>JACCDN010867086.1_pt1 | contig 18860 bp, 15 predicted proteins | sample 7441691 | NCBI WGS metagenome assembly JACCDN01 (sample SAMN15323439, study PRJNA562643) | freshwater metagenome | isolation source: river surface water | place: USA:Blue River Watershed | collected 2017-08-16 | reverse complement strand
TAACCGACATATTTTTTAGCAATAATACTAATACGTGTTGCTGTCGGGGGGTTAAATCTAACTGAGTTTGTTTAAGTGAAGATATTGATTTAGTTAATTCGAAGTTTGCATGGTCGATTAACTTGTGTAATTGTCCAATACTAAGCTCAGGATTAACTTTATAGGTACACATATAACCAACGGTATTACCAGTTTTAGGAGATGTCAAAGTTCTACTATTTGCTGAGATGATACCTGGTACAAGATCGTATTCATCATTAAAATGGCTATCTACCATTATCAGCGAGACATTACTAGGCCGCGTAATTACACTTTTTATATAGTCATACTTTTCAGCAATTGGATGTGGAAGTTCATAAATTGCTCGACCATACAATATTTCATTTTTCTTATCTTCTTCACGTCCAATTATTAATCTACTTGCCTTGAGCGTTGCGTATTCAATTTCCAAGTTGGTATTAAAGATAATTAAATAATCATGTGAATGAAGTAATTTAACTGAGTCAATTACTGCTCTTAAATAGTCTTTGTCGTTCATAGATACTTTATTTATTTAAAAATGAGCGAAGTTTTCTTACTACCGGCATAAGTTAACGTTTTATCAAATTTGCCGAGTCAATAGCGTATTCCCCAGTTGCTTAGGCCTATTATCTCGTAGCTTTACTTTAATTTTTTGGGGAGACACCCTACGTCTAAAATCCTTGTAAATGGGTGTTTGATTTTAGCATAGTAGTTATGTGCCATAAAACCATCTCTTGTCAATAATATATTGCTTAAATTATTAACTTATTAAAAAAAACACTATTTATTTATTTTTAGCTTTTCCCTGGGTTCCATATAAACGTTTGTTTTAAAATGTTAAAAACAATAAAGGGATAATTTGGCTTCGAAAATGATTTTTGTTATAGTAAATTTTACTATAGCTTTCGATTGATGGTGTTAACTATAATACGGCCTAACGCAATTAGGTTGCTTCAAGGCAAGACTGGTTGCCGACATAAAAATAACAAAAATCCTTTTTATGCTTTCTTCAAGCTTATTGATAAGGCTATTATTTTTGAATTTTGTCATACACGGCTTAATTAAGAATAATAACCTTTTCAATATTAGAACTTGGATGTTTAGCTACAAAGGATAAAAATCAATATAACTATTTCACAATTCAAGGGGTTGAATAAATGAGAACTAAATTATTATCTGTACTTTTAGCTACAACAAGTGTAACTGCTGCTTTTGCTGCTGACGACTGTGCTACCCAAGCTTCTACACCAGATCAAATTATCCAATGTATGGTTGCTGACTTCAATTCACGTGTTAGTACTGTAAAAGCTTCAGCTTTAGATGTATATAATAAAAACCAATCTTTATCTTCTACAGCTTACGAATTGCGCCAAGCTCATGCTGCAATGTTTAATTTAAAAGCTGCATACCAATTAACGCCGTTTGCTTTTACTTGGGCAAAAGGAGCTGGTAAAGATGCACTTAATATTTCAAAAGCTATTAAAGAAGGCAACTTCAATAGTATTCCAGCATTGACTACACAGTACCAAAAAGATCGTTACGCATTATTCGATAATTCAGAAGTTGAATATGCTGCTTACGATGCAGTTTTTGCTGAAACTGAATTAATGGCTAAAGTACAAGGTATCTCTAAAGAGTCAAAAGCATCTCGTAGTGCTAATTATGCGGCAAATATGTATATTGGCTATTTAGCTCCAGCAGCATTGATAAATGCATATCAGTTTGCTTCAGTTGATGCGCCAAAATACATTAATGCAAGTTTGAATGCAATGACTCAAGGTATGTGTCAAAGTCAAGTTAAATCATTCCAGACTGATTTTGCTAAATTAGCAAGCACAAACCAAAATGTTAATTTATTAATTGACGCTGGCGCACCAGGTTCAGTGGTTAAAAAGGCGTTTGCTGATATTCATGTTAATTATGTAGTTGATGCTTTAAATACAACCTATGCCTATGCAACTGGTTATTCACCAATTACTAAAGATCAGCCTTATGATGTATGTGATTACAATACATTCCAAGCTTCGGTACAAAGCGGAAATGTATATGCAGTTCAGTTAAATAATACGATTAATAATATAATTTCAAAATCAAGAAGTCATGTACCAGCACAAAATATTTATTGGGCTTTAAGTGCAGTATCTGCAGCAGCATTGGATAAAGTAATTACCAAACCAGATACAGCCCCTGTAGCCGGAGCCGCAACACTTCCATTCTAATTTGGACTTGTAATACTCTGGTTGATAAAAGTGGAAGCATTATTATGCTTCCACTTTTTCTATTTTAAATAGAGCCGGCTATTGATATTGCTGTAATTACAGTAAAAGAAGAACTTAAAGCTAGTGAGTTAGTCACTATAAGAGACTTAAAGGAAGTAGAAATTTAGCAACTCCTACTTCCATTTTCCTTCTTTCCAGTGGCGCCGGCAAACTGAAATATATTTAGTATCAACGGCCTTAAGTCTATCATCATCAACAACTACCTGTGAGCCTTCTTTTATGGCTACGCCATCGCGAACAAGCATATTAAAATTGGCTTTTCGTCCACAGTGGCAAATTGTTTTTACCTCTTCGAGGGTATCAGCTATTGCCAACAAGGTAGTGCTAGCTGGAAATGCTTCTCCGCGATAGTCGCTACGTAAACCGTAACAGATTACCGGAATATTTAGATAATCAACTACGTCAGATAGCTGAATTATTTGTTCAGAACTAAAAAAGTGAATTTCATCAACCAAGACACAAGCAATTTTCTGCCTTAAGTGGTATTCTTTTATTAAGTCAAACAAATTATCATTGATTGAAGTTGAAACTGCTTCTTTGTCAAAGCCAATCCGGGATTTAACTTTGTTATCACCGGCTCTTCGGTCGATTGCTGAGGTAATTACTAATGTATGTTGGCCGCGGTCTTGGTAGTTATAAGCTACTTTGAGTAGATCCAAGGTTTTACCCGCGTCCATAGCAGAATAGCGAAAATATAGTTTAGCCATTATTATTTAGTTCCAAAGATTCTGTCCCCGGCATCGCCAAGTCCCGGAACGATATAATTGTGGTCATTCAATTTTTCATCTATGGCCGCAGTATAGATTTCTACTTCAGGATGCGATCCGTGCAGTTTGGCAATACCTTCCGGAGCTGCTAAGATACATACAAATTTAATATGGCTGGCACCTTGTTGCTTTAATAAATCTAGGGCAGCAACAGCAGAGCCGCCGGTTGCTAGCATCGGGTCCAAAACAAAGACATCCCTATTTTCAATGTCTGATGGCAATTTGCAATAGTATTCTACTGGTAAGTGAGTGCCCGGGTCTCGATACATCCCAATATGGCCAATTTTGGCATTTGGGACAAAGTCGGCAATTGCATCAGCCATGGCAAGGCCTGCACGGAGGATTGGAATAAGTGCCAATTTACGGCCAGAGAGAACCGGTGCCTGGGTTTTGGCAACCGGAGTTTCAATTTCAATTAAAGAAGTTTTAATTCCGCGCATTGCTTCATAGCCCAAAAGTTGGGATAATTCTTGGGCTAGCTCCCTAAATGCTTTAGTCCCGGTGTTTTTATCACGCATAATAGTAAGTTTATGCTGGATTAGTGGGTGATTAATTATATGAGTATTTTGCATGCTATTGCTATTCCTCTATTAGCGATTCACAGGAGAGTTTGAATTTATTTTCGACATCCAAATATGCGTTGTCGCTACAGTCAGTCTGCAATGATACTAAGCCATGAAATTGATTGTTTGTGTCAGGGTAATAATCAATAATAAAACCAACTTCTTGATTGTCTAAATTTGGACTAACTACAGTTTGGCCGATTTTTGGTTCTTGGTTAACACAAAATTTAAACATGCGTCGCTTTATTTTACCCAAGTAATGGGTGCGGGCAACAATTTCCTGACCGGTATAACAGCCTTTTTTAAAGTTAACCCCACCAATTAATTCATAATTTACTTGTTGTGGGATGATTTTTTCAGAAGACTCAGGGTAAATCATGGGAATGCTATGTTCTACCAAGGTTTTATGCCAAAGGGTAGTATCTTCTATTGCGCTAGCATCTAGGCTAGCTGTTATATTTAAAATTACTCCTGGTGCGAGATTAATTACTTTGGCGTCAGTTAGCTGATTATTGGTTAAATAGATATTTTGGCTGCTTGGCGTAATTGTTACCTTACTACGTAAAATAAACATTTTTAAGCGCGGTAATAATTTTTCCAGGATTGCTTTACTGGTAATTAATAAATAGTTATTTTCATTTTCGGCAGTGATGATAAAACTTGCAATCATTCTGCCTTTATTATTTAAGTGCGCGGAAAATTGGAATGGCTTAGTGCTTAATTCCCGTATATCATTCGTCAATTGTCCTTGGAGATATGTCGCTGCGTCTGCTCCGGCAACTTCCAAAACCACTAGTTCGTTATTAAGATTAATTGTAGCCATGAGTTTCCTCCTTGAGAATAGATTTTATCATGATAAATAGCTTGCTGGGTTAGGGCAATCAAAACATTGTTCCCAAAATGAATTATATTGCTATCTTTAAGCTGTAATTTGGTTATAAAAATATAAGAATCGGCCCAAATATGGTATAATTAACATATAGTAAGATTGATAAAAAATTAATCAACGCCAACTAGGGTAAAAAACTTTTATATAATCCCAGAAACTAAGTCCTTATGGGTTTCTTTTGGGGGACTGGTTAAGTAATAGGTATTTTAAAGGATGAAGATCAAGAATTTTCATCTTTTTTTAGATGTGTTTGTTAAAACAGAAAAATCTAATACTTGACTTAAATAGCTTATTTGTTCTAGGTTGGTGTTAATCAAAATTTTGCGATTAACTTTGTCAATTTTATTAATCGTAATAAAGCGAATATCAAACTATTTTTAGCAAAGGTGGAGCATGCGAGACTTGTTGAGATGGGTAGAACAATATTTTTTGGGTCCTCATATAACAATATCCAAGCTACGTGAAAACTGGCTTTTGCTAATAATAGCCATAATTTTTTTATTAGTAATAATTTAAATTTTTAAGGGATTAAAATGAGCGATTTAAATTTACAACCAGAAAATAATCAAGTAGAAACTGCTAAGAAAAAATGTTGCGGTAAAATTAAAGGTTTCTTTACGCGCGAAGCTAAAGAAGGCCAAAGAGTTCTTAACTGGAAATTTGGTGTATTGGTAGCAGTTGTGGTGGTTGTTGTTTGGGTTATCCTATAATTTTAACCTTACTTTTACTGCTAAGGGGGCTTAATAAACTAAGCTCCTTTTATTTTAAATCAGTCTGGATACCATTATAATGAAATATATTATTTGGATATATTTAGCAAATATTTCAAACCGATTCCGTGAGTTTGCAATTAACATCTTTAGGCTTAGCTTGCTCGCCTTGATTATTGAATATCTTTTTTTAAGCCCGCATGTAAGGCCGCTATACACAGATCACTTAATGCCATATATAGATAAAACATGGTTACTTCTAGTTATCAGTTTTATTATGGTGTTATTGCCAAGTGATAAGCTGGTTTTTAATATAATCAGTTGGGCTAAGCGTGATAAGTTTCTGCGCGAGAATATCATTATCCGCTGCTTACGCTTATTAAAATACCGCATAAAGCATGATCTCTTTAATAAAAAAGTCACTGAAAGCCTGTATACACGATTTATTACTCCTAAACGAGTTAAATATGTTTACATTTTATTGTATCTTTGGGATATCTATAAAGGATATGGACGGATTTTCCGTGATGTCTTTTATGCTATAGTCGCTTATTTTGGCTTTGCTGTTGCTACTTGGCTTTACGTTCGCTTTACTGGTAGTTCAATATATTATATCCATACCGTGAATGAAAGCTTTGCCCTTGGTGTAGCAATTATCGGTTTTCTTATTTTCAAAATAATCTTTTTACCAAGCTGGAAGACAATACAAGCAATTGGGTTATATATACTTGGCCGGGTTGTAGTTCATCAGCTAGGAATAGTAAAAATGGAGCAAGCTTTAGCAGAAAAGCTTGAAAAATTTGAAAAACCTCAAAAGGATATTTAACAATGTGGCGGACAATTGGTATTTTCTCAGCAAGTTTGATTTTAAGCCTAATCTTGCAATTTTCTTTAAGCGGCCAAAATACAATTAATTTAGACAGTGCAACAATTAGTTTTAGTTTAAAAGATATACTATTTGCCGGACTGTTATTTAGTAATATTCTATTGTTAGTATTATTATTACGTAAACTCTAACTTATAATACCAAATAAGTTTGAAATTAATTCCTAGATTAATTGCTAAAAATGTGCTCAATACCGGACACTTTAATAGATATATTGTAAAAATGCATGTCTTTTATAGCTGATTTATTATAAGGAAGGCTTAATTTATAACTCAATATTCCAAATATAAGACTTTGTAATTATTCATTGGCTATTTGTTGATGCCTCGCGAGACTCCAAGAGTTCAATAAATAACGCCAACTTTATAAACAAAGTCTAATATCCTCCATAATTCGTATAAATCAAGCCTTCCTAAGCTTATGCTGCGTTTCTAACATCAGCTAAGAATACCGAACTAATTAGAAGGTAACGGTATTATCTGCTGGTTTTTAAATATGTTAATACTTGAATTAAAGTTTTGCATCAACTGGTTACTAACCTTTGTTTGAGTTAGTACCGGGCTTTCAATATTCCCACTTACATGGTAGCTGATGGCTAATGCTTTATTTACCGGTTCGCCAATAACCGACTGGCCAAGGTAAACAATTAATCCAATTACCGGGTTTAAAGTAACTATTCCTGCCGTTGTGGCTACAGTTCCACCTAGCCTTGGTTCTAGTGTCAAATAAGTATCTATTGTATTATTAGCAAAATTTAAATTACCAAAAGTACTAAGGCTGGCTATTTGGCCATTTAATTGAAGCTCTTTTATTTTTAAGTCTTGATTATTTAAAAGAACAACGGTATTAAGATTGTCGTAGGCAAATCCCTTGCCAAAAAAATTGTTCAAACTAAATTGGTCAATAGAAGTTAAGCTTCTGAGGCTAATAACCCCAAGTAAGCTACCAAATAGCCCAGGGTTGACATGAACTAGCTGTCCCTTGGTAATATGCAGTTGGGCTTCGCCATGCATTTTAGTCGGATCTAGCTCGATTACGTTGCCATCAAATGCTAAGATACTGTCAAAAGTTCCTTTTCCACCGGCAAAAATGTCACCTTGGTTTAATTTATTGACTAATAATCCAAAGTCATCTATATCTGCGTGGATAATAAGTGCTGTATATTCGTCGCTGCAGCCAATACAGTTGTCACTGCCATTAATACTAATTGATCCAGCTTGGTTGGTTAGATTGGCACTTTCAAGATATAAGGAATCTTCATCGGCATAAATTTCTGCATTTAACGCACCTAAATAATGATTCTCTAAATATAAATGCTTAATTGCCAAATTGGTATTTGGGATTTTAAGGAGGGCTAATTTAGCACTATTTTGCTGTTCCATCTCCATAGATTCACTTTGATTCTTTGCAAGTAGTAGATGATTGCTTGATTCTAGGCTACTAGTAATTAGTTGGGATTCTGTTGCCAGAATATTTACATTGCTTTCAAATGCTGGGTTTACTGGTGCTGTTGCATTATTAGTCGATTCAGCTTTAGTGAAATTCGCACTGGAAAATAACAGTTTGTCCAAAGCAATATCTAGGTTATTTTCCTTCATTGCATAGTTCATTTTACCCTTAATATCCGGAGTGGCAATGTTCACAGAAACTTGGTCTGGCTTGATTATGATATTGGCCTGTCCGGCATCAAGGTTATAATTTTTTAACCAAAAACCATTACTATTTATTTCTACTTGGATCGGATAAAGTCCTTTGGCTGATTTAGGCTGATGAGCTATAACAGTGCTACTCGCATTTGTTGGGTTATTAAGCTGGTTGATTACTGCAGATTCACCTTGCTTTTCTTGAGTGGTAATTTGATTATTACTTTCAGTTGGAACTAGCTTAGTGAGTATATTTGCCCAATCTAAAATATGCATGGCTGGTAAATCGGCACGAACAGATATTGGTGTGCTTTCAAGCGGGCTCATTAAATGATAAGTTGCTGTACTGCCAAGAGCGATTTGCAGCCGTTTAAGCTCATAATTTTTAGACATTTGTGCCTCACTTAGAAGTAAGTTTGCATAGTTTAGACTTATCCTGTTTTCTTCTTTATTCTGATAAAGATCTATTGTCAATGGTGCTGTACTCGATTCCGGTTTCAATAGAGGATCTACACCTGCAATGGTAACGCCATCTAAATTTGATTTAATGGATAAATGGTTATTTTTTGTATCATAGCTGGCTTTAGTGGCTGCTTTGCCATAAATTAAATTTGCTGCAGGGGGATAAGCCATTTGCAGCAGGGTAGTAAAATTAAGGTTAGGGGAATAAACTTCGAATTGAGAATGATTTAATATATTTAGTTCTAAATTTGAATCAAGTGCATTTGCTTTAAGCTGACTTTTAGTTAGGCCTACTTGATTAAAGTTAACACTTCCATTAATATTTTGAACGGTTAAAGACTCATTTTCTTTAATGCTAATATTGTTGGCAACTGGTGTATAGCGTCCAGCCAATGAAAACTGCTTTGGCTGATTGATCGGAACATTGACTTTTAAGTTTAGATCACTGCTTCCTTCAATATTAAGTTTATTGGATATTTGTGTTATTTGTGATTTAAAGGGTGTGGTTAAAAGGTATTCCAGGTAATTACTAGTTGAGCCTTTTGCTGTTGCCGTTATATGGAGGATACTATGAGGGTTTGTCCAATTGGTTAAATTTATATTACTTTTAGCCAATTTAACATCGCCAATATTGCCTGAGTTCAGATTTAAATTAATTGTAGAATTGTCCAGATTTATTTTGGCATTGAGATTTGTTGCAGGTCCCCAATCCGAAATAAACTTATAGCTTACATTATTAATATCCCCATTAAATTTGATTACCCCAGTATTTTGCTTAAATGGAAATTGGTCGATTCTGCCTCGTATTATAAGATTGCCATTATTAAGTTTTCCACTTTTAAGACATTCCTCGATATATTTAATAATAGTCTTTGGTATGCTACGCGGCAGATACAAGCTGATTTTTGCAAGATTCAGGCTCGCGATTTGGTTGTATACATTTATAAAATTACTTTCTTGCTGATAGGATCCTTGGCTCTTGATCAAGAAGTCGGGAGTTTGTAAAGTAGTATTTTGCCAAGAAAGGTTTAATTTATTTTGCGATTCAATCTGCCAGGTTGTATTTGTTTTAAAACTATTAATTGATAAGTGGTGGCTAAATTGTTTAGGGTAGCTAAGGCTACTATTTGTTAAATTTAAACCAAGGCTTCCTGAGCTTTCTTTTAATAATAAATTGGCACTTATGTTATTTATGCTTGGGATATTTGATTCTAGGGAAACTAGGGTAATGTTGTTAAAGTCAGCAATAAAACTAATATCTTTTGGCTTGGTTATGTTACCTTGCCAATTAAGCTGGCAAGAAGAGAGCCCTGAAAGCTTCAGCTTAGCAGTTGCAGGATGTAGTTTTAGCAGGCTATTGATACCGGCAAAATTTAGCTCTTTTAGACTAATGTGGCCACCAATATTAGCATTATACTTTCCTGCTAAATTAGACTTATTGAAAAGATAACCCGTAGTAGTATTAATAGTTAGATCTTTACCTGAAATCACATATTCTTTTTGAGCGGGATGTTTAATGTTAATTTCGCCACTAAAATTAGTCAAATTTTTGGCATTCTCATTTATATGTGCCAGATGTTGCTGATTACTGTCAAAAGTTGCAGCTAGGTTATCTAGTTCACCATCTTTAACTTCACTGGTTAAATTAATTTGATAGCCTTGCGAACTTAAGCTATTTATAGTTAACTTAGCGTATTTCCATTTGGAAAATTCACTAAATTTGCCGCCAATCCATGAATCTCTTATTTCAAGATGGCTTTTTGAGGCTATCTTAAGATCAATTGCCAAATTATGCTGATTAGCTGAATTGTTTAGGACTAAATGAATATCATTTAATGGTAATGGTTTGAGATAATCGTGCTTAGAATCTATTACAGTAACATGAATGTTCTTAAGATCAATTAATCCCTGGTTTAGCAATAGATTTTCAAAATCAAAATTCGAACTGCTTTTTGTTGCGAGATTGGTTACTTTTTGTTTATTGATAAGTATATTATCGTTTTTGTCATATTCTAAACTAATTGAAGCGCCGTCAATCTGCAGATAGTCAACTACTGGCATTAACTTAATTAAACTTAAGTACGACAAGGCTATATTGATTTTATTGATTTTGATTAATGGCGTAGTATTGCTTAGTCCATAAATGGTTAAATTTGTAATAGCAATATGAGGTTCAAGATAAGTGTTAAAGCCAGTATCAAATCGGCTAAACTGTAAATGGTAACCTGAACTTTTATATATTAGATGGTCTATTTGCTTTTGATAATTTCCTAGGTTAAGAAACACATAAATAATAATAGCCAGGCTAACTACAAATAATCCACCAATAATTGCAGTTGAATATAAAACTAGCTTTTTTAAAAACTGTTGCTTAAACACCAATATTTCTTTCAAAATTCAAATTGCCGTCAGGTATACATTAGAAGGTCTATATTATCTCATATTTCATCCAATTCTTCAGAAGCATAACTGAGAAAGCTTTAGGTTGCTTTGGGATTTTTACAATAATAGAATATTAAGTTCATAAAAAGTCATATGGTAAAATATATTTAACTAGACTGTTTTACTTTATCTTTTAACTTTATAGATATTGTCAATAGCTAAATTAATGTTAATGGTGCAAGTTAAATGCTACGCCTACATATCTGGTGGGTAATATAAATATTAATTTAATTGTATAATTTAATTCAAGTTAGTCCATGTTTAGGATTATTTCACTTAACCAAACATGAAGAAATTTAACAATTTTATTAAATTTTTTATTAGGGCTTAACATCAGACAGTAGATGTCGTGAAAGGCTTAATCATAATATGGGCTTTTAAGTTAAAAATTCTACAAATAAACATTTAAGGAAGAAAAATATGCTTGAGAAAAGTAATATCCCTTTAGTTTGGTGCCTTCTGATTTCCTCGGTTATTGTCGGCTGTAACAGCGGCGGTACTAATTATACTACGCCAACTCCGCAGCCAACAACGCCGGTTTCTAAAACGATGGCCTTTATTTTAAATCAAGGAGCAAATGATATATCGGTATGCCCAATTTTAGATTCTGGTTCAAATTTAGGGCCGTGTTCCTCTATGAATCCAACAACTACTAGCAAAGAAGAATTAGGTAGTGATCCCTTATATAATGTAGGTGGTAGCCCGATCGGAATTGCAATTAAGGGTAATTACGCCTTTATTAGTGTGGATAATTCAGGAAGCCCACTGGTTGATTCTAATATAATTAGCTGTAAAATAGAAGCGACTGGGCAATTTGATCATTGTTACGCTTATCCAACTACACTTTTGGCAGCCAATGCATATCGTGCATTCCAGGTTACTATTGTGGGTGATTATTTATATTTTCCTACACGTCCTAGCTCTAATACGCCAGGTTCAGTTGCTTCGATTGTGGCCTGTAAAATCGGCGAAGAAGGCAGTTTAAGTTCTGATAATTGTACTTTATACCAAAGTATTTATCCAGCAAGAGATACTGATTATAGTCTAGTAGGGGCAAACCATAAATTATATGGTATTTCTACTGCTAATAAATTCGTCAATATAATCTCATTAAGCGATTCTGGTGCACCAGATGGCCCTGTAGTCACTGATCATGCTTTAAATTCGCAAGGGGATCCAACCTTGATCAGCCCGCGTATGATGACGATTGCCAACGGATATGCGTATATAACTGATCCAAGTCAGCCGAATAACCAGAACCTAATTGCCTGCCAGATAACTGCGGCTGGTGGCTTAGCCAATTGCCAGCCGCAGACTGCACAAACTTCTGCCGGTCAAAATATTTTTACCGGGCCTGTAGGGGTGGGAAGTTACCAGCAGACGGTATTTCCATTGAATTGGGGATATAACGCTTCACATCTTGGTAATAGTTTGGGTGTTTGTGATGAATCTTTGGGTAATGCTTCTACAACTATATGCAAATTGAGCTGGGGAGATGATGTTGTAGGTATTTCTACATTGTATATCCCGATCAGTATGGCGGTGGCTGAACTTAAGTAGTTGCAAAGCTCTCAAGGTGAGCCTGCATTATTTACTTTTAGATGAAATCGTCATTTTTAAGCAGGCTCATCTATTTAATTATTCAACAAGATGGACTTTATATACTTCTTTGAACCTACGTTTCTGTTCAGCTGATGGCCCGCTACCTGGTGGTAAACTTGCTATTTCGCGGAGGAAACCTTCTGATGGGCCACCCGGGGTATTAATAACTAGCATTCGTGAATCGGCTAATGCCTTAAATGCCCGTTTTACCAACACGCCAGCCATTACGGTATCACCTGGATTAGCGATAATCTTTTCATTATTTACAATAAACTCAACCTGGCCGCTAATAATGTAAAATATTTCCATGTCAATTTCATGATAATGCAATGGTGCAAAATTACCTTTAGGCAATATACTGTCATAAAGGGAGATCCTGCCCTCGGTTTCGAGGCCTGTTAATAAAAATTTAGTAATTTCACCTCCTTCTAAATTATATGTCTCGGCACTTTCAGCTAATATAAATTTATGTAACATATGCCATCTCCTATGTAAACTATTAGACTAATAATCAAGTTGTATATGGTGGAATTTAACAGATATAGCAGGAATTGCTAACCTTCCATCATGGTAGGTATATAACTACCTAGTTTTTATATTAATATCTATTATTCTGTTTAAAGTTTACTTTGCACCATGCTATAATTTATTTTGGGGTTTAGTGTGAGAATATCTGATTTACTATATTATAGGCGAGCTAATTTATATGACTATGCAAATTAATAATGAATGGGCTAAGTGGATAAAAGACAACTTAGCTATAGGTTGTACTGTAGAGATTTTGGCTAATACTATGATTGAGAAAGGTTTTCCCAGTAATGTTGCCATTCAAGGAATTATTAATGTGAAAGAAGGGCGTGACGCTAATGACGGCCTGAATACTCAAAGCCATGGTTATACTTATGAAAATCCACGTGTGCCGATGGATGTAAACTTTATCACCACCTCTGACCGCCGGGTTAATATATCTGCTAGACTTAAAGAGCCTACCATTATTGTATTTGAAAATATTTTATCTCTTGAAGAGTGCGATAAATTGATAGAGTTGTCACAAGGCAAAATGCAGCAATCCAAGGTAGTTGATGAGATAACTGGCCAGGAAACGCTACATACTGAACGGACAAGTTTTGGTACTTATTTTAATCTTGCTGAAAATGAATTTATTGCCAGACTTGATCGCCGTATAGCCGAGGTTATGCATGTACCAATGGAAAATGGTGAAGGTATCCAAATTCTAAACTATCTACCAGGTGGGGAATATAAGCCTCATTTTGACTATTTTCCTTATGAACAACCAGGTAGCCACAAACATCTAGCTAACGGTGGCCAGCGGGTCTCAACCCTTGTTATGTATCTAAACGAAGTCGAACAAGGCGGAGAAACTTCATTTCCTAAGCTTGGCTTCGATGTAGTCCCAAAAAAAGGTCGAGCGGTATATTTTGAATATTGTAATAGTCGCGGTGAAGTTGACCCGCTTACCCTCCACGCCGGGTTACCGGTAGTGAAGGGCGAAAAATGGATTGCTACCAAGTGGGTTCGCCAAAGGCGTTATGGTTAAGGTAATTAACTGCCCTGGCAAGCAAAGCCGTTTATTCCACTGTTACATCCAGTGGCTGTAGATGAGCGAATTTGATTTATTTGTGATGCAAAAGGCCTTACATCAGTTGATATATCCATCGCATTTGAGTAGTATGAGGAAGCAGCACCGCAAGTACCTGAACCATAAGAGTGGGTACCAATTAATTTCAGGCGGCTAGTCGTTGTATCCCAATAAAAGTCTCCACCTCCCGAATCACCTCGACAGATGATGCTATAATAGCTATTTGAACCGGCAGGTGAATATCCGTTCATTAGTGATGTTAGCGAACTTACACCTTGATATGCATTAGTAGCGAAGTACTCGTAAGTAATATAGTATAGATTATTATCACTATTATATGGGTATATATTTGTCATTCCATAGCCTAATGCCGTGATATAGCTAGGGGACACTGGCTGGATATTCTGGTCTGCAATGTCTAATTCAGAATTTAAGCCCAATCTTGTATCTAAAAGATTGGAATATGAAACTTGGAGTATGGCAATATCACCATTTTCAACTGGGAAGTTTGAACATGAACCATTGGTTAGCATAGCAGTCTGGCAGTACTGGCTAGGGACATATACAGCAGTAACTCCAGCGTTTATTATCGGGTTTGATGTTGCACCTTGATATATACTTATTGAAGCTGCACTAATAATATTTGCGCTGGTAACTGGTAAATTGGCCGCTTTATTAGTTGTAACACAGTGCGCTGCCGTTACAATATAATCATGTTGATCACCCGGAATGCCGGCAATTGGTGTTCCAGTACATGAGTAAAATTGCCCACCGCGTGGATAAATTATCCTTACGGCCAAGTTAACAAGATTGGTAGACTCATTGCCTACCTGGCAATTGCTGCCATAGGCAATTTTAGGTAGATTCGCTCCACGAGTTCCTTGCATTGGTAAATTGCTTGGCAAACACATATATTGCTGTGGTACATAATTAGCAGGATTAGGCGGGTAAGTATAATTAGTATTGCTTCCGCTGCCACCGCCGCCATTACAGGCGCTAAGTATTGCTACACTACCTAATAAGAATGGAATTATTCTTTTTTCAATTTTGTTGAAATTTCTGTTCTTCATTAAAAAACCTTTTCCGCCAGAAGTAAATTTACTTCTTGTAAAATTATATATAAATTAGCTAATAGCAAGTTTTATTATAACATATTGACAATAGCCGAAAAACCTATATTGGTATATTTGATAGGTGAAAATAAACATTTAATAGTATAAGTCTTAAATTATCATTGCTAGCCAATAGGCTAAGTAGTGTTGGATAAAGATATTAAAACTAGTGCAATTGCCTATGGATTATTAGCTTAACTACATCATTTTGCTGCTAGCCATTGAGTTTAACGATCTGGAGTTAATGGTTTTTGTTTAAAGAAGAAAATATAAATCGATATGAAAAATAACATAAGGATAATACCCGAATAAACTACTATCCGTTGGCTTGGATCACATAGCATGCCAAGAATTACCATTAAATTAAATAGAATGCTCAAGATTGGTATCAAAGGATAGCCTTTTACTCTAAATGATAGGCTTGCTATTGAAACGCCCTCTTTGGCCAAATAACGCCTAAAACCTACATGGCTTATACTAATCATTATCCAGATTAAGCAACCTATCATTCCCGATGAAGAAACAATTAGAATAAAAACTTTTTCTGCCCCAATAAACTTACTCATTAAACAAAGGCCGGATAACATAGCTGTCACGATTACGCCCCAGAATGGGACGCCATTTTTATTGGTTTTTGCATAAATTTTAGGTGCCTGGTCGGAGTTAGCCATTGACCATAATAAGCGCGCGCAAGCATAAAACGCTGAATTCACTGCTGATAAGCTTGCTGCAATAATAACAATTTGCATTATGGTATAGATAAAAGGGATCTTGGCTTTTTGTAATATTGCAATAAATGGGCTATTAGTTACCGATGACTGCTGCCATGGGGTAAGCAAGGCTACAATAATGACTGAAAATACGAAGAATATTAATATTCTAAAGCCGACATTTCGAATCGCTTTTTTAATATTGTTTTCTGGATCTTCAGATTCACCTGCCGCAACTCCAACAAGTTCAGCACCTTGATAGGTGCAGACGATTACGACAATCCCATATAAAAAGGGTAAGAAACCATTAGGGAATAAACCGTCCTGGTAAAAATTTTTTAAACCCACTATCGGGCCAAACTGTGGAACCAGGCCAAGTAAAATGGCTATGCCAACAATTATAAATCCGATAATTGCAATGATTTTAATGCCTGCGAACCAGAATTCAAGTTCACCGTAGGCTTTAACAGGGAAAAAATTTAGAATAGATATTACAAAAATAAATAGCAAGCTCCATTGCCAAGCATCGGTAGCGGGAAACCAACTGATCATGATAATTGCAGCGGCAGTAAGTGACGCAGCAGCTGCCGTAACCCAGTTAATTAAGTAGAGCCATCCAGTAAGGAATCCGGCTATTGGCGAAACAAATCGAGTTGCATATGCTTGAAAAGACCCCGAAATTGGCATTGCTACAGCCATTTCAGTCAGGCTTACTAATGCAAGAAACATTACGATGCCACCGATGATAAAGCCAAAAACTGTACCAAATGGGCCTACTTGCTTCAAAATATCCCCAATTCCTAAGAAAAAGCTTGCTGAAATTGTTCCACCAATCGCAATCATTGATAGATGCCGTGATTTCATGCCTCGGTTTAACTGCTTTTGTTGTTTTTGTGACATAGTTGTCCTAATAAAAAGCCTATTTAGAAATGTTAATCTCTAGTTTTTTACTATTACTTATTTAGTTAGTTTGACAAAGTTCGCTAATTTTAGTAATTAAATCCTCATTATTTAATTTGGCTTCAACAGCTGTTACCCAAATATTTGGATTATTGAATTTAGCTAGTTTGGTGTAATCCTTTTCAGTCGTGATAATAGTATAGTTTGCAGGCAAATCTTGCTCTTGGTAAGAATAATGGTCTGGAAAAGAACGAACTTTTGTAAATTCAACACCTAGATCACGTAAATAAGTAAAAAAACGGTATGGGTTTCCTATTGCCGCGATTGCCACAATATTCCGACCATTTAGTCCGGTAGCTCCAATTTTTTCGCCGGTCTTGGGGTTGACAAAATATTTAAAGTGTAGGGTTTGCCAGAATATTGGTTTATTATATCTATGAAGTAAGCTAATGATCTGATCCTGGTTTTGGTTGCCATTTACTACTATTGCCTGTACATTTTTTATTCGATTGATCGGTTCTCGTAATGGGCCCATTGGAAGAAGTTGCTGGTTGCCAAAAATTCGGCTGCTATCAATTACACAGATTTCCATATCCCGGTCTAAATAATAATGTTGCATTCCATCATCAGCTAATATAATTTGAATATCAGGATAGTTTTTGAGTAAAACTCGGCCTGCTTCAACCCGTTTGCTACCAATTGCGACCTTAAGCCCCGCTTTTGCATAAATTAAAGCCTCATCTCCTACTTCTTGGCTGTTATCATCTGCCTTCACCACCCGGGCCATTTTGCTACTGGCTTTATACCCGCGGAGTATAATGCCTACTTTAATACCTTGATTTATTAAATTTAGTGCCAAACTTTTAGTAAGTGGAGTTTTGCCAGCTCCGCCAACACTAATATTGCCAATGATAACTACTGGGACCTTAAGTTTGCTAGAATGTTTTATTTTTAAAAAAAATAGTAGCTTACGTATTTTTATTACAAGTTCATAAATCAGGCTAAACGGGAAAAGGATTATTGACAGAACTGGATCTGTCTTCTGGTACCAGTGCTGTTCTATAAGTTCTTGAATTTTCATAGTTACAAATTATTATATATGCTAAACCTCTATTCTAGCAAGCTCGAATATTATCTGTTGAACAAAATTAATTGTTGAGGCAAAATCCGATAAGTAATGCTATGTTATAATCTTTACTAGCTTTATAGAGTTAATGTTTAACTGGTGTTAGCTACTTGTTTAAATAGCCAATCTTAGGAAAAGTTGGGACTCCTGTTTATAAATTTATTTTAGAAGAGTTAATCATGCGTTTGGCATTATTTGATATGGATCATACTTTAGTTCCATGCGATACAGGTACGGTTTGGAATGAGTTTTTAGCTAAACGTGGTTTGATCCCGGTAACTAAGATGGAGGAACGCCAGCGCTTTTTAGCAGATTATCATAATGGTGTTCTTGATCTGGAGGCCGCATACCGGTTTGAATTAGGGGTATTACAATTATTTAGCCAAGAACATCGTAGAATGCTCTTACAAGAGTTCTTTGATGAAGTATTAAAGCCGCAAATTACCCAAAAGGCGTTAGCAAAGCTGGCAGAACATCGCAGAAATAGGGATTATATTGTGTTAATTACCGCAACCGTAGAAGAAATTGCCATGCCGGTAGCTGAGTTTTTTAAAGTTGATCATTTAATTGCTACAGAAGGTAAAGTTGATATGGCTGGTAATTATACAGGTGAAGTTAATAATGAACCTTGTATGGGCCGAGGTAAACTTGTCCATCTTGAGGCTTGGTTAACTAAAACAGGGTATAACCCAGTTTATTATACTTTCTATTCCGATTCGCATAATGACATACCTTTGCTTGAGCAAGTTGATGAGCCTATTGCGGTAGACCCGGATAATATTTTACGCGATATTGCTACAGCAAATAATTGGAATATAATTTCATTTCTAGATTAAGAGTTAAGATGCAGGCAAATTCTCTACGGTTTTCAAGTAAGTGCAAGTGGCTAATATTTATACTTATATTAGTTAATGCCACAGGCTTGTTTTCACCTGTTTTAAATAGCAATGATGCTTACTTTTATGCAGTATTAAGTAAAAATATTGTAGAAAACCATAATTGGATAAATTTAATTTATAATGGTCAAGACTGGCTCGATAAACCGCATTTGCCATTTTGGCTTACAGCTTTATCCTTTAAGCTATTTGGCATTAATTCCTTTGCCTATGTACTGCCTGGCTTTTTATTCCATGTTCTTGGTGCATATT
>JACCDN010716977.1_pt1 | contig 18870 bp, 18 predicted proteins | sample 7441691 | NCBI WGS metagenome assembly JACCDN01 (sample SAMN15323439, study PRJNA562643) | freshwater metagenome | isolation source: river surface water | place: USA:Blue River Watershed | collected 2017-08-16 | reverse complement strand
GCTCTACCGACTGAGCTATCGAGGAATATTCGGTTGCTAGCAAAAAAGTACACAAAAATTCAGAGTCTTTAGGACTTAGAGCGACTGTGCTGTTTCGCTAAGCCTCGCATTGTAGCAAAAAATAATGCGAGTTTTCAACTGGCAGCAGCTTTTTTCTAAGTGAACTAACCAATTTCATCAATCCTGCATAGCTATTCAAAATCACGCAGCGTCAATTTACTGGACGCTTGAGCTGCACTGGACGGGTAGGGGGCGTCCAGAATCTGGACGGGTACGTTGTTCTGGACGGTGTAGGGTGTCCAGAGTACGCGCTCAGCTTTGGGTTCATAGATCTTTGGCTCAGATTCAATTCCTGGTGTGCCCACCAATTTGAAAATCCATTAAATATCACTCTAGAGAGACTTTTGCGTCTTTGACTAATTTGGCATACCGTTCAGTGTCTTCTTTGATTTGGCGCGCCATTTGAACTGAAGTATTACCAACTGGATTGGCACCGATGTCTTCCAATTTTTTACGAAAATCAGGACGGGCAACGATGCGGGCAACCTCTTGACTCAGACGTTCAACAATGGGTGTGGGTGTACCTGCAGGTGCAAGCAAGCCAAACCAAGTTCCTAGATCAAAACCCTTAAGTCCTGCTTCGTCCAGTGTGGGGACGTCTGGCAAGGCGGCAGATCGTTTGCCCGTGGTCACAGCCAAAGCTCTGAGTTTGCCAGCTTTGATGTGTGGCAATACGGGAGTGATGGTGTCAAAAGACATTTGAATTTGTCCACCGAGCAAATCGGTGGTCAGAGGGCCACTGCCTTTGTAGGGGACATGCAAAAGTTCTACGCTGCCCATGCTCTCAAACTGTGCGCCGATCAAGTGTTGTGCGGTGCCATTGCCATTGGAGCCAAAGCTGTATTTGCCTGGCTGCGCTTTAGCGAGTGCCAGCAACTCAGACACATTTTTGGCGGGAATGGCCGTGTTGATCACAAGTATATTGGGCACCATGGCCACAATGCTGATAGGCGCTAAGTCTTTTTGAAAATCGTAGGGCAATTTCTTGTATACACTGCTTGCAATGGTGTGATGCACAGCGCCCATCAAGAGGGTATGACCGTCAGGTTTTGCTTTGGCAACATAATCAGCGCCCAATGTTGAGCCAGCACCTGGTTTGCTTTCAACTACGACAGGCTGTCCTAGCGCGACAGAAAGTTCTTGACCTACGGCTCGCGCTAAGACATCGGTTGTACCCCCCGATGGGAATGGGACGACCAGAGAAATTGGTTTGGCAGGCCAATTTTGTGCTTGCACATTGAGCCCAGTTGCGATCAATGCCAAGCTTGTTAGCAAAGGAAGTACAAAGCGCCTTGATTGATGATTAGATAAAGTCATACAAGTCCTCTGATGATTGAGTTGTTGTTTAAGTCAGAGCAGCGCAAACTGCTTGCGTCACATCAATGGTTTTTGCAGTGCCGCCCAAATCACCCGTGTGCATGGCAGGGTTGGCGGTAATTTTTTCGATGGCATGCATCAAGCGTTTGGCCGCATCGTTTTCGCCTAAATGTTCTAGCAGCATGACCACCGACCAAAAAGTTCCTACTGGGTTGGCAAGACCTTTTCCCATGATGTCAAAAGCAGAGCCATGTATGGGTTCGAACATACTTGGGTAACGACGCTCTGGATCAATGTTGCCTGTAGGCGCAATGCCCAGACTGCCTGCCAAGGCGGCAGCCAAATCACTCAGGATGTCAGCATGCAAGTTTGTGGCCACAATGGTGTCAAGGGTTGAAGGGCGGTTGACCATGCGGGCTGTCGCGGCATCAACCAGTTCCTTATCCCACTTCACGTCAGGAAATTCTTTGGACACTTGAACCGCAATTTCATCCCACATCACCATGGCATGTCGCTGGGCGTTGCTCTTCGTGACCACTGTGAGAAGTTTGCGAGGACGTGATTGCGCCAATTTGAAGGCATAGCGCAAGATACGCTCAACGCCAGTTCGCGTCATGATGGAGACATCTGTGGCTGCCTCGATGGAATGTCCTTGATGAACCCGTCCACCCACACCTGAGTATTCGCCTTCAGAGTTTTCACGGACGATGACCCAATCTAAGTCCTTGGGCTTGCAACGCTTAAGTGGTGCGTCAATGCCCGGCAAGATGCGTGTGGGTCGCACGTTGGCGTATTGGTCAAATCCTTGGCAAATTTTGAGGCGCAAGCCCCACAGCGTAATGTGGTCTGGGATGTCTGGGTCACCCGCTGAACCAAACAAAATGGCGTCTTTTTTGCGAAGGGCATCTAATCCATCAGAGGGCATCATGACGCCGTGTTGGCGATAGTAGTCGCCGCCCCAGCCAAAATTTTCGAACTCAAAAGCAAAGGTGCCACATACCCTTGCTAAGACTTCCATGACTTGTTGGCCGGCTGGAATGACTTCTTTGCCGATGCCGTCGCCAGGAATTGTTGCAATGCGATAAGTTTTCATGCGGGTGCTTTCATTAGTGATGTGAATAATTGTGAGTTGCCTGGACTTCTGTAAACGATCTAGAATTCAAACCATTGTTAACTTGAGATTAATAATGGAACCACGCCTTCAAGCAGCAGATTTGGGGTTTTTTGCAGCTTTGGCTATGGCCGGTAGCCTGAGTGCAGCAGCTCGAGAGTTGCGTATTACGACTGCGGCGGTCAGTAAGCACTTGTCACAGATGGAATCACGCTTGGGCGTTCCTTTGGTGAATCGCACAACAAGAAGGATGAGCCTTACAGTAGAGGGCGAAGTGTTGCTGCGTCATGCGCGGCGCATCTTGGCCGAAATGGCCGAATTAGATGAGCAACTGGGTGCCAGTCGCTCCAAACCCAGTGGTCTCTTACGTGTCAATGCCACATTGGGTTTTGGTCGAAGTCATATTGGGCCATTGATCAGTCGCTTTGCATTGCAGTACCCTCAAGTGGATGTGCAATTGCAGTTGTCTGTCGATCCGCCAGCACTGACAGACGATGCCTTTGATATTTGTATCCGTTTTGGTCCACCGCCCGATACGCGTGTGGTTGCAAGGAAGATTGCCAGTAATCAGCGCTTGCTGTGTGCTGCACCTTCTTACATTGCAAGGCACGGCGAACCCAGCAATCCCTCTGATTTGTTGAGCCATAACTTCATTAGCATTCGCCAAGGGGGCGAAGCCTATGGCGTTATCAAACTTTCGCGGAGTCGCTCTGGAAAAACAGAAACGATCAAGACACGGGGAAATTTAACAACCAACGATGGCAGCATTGCTGTGCAATGGGCATTGGACGGACATGGCATCTTGATGCGAGCTGAGTGGGATATACGCGCTTATTTGGCCAAGGGTGATTTGAAGCAGGTGTTGCCACAATTTCATACCCCCGATGCCGATATCTATGCGGTGTATCCGGTTCAGCATAAGACCGCCGCAAGGGTGCGGGCGTTTGTTGACTTTATGGTTGAGTCTTTTAGTCCCCAGAAGGTGCAGGTTGAAGGTGGCTGAAGGCTCGCAAATACGTCAACTGGCTGCGGGCAACACCAAGGCCATTCGAACACAGAATGGGTCAGATCCTATGTTTGAATGCAAAGCACAGTATGCGTAATCGCAGTGAAGTCGAAGCTGGCAAGGTCAAGTTACCTCACAAAGCAAACGATGTATTTTGTCTACTACCGCCTCTGATGTGATGTTGAAAAGTTTGTAAAGTTCATCAGCCGAGCCTGATGCGCCAAATCCCGACATCCCTACAAAGTCGCCTTCTAGGCCAATGTATTGATCCCAGCCTTGGCGAACTGCAGCTTCGATGCCAATGCGAACATTACTTCCCAATACAGCCTGTTGGTAGGCTTTATCCTGCAAATTGAAAAGCTCCCAGCAAGGCATGGATACAACGGCAGTACCAATGCCAGATGCTTCAAGTTGTTCTCGCGCCTTCACCGCCAGCATCACTTCTGAACCTGTAGCCAATAAGGTCACTTTGCGCTTTCCGCTTGCTGCTTCATGAAGCACATAAGCGCCGCGTCTTGAAAGGTTTTCTTTTGAATGATTGTGGCGCACCAAAGGTAAAGACTGTCGCGCAAAAATCAAACTTACTGGCCCCTCTTGATGTTCTAACGCTAATTCCCAACATTCAGCAGCCTCAACTGCATCTGCAGGACGCATGACCCACATATTTGGCATTGCGCGTAAGGATGCGATGATTTCAACTGGCTGATGTGTAGGTCCATTGCGACCAATGCCAATGGAGTCGTGGCTGAATACAAATTTAACTGGCAAGCCCATGAGGGCAGCCATCCGCATCGCGGGTCGTTCGTAGTCAGCGAAGGCAAGGTATGTCACTGCTAGTGGGATGATTCCGCCATGTGCTGCCATGCCGTTTGCCATAGACCCCATCACATGTTCGCGCACGCCACAATGAACATAGGCACCTTGACGATTTTGAACATCAAAGGCGTCCAGGCCTCGCTTGTGGCTGGTAGGCGCTTCTAGGTCTGCGCACCCGATCATCCGTTCAGGTAATGTGCGCGTTAGCAAATCGTTGATCTCAGCGGAGATAAAAATACCACTTGGCGTAAGAGGCGCATGTAAGGCTTGATGCTTGTATTCAAGTAGTACTTGTTGCCAATTTGCAGGTAGCTCTCCGCGCATGACGCGCTCAAATTCTTGTTGTTCGGTGGCTGAAAGAGCGCCTACTCGGGCTTGCCATGCCTCGTAGTCACTTTGGCTACGAAGACCTGCTGTCTGCCAAGCTTCTTGAACTTCAAGGGGTATTTCGAACGGCTTGTTTTGCCAACCTAGCAATTCCCTGGCAGCCTGAGCATCTTCTTCAAACAAACGCGCACTGTGCCCGCCGCGTTGACCTTGCAGTCGCGGTAGACCTTTTGCAATGACTGTCCGACACGCCAGCATCGAAGGGCGTGCGTCTGCGCGTGCTGCATCAAGTGCTGTAGAAACAGCTTCAATGTCATGGCCATCGAGTTCAATCACATGCCACCCAGCAACGCGAAACCTATCTGCGACGTTTTCGCTGATAGAGAGTACGGTACTACCGTCATCGGTGATTTGGTTGTCGTCCCAAAGCAAGATGAGTTTGCTCAGTTGCAAGTGACCTGCAAGTGAAATCATTTCTTGTCCCACACCTTCTTGCAGACAACCATCCCCCACAAAGGCGTACGTATAGTGGTTGACTAAATCATTGCCAAATCGTGCATTCAGATAAGCCTCAGCCACAGCCATACCAAATGCATTAGCGATACCTTGGCCCAGCGGGCCTGTTGTCACCTCAATCCCGTTAGCTGGGCCATGAGGTCGCTCGGGATGCCCCTCACAAACGGAGCCGAGTACTCGAAATCGTTGAATTTCTTCAATTGAAAAAGCCTCGTATCCCGTTAGGTGAAGAAGAGAATACAAAAGCATAGACCCGTGTCCATTGGACAACACCACGCGGTCGCGATCAAACCAAGCCGGATCTTTCGGATTGTGTTTAAGGTGATTTGTGTAGAGCGCTGTGGCAATTTCGGCCATGCCCAAAGGCACTCCTTGGTGACCCTCTTGGGCTTTGACGATAGCGTCAATAGAGAGAAACCGAATGGCGTTGGCTAGCGTTTGTAGAGGGTGCGTATTCATGGCACACATTTTTTGCTAAGCGCGAGGATAAGCGCAAGCGATGAAAATTCAGGATTTGATGAAGCTTATTCAACCTAAGGGGGTGGTAGGGCTAGCCGCTTTTCTGAGCCATTCAACAAAACTTATCACTTCTGGACGTGAAGCATGTCTAGATGGATAAACCATGAAATGCGCTTGCACCTCCAGGCTCATACTGTCACCAAAAATGGGTTGAAGTTTGCCGCTGTCGATCAGGGCCTGACCAACACTGGCGCTTTCTAGCGCAACTCCCAGCTTTTGAACCGCTGCGTCCAAGCTCATCATGGCGCGATCAAACCGCAGGCCCATTCGCTCTGGTCTTTGGCCTGCATAAAACCTTGCAAACCAATCTGGCCATTGCACCACATTGACTGTGGATTGAATAAGCGGCACACGCATCAAATCTTGTGGTTCTTTTAAAGAGTGGGCTCTGATGAATGCTGGGCTGGCCAGTGGCATGACGCGCTCATTGAAGATACATTCAACTTCCAGATTATTCCAAGTTGGAATGCCGTATCGAATGTCGATGTCCATTTGCCCTAACTGAAAATCTGAATGCACATGCGACGCAGACAAGACCAGTGAAATATTCGGGTGGAGCTCAGTGAATTGGGCAATGCGAGGCATGAGCCACAAACTTGCAAAACTGGGGCTACTGTGCACGTACAAAGTGTCTTGCACGCCATGCCGCAAGTCCTCTGTGGCGGTGTTGATGGCCCCCAATGCGCTTGCGACGCGCTGCAAGTATTGCTGCCCAGCGGGTGTCATTTCTACGCCGCGAGCCGAACGCTCAAATAATCGAACATGCAGCATACCTTCGAGCTTAGCAACTTGATGGCTCACTGCCGAGGGTGTTAGGTGCAGTTCCTCTGCCGCCAAGGCAAAGCTCTTGCGCCGGGCAATGGTTTCAAAGGCCTGCAGAGCAGCGAGAGGCGGAATCATGTTCTTTTACTTGTTCAATTATTGCAATGCAACATGAAAAAAATTTAATTACGGTTGATTTTATATCGTTTGTCTTCAGGTACAAGTCTGGCAAACAATCGCAGCACTTATCGCAAGTTAAGCAATTACTTAGAGGAGACGTGCATGTTATTGAAAGACAAAGTGGCCGTGATTACGGGGGGCGCTGGTATGAATGGTCTGGGCTTCGCCAGTGCAAAGATGATGGCCGCACAAGGTGCCACAGTGGTGATTCTTGATTTAGAGTCAACGAATCCGCAAGCAGCTGCATCCGCATTGGGTCCACAGCACTTGGGTCTGGTGGCCAATGTCACAGACAAGGCTTCATGCGAAGCAGCCGCAACAGCAATTAAGGCGAAGTTCGGCCGCATCGATATCTTGCTTAACAATGCCGGCATCACCCAGCCTGCAAAATTTCTAGACCTCACAGGTTCTGACTACGATCGCATTCTCGATGTCAGTTTGCGTGGAACGATGTATGCCTCTCAAGCTGTGTTGCCAACCATGGTTGAACAGGGCAGTGGATCAATCATTTGCATCTCATCGGTCTCTGCGCAGCGGGGCGGCGGCATTTTGGGTGGCCCACATTACTCAGCAGCCAAAGCGGGTGTCTTGGGTTTAGCGCGTGCGATGGCTCGCGAGTTTGGTGGCAACAACATCCGCGTCAACTGCATCACGCCTGGCTTGATTGCCACCGATATCAACAAAGGCAAGATACCTGCCGACAAACACCAAGCAATTTTGGATGGCATCCCCCTTGCTCGAATCGGCGAACCCAACGATGTTGCTGGTGTGGTGGTGTTTCTAGCCAGTGATCTTTCTAAGTACTGCACAGGCATCACTTTAGATGTCAATGGCGGTATGTTGATTCATTAAGTTCTTGCTTCGTTAGTTGTTGTTCAAATTTATAAATTTTCTTTTTATCCAGGAGACAAACATCATGAAATTCTTAACTCTTCGCCGTACCCTTGTTGCTTCAGTTGTTTTGGCTGCTACCGGCCTGGTCAATGCCCAAACTGTGAAGCTGAGTCTTGGACATGGCTCCGCGCCTGACAATCCCCGACACATTGCATCATTGAAGTTTGCAGAGATCGTTAAGGCTAAAACCAATGGTCAAGTGGAAGTGACTGTTTCACCTTCCGGCCAGCTCGGAACCGACCCCGCACTGATCACTGCAGTGCGCTCTGGCGCAGTTGACATTACTGCCAACAGCCAAGGCGCGTTTGCCAATGTCGTGCCAGAGTACGCTGCATTTGGTATGCCTTTCTTATTTGCAGATTTGCCTAGTGCTTGGAAGGTGATGGATGGTCCAGTTGGTAAAGAACTGGCTGATAAAACAGCTGAAAAAGGCATGGTGGTTCTAGGCTATTGGGACAATGGTATTCGCCACATGAGCAACAGCAAGCGTCCTTTGAACACGCCCGAGGACATGAAGGGCCTAAAAATGCGCACGCCACCTGATGCAGTGACGGTAGACATCATGACTGCAGTGGGTGCACAGGCACAGCAAATCGCATTTACCGAACTGTATGTAGCCTTGCAGCAAGGGGTGGTCGATGGGCAAGAAAATCCACTGGTCAATATCAAATCAGCCAAGCTCTACGAAGTCAACAAGTACATCTCGCTGACAGGTCACAAGTATGAAATGACCCCCTTCGTCATGAACAAGCGAAGCTTTGATGGCCTTTCAGACGCTAACAAAAAAGCGGTCATGGAAGCTGCAGCGGAGGCTACCAAGCTTCAACGCAATTTGGCCCAAGAAGCTGACAACAAGCTTGAAGCTGAACTTAAAGCTTTGGGTGCTGTCATTAACCGCTCCAATAAAGCCGCCTTTGAAAAGGCCACCGCTAATGTTGACGACAAGTGGATGGCCAGCCCAATTGGTGCCTATGTGAAAAAAGTCATTGCTGCAGCTCGCGCCAAATAAGCTTGATCGTTTTCCATGCACAAACTAGACGACGTCATTATCAAGGGCTGCCAATTCGTACTATGGCTGACCATGAGCATCATATTTGCCATACTTTGCATCAATACACTCTTGCGGTATGTGCTCGGTAGCGGCATGCAGTGGGCCAACGAAGTACCAGAAATGCTATTTCCTTGGTTGGTGATGTCTGGCGTGGTATTGGCTGCAGTCACTGGCAGCCATATCACGACAACTTTTTTGCGCGACAAAATCTCCCCACACGCTCAGCGTTGGCTGAGCGTGGCGGTTTGGAGTGCCGTCACCATCATGTACAGCATTCTTTCTTTTGCCACCTTAAGAATGCTCTCAATCGTTCACGATGAAAAGTCGGCAATTTTGGGAGTACCTCAATCAGTCACTTTTGGCTGTGTGATGTTGGGCATGATTTGCTTGATGCTTTTGGCTTTCAAAGACGTTATCACTGCATTGAAGACGCCTGCCGCTGACTTAGCCGCAATCAATTCTGCGGCCGGACCTAATGTGAATTATTAGGAAATTCAATCATGAGCTTTCTAATCATTGCAATATTTCTATTTACCGCCGCTGCAGCTGTGCCTATTGCGCACGGATTGCTGATGGCCGCATTGGCCGCCGCTGCAACCAGTAGCAAGATTCCAATGGACATATTGGTTCAAACCATGGTTCAGCAGGTCCAAAGCTTTCCATTGATCGCTATCCCATTCTTTATGCTGACTGGCAGTTTGATGATGGGCGGCAAATTAGGTGAAGCATTGATTGGCGTGCTTACCCGTTTGATTGGCCGGTTTCACGGCGGGCCTGCGCAAGTGGGTGTACTTTCTAGCACCATCTTTGGTGGCGTATCAGGATCGGCAGTTGCGGATGCATCAGCGATCGGTTCGCTCATGATCCCTTGGCACAAACGCTTGGGCTACCCGCCTGCTTTTTCTGCTGCAACGCTTGCTGCCGCTGCCACGATTGACATTTTGATTCCGCCCTCGATTCCGATGATATTGTTTGCAATCACGGCTAACGCCTCTATTGCAGCATTGTTTGTTGCAGGTATTTTGCCGGGTCTACTCATGTGCATGGGATTTATGTTTGCATGTTGGTGGGTGGGGAAGCGTCGAAATTTTCCGCGCGATACGGAAGTGCTAAGGCGCGATGAATTTTTCAAGTTATTAGCGTACGCAAGCCCAGCTTTGTTATTGCCTGTGCTCATCATCGTTTTTTTACGTTTTGGCATCGCTACGCCCACCGAGGTCGCTATTCTTTCAACCTTGTACTCTGGCCTGGTATCTGCCTTCCTCTACAAGGATCTGGGGATGAAGCGATTGAATCAAGCGGTCATGCACGCTGGTTTGGCAACAGGCGTGGTCTTGCTGGTCATCATGGCGTCTGCTTCGGTTGGCTGGTTACTCACCTTCGATCAAATGCCCAATGGCATTGTTAACTGGGCCAAAGAAAATCTCAGCCAAGGCTGGATGGTTATTCTGATGATGAATTTGCTGATGTTGGTTTGCGGCATGTTCATTGATTTGCCTGCAGCGGTTCTGTTGCTCACACCGGTTTTTGTCCCTTTGGCACAAAGCATCGGCATGGACCCAGTTCAGTTGGGCATCATGATGACGGTGAATTTGGCCATTGGCCTGTACACGCCGCCTGTTGGTACAACTTTGTTTATCACCAGTTCACTGGCCCAAGTCAAAGTGGGTGAGACCGTTCGTGAACTGGGGCCCTTTTATTTGGTGGCGCTCAGTGTTTTATTGCTGGTGTCATATGTGCCGAGTGCCATCTTGAGGTAATGATGTTTTATCTTTTCGTCGGAGTTCAGTTATGAATTCAAAACAGGAAATCCTGTCTACTGTTGCTCAAAGTGCCTATCGAATTCGCCGAAATGCAATTCGAATGGGCGAGGTTCAGGGGCAGGGTTATGTCGGGCAAGCCTTAGGCTATGCCGATGTTCTTGCAGTTGCTTATTGTCATGCCATGAACTTTCGCCCTAATGAGCCCGAGTGGGAGGGACGCGATCGCTTTTTGCTATCACACGGTCACTACGCCATTGCCCATTACGCGGCCATGATTGAGGTTGGCATCCTTCCTGAATCAGAACTAGAAACCTATGGCAGTGATGACAGCCGTTTGCCCATGTCAGGCATGGCCACTTACACCCCCGGTATGGAAATATCAGGGGGCTCGCTGGGACAAGGCTTGCCCATTGCGGTAGGCATGGCTCTAGGCTTGCGTCTAAAAGGTAATTCGGCATTTGTTTACAACTCAATGTCAGACGGCGAGCTTGATGAAGGTTCCATATGGGAGGCTGCGATGTCGGCGGCTCACCATGGTTTGGGTAACTTAATTTGCATTGTTGATATCAACAATCAGCAGGCGGATGGTCCGTCTACCAAAGTGATGGGATTCGAGCCTTTAGCTGATAAGTGGTCAGCTTTTGGGTGGCATGTGCAGCGTGTCGATGGCAACCATTTGCCAGCTGTGCTTCGTGCCTTTGATGCTGCGCGTCAGTTATCCGAAGCCAAACCACGTGTGATTTTGTGTGACACCCTGATGGGCAAAGGTGTTCCTTTCCTAGAAGAACGTGAAAAGAATCACTTCATCCGCGTTGATCCACCTGAATGGCAACAAGCACTGAATGTGTTGGACGCTAATCGTCCTTGAACTATGTTTGAAAACTGCTGAGAAAAGCAGTATTTATTGGAGTTGCGATGAATGTTTTGACTGAAAAAAAACCGCGCCTGACTACTTCAGCAATGATTGCTTCAATCGCATCTGAAGGCCAGCGAGTAAAGGCTGCGCCATTTGGCAAGGCGCTTGTGGAATATGCTGCAGACAAGCCGAACATCGTGGGTTTAACCGCCGACTTGGCCAAGTACACAGATTTGCACTTGTTTGCCCAAGCGTACCCAGAGCGATTCTTTCAAATGGGCATGGCGGAGCAGTTGTTGATGGCTGCTGCGGGTGGGATGGCTAAGGAAGGCTTCACACCATTTGCGACAACCTACGCAGTGTTTGGTACTCGCCGTGCATATGACTTCATTCACCAGGTGATTGCAGAAGAAAATTTGAACGTCAAAATTTGTTGTGCGCTACCTGGATTGACAACTGGCTATGGCCCCAGCCATCAGGCGACAGAAGATTTGGCCATGATGCGTGCCATTCCAGGTCTGACCATTGTGGATCCCTGTGATTCGCTTGACTTAGAACAGGCTGTTCCACAGATTGCTGAACATAATGGCCCGGTTTACATGCGCTTACAAAGAGGCAATGTGCCCTTGGTATTGGATGAATACAACTATCAATTCGAATTGGGAAAAGCCAAAACTTTGCGTGATGGCAAAGATATTCTGATCATCTCTAGTGGCTTTATGACCATGCGCTCCTTGGAGGTGGCCAAGCAATTAGAAGCTGACAAAGTGGATGTGGCGGTGTTGCATGTCCCAACCATCAAACCATTGGACACAGCCACTATTTTGAAAAAGGTTGCACGACCTGGTCGCTTGGTGGTGGTCGCAGAAAATCACTCAGTGATTGGTGGTTTAGGGGAGGCAGTCGCTAGCTTGTTAATGCAAGAGGGCGTGCATCCTCAGAAATTTAGATTCATTGGATTGCCCGACCAATTCTTGGATGCAGGTGCTTTACCTACGCTTCACGATAGGTATGGCATTTCTGTAGAAAAGATGGTGGCTAGACTTAAGGCTTGGTTGTCATAAGGTGATCAGTTATTTGTTACTTCCACATTTGCTTCCACACTGCTGTAGAGCTTTTGTAACCTATTGATTCCTAATAGGTTTTAATTCTTAAAGCTGCTCATAATCCTTTGGTCCTAGGTTCGACTCCGTAATTAGGACTCGAACCAAAAGCGCATTGCAAAATCATTTCGATTTCAACCACGTTTACATATGTAAATTTGTATCAATATGAAAGTGAATTGGTGGTAATGACAACTATCATGTACTTTTCTAGGACAGTTCATGGCTATTCAAAAATCTGAAAAAGCGTTGTTTGCTGAACGACTTGGACTTGCCATTAACAACAAGGGAATAAAACAAAGTCCAACTGTTCTGTGCAATTTATTTAATAGCAGTTGGAGTGGTCGATCCATTACTTCGCATACAGCCAGAAATTGGATTCTTGGAGTTGCAATGCCTCATCAAGACAAGTTGGTGTGTCTTGCCAAATTGTTAGATACGAGTGCTAGTCAATTACGATATGGCCGTTCTAGTGAAAAAACTATGATATTCAATACTGATAATTTTCAGAGTGAAATTTCAAATACTGATCAAGAGTTTTTCCTGCGATATCTAAAACTTGATCACACGAAGAAACGACTCGCACGCGATATCGTTATAGAGTTTTCAAATTCAGAATCAAATCCTTAATGACTGTATCAATTGTGGAATTGACGTCGCATCGCACCACATGAAAGCATTTTTTAAGTTGTCCAGCAAGAGTCACGGCCGCTGCATTATCTAATCCAAGAATCAAAAAACTTGGTTCATCTGGTAATTGATTACTATGATGCTGTCTGGCATTCCCCCAATTCAGTAGATAAAGAGAATATGGAATAAGTGAGTTGGATAAAAAATCTTCTTAATACATTGACGCAAGGTTGAATTCTTGTGGCCCTACTACTAGTTAAGTTATCGAAATCATTTGTTGACAATTGACAAAAGCCCATCAATGCGAATGATGACTTTTGATTTTTCTAGTCTCGCTAGCGTACGATATAGCGCTTCATGAGTAACTCCGAGTTCTCCCGCTAATGATTTGAGCCCTGTGTTCACAGGATATTGGCCGTTTTTGCCTTCGGTGTGGATGAGGTGCAAAACTCGATCTTTGACAGACTTCATGCTGAGCCGCTCACAATGCAGGCGAAGTCGTTTGACTTCTGTGTTGAGCATGCTGATCCATCTGCTTGCGAAGTCTGGGTCTCGGTCCAACGCGGCAGCCAATGCCTTGATTGGCACTTTAATGACATTGGTCTCTGAGATGGCCAAGGCATCGCAGTGGTACTTGTCAGTTTTCAAACTGGCTTCACTGACAAAGCCAAGACGTGTTCTTTGTAGCACCACAGATTCACCTTGAAGACCTGTTCGTTCTAGGGTGACCTCTCCCGTGACGACGTAGAACATCCATTCAGGTGACTTGCCTGTGATGAACAAACGTTCGTGCTTCTTGTAGTGGGCGCCACTGCACAGGCTATGGATTTGAGGCGGTAACAGCGTTTTTAAAGTAGGCGGAAAAACAATGCTTTTCATATGATCTAGATCATACGTATAAATGCCTGGTAGATACATACTTTCCCTATGCCGAAAGCGAGTTCATCGCAGCGGGGTCAACAGAAAAGGGCAGTGAAATGACGACAACAATGCAAATTGAAATTGAAAACCTCAAGTGTGGTGGATGTGAAAACTCCATCCTCAAAGGGTTGGCAACCATGGAAACAATTTCTGACGTTTACGTTAACCGCGAACAGAATCTTGTGAGCTTCAAGGGAGAGGAGTCTGTCAGGGAGGCAGTTGCCAAAAAATTGCGTTCAATGGGGTACCCCGAAAAAGACTCACTTAGTGGCCTAGACGCTGGTTTGGCCAATGCTAAATCTTTCGTCAGTTGTGCCATTGGCCGCGTAACTTAATTCTATTAATGTGAGACTAATTTCATGAAAAACAAACTCATCATTCTTTCTTTGGGCTTGATTATCTTCGGGTCGAATGCGCAGCAAGATGTTCCAAAACAAAACGCCCCTGCCATGAGCCATGGGCAGATGGACCATGCGGCTCACATGGCACAGATGCAGGCGCAGCGCCAGTCTGAAGTGGCTGCGCGAGGCAAAGATGTGATGCCATTTAATTTAGCGGCTACTGTTCATATTTTCACCAAGTCCAAGACAGGCGGTATTCAAAGAGTTGTTGCTAGAAATGCGACGGATAACCAGCAAGTGCTGCTGATCAGGGAACACCTCCAAGAAATCCAAGGTCAGTTCCTAAAGGGTGATTTTTCTGGCCCTATGCATATTCACGGTGCACAAATGCCTGGCCTTCAGGAATTACAAGCAGCAACTGCAGGGCAGATTGCACTTGATTACAAGGAAGTGAAGGGTGGGGCAGAGCTTAGCTATAAAACCTCAAACCCTCAACTTGTCGCGGCGCTTCACAAATGGTTTGATGCGCAAGTCTCTGATCATGGAAAAGATGCAATGAAAGGTCACAACAACAAGCACTGAAGATTAGTTCAAAAGACACATCAGTATCTGCAGTAGGCCAGTTAATTTAACTGTTCATAAAACAGTCGACGCTATTGATACTTCCACACCTCAGAAAACTGCTTGTAAGCCTTTGTTCCTAGGTTCGACTCCGCAAATGAGATCCGAACAAATCAAATTTAGATACAAATTAGTAAAAATCACTCAACTTTATTAACCTGCAAGCTTTTGAGAACTCATGGCAGGTTGGGTTATCTAAATCTGCGAGATTAGAGACTGCTTTAGGCTGAAAGCAAACATAAATTGCAATATTGAATGACGGCTTGTGTTCGCTATTCCGGCATGGCGGGGTTACTTATTTTTAGCATAGTAGAGTTGCCAAATTGCATTGATGATTGGTTGCTTGTTCCAGCCAACTCCATCGTCAGCGTTGCTTAAAACAACGCCTGATTTTTTCTGTTGCCCCCATGGATTAACGGCAAGAATTGGTTTTTCATAGTCCTTAGCTCCGTCAATCTCTTTCTGAATCCAATTACTGTAGCTAGCATACATCCCACTGGGGATGACAACAACATGTGATTTAGCTATTTGTTTGAAAATTGCGGCTTCCAACATTTTGGTGTTAGTAACGTTGTGGATCGGATCATTTTTCGGAATTGAGAAATTACGGAAATCCAGTGATGCCGAACCTACTGACCAATTTTCTTTAAAAATCCAACTCTCCAATATTTCATAGTGCTCCGAATAGGCCCAAGCATGGCTGATAAAAACGTGAATTTGGCGATTACTCATCTATCGTCCTTGGTTATAACAATTGACAATTGGTTATTATGGATTCGACTCCAATAACTCAATGACGCTTCTAAATTGCTCCGCTAGCGCTGAAACTTGGGCACGACCCGTTTGATCGAAGCACGAAGCTATCAAAAGCAAGTTATTCATTGTCGTCTTCAGCATCCAGGGCTCAGAGGCTTGTTGTGCCAAGGTCACTGCGCGTTGGAAACAACGTTGTGCCAATGCCATATTGCGACTGTGGCAACCTAATTCAATCATGGTAGCTAGTGTCCAGTAGTCAGCTGCTTTCTCTCCGCCTTTGCGCATTGCAGCAAAAGTAACCAGTGGCGTCAAACGCTCATGTTCGGCTAGAGCCTCATCGTCGCCTTTCTGTAGGAGTAATGTCAGAGCATTGATGCCTGGAAAATAATCTAACGGCTCTGTCTCAAAACCGCGGCGGTAGGCATCGATCGCCCGATCCAACCAGCCAGATGCCGTTAGCTCGTTTTTAGACTTTGCTAGCTGCCAGATATCCTTGAAGACGCGACCAAGCAATCCGAGAGTTTCTGCACTATCGCCGTACTTTGCACGAACACCTTCAAGAACAGTGATAGCACGTGAGCGATCACTTGGTCCATTACGTCGGTTAAGTGCAAATGCCAATTGCTGAAGAACAATAGCTGAATCGCGCAGATCCCCCGACATGTGATCGTACAAATCTATGACATCTGCATATGCCTCAGTATTGCGGTAGGACAGCATCAAGTCCACGATTACGCCCCGCTCAGATGCAGCAATGTTACCCAGTTCGTGCTGGATCGTATTCAAGGCTTTAATAGCCTCTGACTTAGGCTTTAGCGAACGGGCAACGGCCAATCGTTCACGAAATTGCGTTGAATACTCGACTCTATCTCGGAAGACGTCAGTCACTTCATGGCTCATGATCACACCGGGATAGCGATCGAAAAGCTGAAATAAAGGGCTGTCAGGCGAAACAGGACCTCTTAGCCCTTTCTCGATACGCGCTAGGATCGCCGCACGAAGGGTCGCGGCAGCATCAGGTGACAATTTTCCATCGGCCAGCTCATATGGAATAGCACGCACACCATTGACATCGAAAGGCGGAGCGCCGATGGTAGCGAAAATTGGAATAGTCGTGTACGGTCTAGCGGCATGACGAACACCTAACTCGTAAAACACGTTTGGGTTTGCTGTTGTCATATCGGCTACAACGAACTCGGCGATTAGTAAACGAGCGAACATCGCCGTATGGATAAGGCCTCCAGTTTCTTCGCGGTCTCCTCGAATACATTGCAGGCCAGCATCTTCCACAGCAGGAGAGATGGCGCTTTCATAGATCTGGTCGAAAGCGATCTCGACGCCAGTCTTTGGGTCGACCTTTTTTCCAAACGGCATATCAATGAAGCAGGTTTGTCGACTCATAAAAAACCACCTTGCAAATATTGAATAAATTAAGCTGAGTGTAGCGTCACGGTCAATTCAAAAAATGAGAAAAATGCAATTAGAGATATGGCCATTGACAACGTGGTCATGAATATGAGGGCGGTGTTGGCATCCGACTCTTGCACAGGATGACCTCAAACTTTCAGCTTGAATGTCTGTTGTCGCTGCTCACCAGTCTTTGGTAGTTTATGGATTCCCGAAAAAATAAGGGCAACTGCGATTTAGACCGTATGACTCCGTATCCGGGAGTAAGGCACGAGTTACGTCGTGCTTTTTTTTCTTTCGTAGTCAGATCTCTATTTTTTGAATGACCTGTAGTTTTTGCTCAAGCGTGTAACCAACGCTACCGTAAATAGCAAAATCAGTTTGGCCGCGTCCATGCCCTGTAATGCTCTCTGCTAAGGGTAAAGGAATATCGTTCAGCGCTTTGAGCCTATCGATGAATGCATGTCTAAACATATGACTGCGAAACTCAAAAGGGCGCAAGTTCTTGTTCAAGATCGCCGAGCAGGCGCAGCCCCCATACTCCTTGGCGTATTGCGGCAAAAGCCAGGGTGAGCCAAGTCGTTTGGCCCTGACGTGTAACTCTTTAGCTGCATCTAATGAAATTCCCACAAGTGGTACAGCTCTGATGCTGGCCTTTGTTTTCCTGTCTGTAAGGGAGTTCTTCCTTATCCAGAGATGAGGAATTTCATGGTCAAGTACCAAGTCTTCAAGACGGGCAAGTGTGGGCTCGGAAATTCGCAGTCCTGTATTGAGTTGAATCAGTCCTACTAGGCTTGCAGGAGTATTGAGCCTGATCAATCGGGTTTTGACTTGTTCAAGTTTCTCAGGTGTGATGGGCGGAATAGGTCGAATGTTTTCGCCTTCGCCCCGAATTTTCAAGCCTCTGAACGGGCTAAGTCTATCGATGTCCAAATGTTTGAAAGCCATATTGATCATGGCGTTCAAGATGTTGTTGTGCTTGCGAATGCTGTTGGGGTGAAGACCCTGTGCCAGCAGCGTGTCTCTGTATTGGGTGATATGCCAATGCTTGAGTTCATCAAGGTACAGGTCGCCAAAAATGGCAGTAAATCTGTTGAAGTATTGATTGGCGTTAAGTTTGAACTTTCTGCGATGAGCAGAGGTGTTCTCAGACATATAGATGTCAAAGGCATCTGAAAGAGTGGGGCGGTCTTTGGCCTCGGTTTCTTGCAAATGCTTGATCAGCAGTTCTTTTACAAAGTCTTCGTCAACTTCGATTCCGCAGACCGAAATTCGTTTTTTGATGTGAGTGCTCAGAAAGGTGCTTTGAGCGATTTGTATTTCATGTGTCATTTGAGTGTTCAAAAGTTGCTGAGCCTATTCATTGGCAACGATGATTTCTGTGACACAAATTTAGTTTCAGACACCAGGTTAGGGCAATCGGACGGTGGAGTCCCGATAAGTTGGAAGGACTTGAGCAAGCTCTTTGAGCGTCCAGATTCTGGACGGTCTAGGGGTGTCCAGAGCACTTGTCGAACTAGTAATTAATTGATTAATTTAAACAAGAAAATTAATCTGATAATATGGTTTATTCCTATCATTTAATATGTCCGAAATTAATGGGCTTGATAATCTAATTAATGAATAAAATTGAAAGCGTCCAGAGCAAATTAATGATTAATTCAAACGACCTTTAAAATAAACTGTGTAATATATGTGTAATTGAAAAATTACCTTAGGTAAATTTCGTAACTCATTGTTTTTAAATGAAAAAAGCCTCTTCAAATTTCTTGAAAAGGCTTATTTGTGGATTAACAGTCCGGCGCTCTACCGACTGAGCTATCGAGGAATATTCGGTTGCTAGCAAAAAAGTACACAAAAATTCAGAGTCTTTAGGACTTAGAGCGACTGTGCTGTTTCGCTAAGCCTCGCAT
>JACCDN010583970.1_pt1 | contig 18871 bp, 10 predicted proteins | sample 7441691 | NCBI WGS metagenome assembly JACCDN01 (sample SAMN15323439, study PRJNA562643) | freshwater metagenome | isolation source: river surface water | place: USA:Blue River Watershed | collected 2017-08-16 | reverse complement strand
CTTTTATTAATGGACCGCTATCGTCAACTGCCTTAACAAGATGCATTAAACTAGAAAGTCGCTCATCTTCATTTGGATGGAATTCATTATGCTTTTCAATTAATAGATCGATCAACTTATCACCTTTTCTAGATCTCTCATCTTTCGTTAAAGCATCATCTTTAATGGATGCCGCTTTTAGCATTAGATTCTCATCATTAAAAATCTGACTGCTAATCTCAAAATTTTCAAAAATATAACGACATGTAGCAACATCATTGACCATGGCTGCAGATGATATGCATTTGTAAGCAAATTCTGATGGCAGTTTTTGCCTATCTTCATCTTCCGCTTTAGCATTATTGTAATCTGCAATTTTTCTACTTAAGGCTTCGAATATTTTTAGCGCATCGGATCTTCCAACTAATTGCCTACAAGCAAATTCAAAATATTGCTCACTGTCGAGAAAGTTATCTTCACTAATTCTCAAATCGCTCATTAGGTTATCAACATCAGATAACTCGATGTAATCTAATATTTTTTTTCTGTGATAATTATCAAAAAGCAACCTTCCTAAATCATACGCTGAGTTTTCGCCTTCATTAATTATAATAGTTGGATCAGCTTCGTACCTCTCAATAAAATCTTTAATAGGCATTATCATCCTAGCCTTACTAGGCATAGCTTCTGAAATAATCCGACCAATACCAGCAATACATTGTGGATTACTCTTTTTTAAGTCATTGGCTATTCTTATGAAGATAACTTTACTTTCTCCAAAGCAATCTCTTCCCATAATTGACAAAGCTTCAAAGGCCATCATGAAATCTTCGTAAGATGTGCGAGCCTGATTCTCAAAAGAGTCGAGCTCAGTTGGTAAATTAGCTTCTAATATTTTAAGAATAGTTTCGATGGTTTCTTCTGTGTAATAATCGCCAGCTTCTCCCAATTCACAAAGCTTAGAAAGTAACTCGTGGTTACTGAATTTGAACCTATCATCACTTCCCAAAACCTTATCCATGCATTCCAATGATAGCACATAAAGCTTATTGCAGACTTTATCGATTAATTCTTGATTCAGCTCGCATGTCTGACAAGAATCGTCATCTTCCAAAACTTTAACAAAACTCTCTCCGCTAACTTTGTGCAATCTCAATCTTGAATCTATAGATTTGGCTACTTCGTCATCATATCTAAAATTTGTAAGATCAGCATCAGGGTAGTCTTCTTTGATAGTTTTTATAATATCATCAACCTCAGAAGCTCTTTCCAAAATCTTTTCCTTAAGCTTTGCGGCATATCTAATATGAATCTTCCACAGATCACCAGCCGGTATTTGAGATTCTGGATGAGGCGCAGTATTTTCACTCAATCCCAAACTATATTCTAAATAAGGAGTTATGTGAACCATGTTGCCTTCAAAAACATGGTATTTTAGATCGCTCACAAAATCAGCCATAACTGATTTATGGGCCTTTAAAAATAAATTAAACTCCGTTCTAGAGCTCAATAAATTTTGATGAGATTCTTCAATTCTTTCCCTACTTCCATCAAGACAATTTAAAAATTGCTCTTCAGGAGGAAATGACACAAAGCAAGCAGCTTGATTTTCTTTAGGTTCTGAACTTACAAGACAAACATAGTTAGCAAAATCATACATAACCTTTGAACATGATAATCGAGAAGACTCAATATATTTGATGACATGATCAATGAATGGAGAATGCTGCTTTAAATTCTCAACATCTAACCCCAAATTCGTAAAATAATCGTGGGTTACTTTTATGGTATGCTTTACAGCAGCTTTAAATTCTGCGTCATTTAAAAAATTATCTTGCGCATTTCTTTTCCAAAAATCCCTCAACGATATTAACTCAGGATCAGCTCCATCAATTTCTTTAGAGCTTTCTGCAATCGCAAAAGCTATTAACTTTCTAGATTCAAGATGACTCATTGAGCTAACTTTTTCCCAGAAATTTTCTTTATTTATGGCTGTTTGGTTTGGAGTGTTGCGCGACATTTTATGGTTGGTTTGATTCTCATTAGAAGCTCTACAATCTTGGCTTTATCAGCACTTCTAAACAGATCCGCTTGAAATAACGCGACCATAAAAACTCAACAAATTACTGTCTATTTTTAATAAATGATTGACGGACTTAAGCTGATTTAAGCTTCAAAATGGATAAAGAGAGCTATAGCATACTAAAATATTTTCTCTCTTACGCGACCAACATCGCGATCTCGATTCTTATTGCACCAAACTCAGATCTCCGTTTGAGCATGCGTTTTCGAAACAAAATAAAAGAGTAAGATACTAGGGAATTTATAAGAACCGATTCACTATTTCAAAGGCACTGTAAGGAAATAAGCTTCTTAAGAAACTCGCCTTTTTTCTAGCTTGCGCGCCAAAGTTCTTCTATGCATTCCAAGAATTCTAGCGGCTTTAGAAATGTTAAAATTAACATCTATTAAAACTTGATGAATTTGCTCCCACTCAAGGTTTTTGATTGAGGTTTTTTTGTTTTGGCTTGAGTTGCCTCCAAGTAGATTCTCTCCTAAAAAAGCAGCCATTATCATATCAACATTGGCTGGCTTTGCCAAATAATAACAAGCTCCTGATTTTATAGCTTCGATTGTGGTGGCAATGCTTGCATAACCGGTGAGCATAACAATTTTGATGGCGGCGTCAAATTCGTGAAGATGCTTTACTAAATCTAAGCCAGACTCGCCAGACATTTTAAGATCAACAACTGCATGAGTTGGGTGAAAGTTTTTTAGTAACAACTTTGCATCTTTCAAATTGTAAGCAGCTTTGGCGTTAAAGCCTCTTCTTGAAAAAGAGCGCTCCAAACTTCCAGCTAATAATTCGTCATCTTCAGCTATTAAAATCGCCTTATATTCACTCATAATTTATGTAAGCGGAATTGTAATTATAACTCTAGAGCCAAGCTCTAAATTCTTAATTTCAAGCTTTCCCCCTAAGCGCTTTAAAACATTGATTGCCAAAAATATCCCCAATCCGCTGCTGTTTTTTCTGCTAAGATTTAGGCTTCCAATTTCCTTTAAAATTTCAGGGTCAAAACCGCTACCGCGATCTTCAACTTCAATAATTACGTTTTTTTCCAAAGAAAAAATCGCAACTAAAACAAAATTTTCTGACGCTTCCAAAGCGTTATCAAAAATGTTAAAAAGAGCTTGTAGCAAAGAGCTGTCAAACATCATCAAACTTTCAGACTTACCTTCAAAATTATAAATCAAATTCTGCGGCTTACGCGATTTTTTCCACTCGCTCAACAAATCATCAAAAGTATTTTTAACCTTAGCAAACTTAGCATTTTCAAGCCTGTCTTTTCCGGAGGAAGTAAGAATTTCTGAGATAATTTTTTGGCAACGAATGATTTGCGATTCAATTAAATCGACATCTTCTGCCATGCTTTTTTCAAGCTTCATTTTCTGCCAATCATTTAAAACAACCAAAATTGTTGAAAGCGGAGTTCCAAGCTCGTGAGCCGCGCCAGTTGCTAAAAGACCCATTCTCACAATTCTCTCTTTTTCTAAAGCTTGGCGTTGCAAGACATTAATTTTTTCATCACCTTCTTTTAAATTTCTTCTGATTTTAGTAACAAAAACCAACAGCAAAATTGCGGCAATTACATAACTAATTAACATTCCGTGTAAATGCATATTCAAAAAATCACCCTCACCGTGATGATGAAAAGCGTGCAATTCGCGATAATAAAAACTAAGAAAAATGTAGCAGGAAGTTGTGGCTGCGGCGAGCATCCACGCGTAAAAAGCTCTTAGTAAAATTGCCGCGATTATTACTTGAAGCAGAAATAAAGAAATGAACGGATTTGAAATTCCGCCGCTAAAATAAATTTGTGCAGCGAGTGCGGCGACGTCAAAAAGTAATTCTAAAAATAAGCTTTTGTCGCTGATGTTTTTCTGAAATTTGTAGCGGTAAAAGCTGATGAAATTAACCGCGATTAAAGCCGCAACCACCAAAAACATTTCTGATGCCGGCAATGAAATATGCAGCCAATGTTGAACAAATAGAATTGTTAACACCTGCCCCATTATTGCGATTAGGCGCAAAACTATGAGCTGTAGTAGGTTTTTTCTGTTAACGTCTAAATTGTGAAGAGTGGCATTTTGCATCGCTAGGTTTTTAGAAAAATTTAATTTTGATAGAAATTGCGACGCAAGAACCAAGGTTATCTCACCTTCACCTTAATCCCTCTTCCACCAAGTAAGAGGGAGTTAGTGCGATTTCGGTTTATCCCCCTCTTCCTTAGTGAAAGAGGTCTTAAGGTGAAGGTGAACTCGAGACAAATAATTTATTAAAGATTCTTTCAAAAATCATTGGACAAATTGTCTCACTTCGCTTGCTGAAATTGAAAAATTATTCTGCAGAAAGATTAATAACTTCACCAATATCAACAAATTTTTTAATCATTCATGAAAATTTCTAAAAAATATTTTTCCGTTATTTTTCTGTTTTTAGCGGCGTTTTCAATTAGTCAAAATGCTATGGCTTGCGCTTGCGGCTGTGGAGTTTTAAATGTTGGAACTAGTTCATTAATTCCAAATTGCGAAGGTGGAATTGCTTTCTTGCAATATGATCACATGTCCCAAACCCGCAATTGGAGCGGCGGAAATAAATCTAGCGGAGATAATCACGACAAAAGAATTGAAACCCAAACCGTCACCGCAGGAGCGCAATATATGTTTAACCGTGACTGGGGTGCGTCAATTCGCGTTCCTTATGTGACACGCTTTGTTTCTCACGAAGGACCAATTTACACCCGTCATTCAGACATTGGTGACGTTCGCGTTAACGGAATTTATTCAGGATTATTCGACGACATGTCAACCGGCATTACCTTTGGCTTAAAACTTCCAACTGGACAAACCAACGCCGCAACAATTGGGCGAAATAAGCAAATTGGAACCGGCTCAACGGATTCAATTCTTGGCGCTTACCACATGGGAAATTTTGGCAAAAGCCAGGTCGGATATTTCGTTCAAACTTCTTGGGAAAGACCATTCATAAGACATCAAGGCTTCACTCCAGGAAGCGAGATTTCGGGCGCAACAGGCGTTTACTATAACCTTGGACGCATTAGCGAAATCAAAAAAGTTACTCCAATTTTACAATTTACTGCCGCCAAAAAAAGCCAAGATTCTGGCTGGGCTGACACTCATCACAACCCAAGCACAGGCTACAGCATGATGTTCTTTAACCCGGGAATTGAGATGACGGTAAATAAATTTAAAATTTACGCCGACGTTGGTTTTCCAATTTATCGCCGCGTAAATGGCAATCAGCTTGTTCCGCAAAATACTTATAAAGTGATTTTGGGATATAATTTTTAACTACACCTTAAGACGGGTTCTTAGAGCGCAAAAAAAGATGCAGGTGGATGAAGCTACAAGCTTCGTCCACCACAAATAAGAGGAAAAACTAATCAATAACGAACAATCACCACTCCTTTGCCGCCAGTTCCACCGCCACCAGAAGAAGCGCCGTTTGATCCAGCGCCGCCGCCACCACCACCGCTTCCATCAGTTCCTGAATATCCATTCGTAGTATCACTTGTTCCATTTCCGCCGCCACCATTTCCACCAACGCCACCGCTGACGACATATCCACTGCCGCCGCCACCGCCGCCATAATAAATCAGAGATCCGGTAGTGGCAATTGCACTACCAACCCCAACTCCACCAGCAGCCCCAGCAGCTCTTGATTGACCTACACCTCCTGCGCCACCACCACCTCCGCCGCCATTACCATTACTGTCGCCACCCTTATATCCAGAGCCACCAACTCCTGTGCTACCAGCTGAATTTTCATCAGGATATCCTGCGCCACCACCTGTAAAACCAGTTCCAGCTACAAAGTTATTTACTGCACCAGCTCGACCACGAGCACCACTGCCACCAAGAGCGGATATTGTTGTAGATCCGCTAACTATCGAAGAAGTTCCGCCAGTATTTCCACCACCCGTTGAATTTCCAACCCTGTTATAACCACGAGCACCACCAGCACCAACTGTGATTGTTGCGGAAGTATTTATTGTTAAAGAAGAGCTAGAAACCTGACCACCGCCGCCACCGCCACCAACGTCAGCACTTCCGCCACCGCCACCGCCAACAACGAGAACTTGTGCAGATTTTGAAGTGGCGCAACTTAACGTTCCGTTAGATGTAAAAACATGAATCGTAGAACCAGGAACAGTTGTAACATCAGTTGTTCCGCCGCCTGTAACTGCGCAAGGTGCAGAACTGCTAACGCAAGATCCTCCAGAGAAAGAATGCCCTGAAGCGCAAGCGCAATTTCCAGTAATTGTCGCACCACCAGAACAAGTATAAGAAAAAGCCGTTCCAGCATAATTGCTTGAAGAAGAACAAGCTAAAGTTGAACTTCCTGGGTTTACTGAAGCAGAGCTGGCGGCACCAGAAACACTGACCAAACATTTTAAACCACAGCCTCCACTACCATTATCGCCATAACCCGAATCACAAGTTCTGCAATCAGATCCCGTATATCCAGTGGCGCAGCTACAAACTGAGATATCAACCTGAGATCCGTTGTCACAAGTAAAAGAAGAAGTGCCTGTAAAATAAGGAGTGTCTGTGCAAGAGCTATTAGCTGTTGCACCGTGAGCCGCGGTCATTGTAGCTAAAACCCCGGCACGAGAAACTGAATTGCAATTTGAAACCGCGGTACAAGTTCCGCTAACATTTGGAACGCCAGAAATACAAGTGTAAGTAACGGATCCAATGTAATTAGGATTGCAAGAAATTGACGTTGAGCTTGAGGTTGCCGCAACTGTTGCGGTTAATCCAGTTTGATTGATGTTGCAAGTTGCGGAAGATAAATCGCATCCATTTGGAGTAATTGTGTAACCAACGCATGATCCAGAAGGAGCCGTGCTTCTTGGAAGTTTCATTGAAAATTTTTGCGCAACATAATTTTCAATTGAGGTTCTTTCGTCATCTTTTAATCCACGAGTAAATATTACAATTTCACCAATTTCTCCAACATATCTTTCGCCAATACCAACTTCGGAAATTCCTGTGAGCTGGCTTGTATCAACACTTTGCGAAGCAAGCAATCCGTTGATGTAGGTTTTTTTACCATCTGAATTAGAGATAAAAGTAAAAACTCGTGGAGCATCCCTTGATTGCGAATAAGAACTAACGTTAGATCCGTAAGAGTTTGAGCCTTGCGCATGAACTACGCTTGAGTTAGAATTATATCCTAGAGCCAAGCTATTATTAGATCCAGAACCCAAGGATCCCAGAAAATAATTATCAGAATTTGCGCTTTTTCTTTTTTCTAAAACGATGATTGTGTAATCAGTTTTGTTTAAAAAGCTGCCATCAAATTTAAAATTCTTTCCCGCCGCTCCATCAAATTCAACCGCATGAATTTTATTAATTGTGTTGGAATAAATTGGTCTAGATAAAGCAGGAACTACCACAACTTTATTCACCGTTTTTCTCTGATCATACCAATCAGAAAGCTGATTGCCATTGTCAGCTTCAAAATCGTTAAAACTGCTATCTAAAGTGGTTTCAAGCCAAAGAGCTGAGTCTCCAACTTCATTCACCGGAGATGAATTGGTTAAAGATTTTGCAGCAGTAATGCGAGATTTTGTAACCATTCCATCAGCAACAAAAATACCAGCAGCCAGAACGCCGATTATGATTATTACCATCGCCGTTTCTAGCAACGTGAATGCTTGCCTGTCTTTCTTCATTTTTCTTAAGTGAAATTCTAAATAATAAAGTTGGCACAAAAGTGTTGAGCAAAAAGAATGTCAATAATCACAAGATGAGTTTCTCCAAAATACCCAATTTAACATCTTTAGCTCCAGATTAACTGAATTTTAGGGCGTCGTTACAAATCAAACCACCAATCTCTGCCAACGCTCTATCCGAATAAGCCTCCTTACGATCTGCCTTTTTAGTTTTTTCCGCCAAAGGCTCAAATAGACCAAAATTCACATTCATTGGCTGAAATAAATTTTTCTCTTCATGTCCCAAAGTAATGTGATTTAAAAGCGCGCCAATTGAAGTTTTAGGACTTGGTCTTTTTGCCACTTTTTCAGACAATTCTGCGCTCACAAAGATTCCAGAAATCAAACCCATTGCTGCCGATTCAACATAACCCTCAACTCCCGTCACCTGCCCTGCAAATGAAATGTTTGGTGAATTTTTAAAGCGCAAATATTTATCTAAAAGCTTCGGAGAATTAATGAATGTATTGCGATGAATGCCACCAAGACGTGCAAATTCTGCGTTTTCTAAACCTGGAATTTTCTTAAAAATTCTCTGCTGATCGCCATATTTCATTTTAGTTTGAAAACCAACAATGTTGTAAATTGTTCCCATTTTATTGTCTTGGCGCAGCTGCACAACGGCATAAGCTTTTTCAGGACGATCTTTATTTTTTGTACCCTCCGGCGATCTTGGAAAATGCGGATTTGTCAAGCCAACCGGCTTCATTGGACCATGACGCAAAGTTTCAATTCCTCGTTCCGCCATCACCTCAATTGGCAAACAACCGTCAAAATACGGTGTATCTTTTTCCCATTCTTTAAATTCGGTTTTTTCTGCCGCCAAAATATCATCAACAAATTCGTAATATTGTTCTTTGGTTAGCGGGCAATTTACGTAATCAGTGCCACTGCCTTTATCGTAGCGCGATTGAAACCAAGCTTTACCAAAATCAATCGAATCCTTGTAAACAATTGGTGCAATTGCATCAAAAAAAGCCAGATGCTCTTCTCCACTATGCTTTAAAATTGATTTACTAAGTGCATCAGAAGTTAACGGACCTGTTGCAACAATCCATTTTTCATCAGAACTAACCGGCAATTCAGAAATTTCTTGGCGCGAGATTTTTACTTTTTTGGTCGCCAAAAGTTCATTTTCAATAAATTTTGAAAAACCCTCGCGATCGACAGCTAAAGCCGAACCAGCTGGAATTTTATTAGCATCAGCCGAACGCATTATTAAAGAATTCAACAAACGCATTTCTTGATGAAGCAAACCAACGGCGGTATGCACGTCATCACTACGCAAAGAATTTGAGCAAACCAGCTCCGCAAAATGATCAGTGCGATGTGCAAAAGTTTTGCGCGACTCATCGCGCATTTCAAAAATCTCCACCTCAAAACCACGCAACGCCAATTGCCAAGCTGCCTCAGATCCAGCAAGCCCCGCACCGATGATGTTTATTTTTTTTGTTTTCATTTTTTTATTTGCTTTTTGTAGTCGGAATATTTCTAGAGACGGGGTGACAACTTCCATTTTTGTCAGCAGATTCTTTAGACACTGTTAGCTAATTATTTTTAGCGCAGATTTTGACATGTTTTTAGCGCTTTTTTGATAAAATTATGATAAATATCTGGATATATTTTGAATAATTTTGTCAAAAAATAAGCAAAAACAGGGCTAAATATGGGATAAAAATAATTAGCTAACAGTGTCTAGTTTGTTACCCCGTATTTACGACGAGATCTAGCATCAATTTCCGCGAACAATAATACATTTCTTCCTTAACAAAAAGTTCCCCGACTTCTCTTTTTCAATTGCCGTAATGCTAGTGATGCCACCATTTCTACGCGCCGCATCAATTGTAAAATCAACATTCGAAGTCCAAAACCTAAAATCACTAGTAAAATAACAAGCCCGCCCCTCACGAGTAGATTCCCGAATATTGGTAACCGGCAAATTATACTGCCCCAATGATTCGCGGTAAGATGAGCAGCCGTTAAGAGCAAAAAGCAGAATAACTGAGAAGATTACATTTGTTTTCATTGGTCTAAGCAGATTTTCATTAATCAAATTTCGAGATTGAAAACTAAACAACCCCCAACATCACAAATCAAAATAACCCACAACAAAACTGACAAACAACGTAAATTTTACACCCAAATTTTAGACAAAAAAAACCGACGACTCTGTTTTGAGTCGCCGGCTACTTATTTGTTAAGTAATCTATTTTAAAAAATTTTAGAAATTTACAGAATATTTATCTTCGATTTTTTGCTTTTCTATTGTGTACTTTTGCTGATTAATAATTCCAGCTTCAAGCTTTACAGATAAATCTCTTATTTCCATTTCTCTCTTTCTATTAACTATCTCTTTTGCGTTATCATAGTTAATTTTCTCAGATCCATTATATCCATTCATAGGATCCCATATTGCAGAAACAGGCCATAACAAAAGATTACCAATTCCGTACATAGGATGGCCAGTATAAAAAGATCCTCCACCGGGAAGCAAACCAAGACCAGCGCCAATATACTTATTTTTTATATCAGCATCTAATGATTTTTTCTTATACATTGCATACTCATTTTCTTCAGAGCGACTAAGTCCAGAAACGCAAGAAGCTAAAGAAAAGCATAGAAACAGAGCGGTTAGCAGTTTTTTCATATTTTTGATTTTGGTTAGATATAGTAGTTAAGTGGTGACCAGAAAGGATTTCAAAGTCGCGGCGCATTAAAATGCCGAAGGAAAAGAAATCAATAAGTTAGTGTGACTTTTTTAAAATCTCGTCATCTGTTGTTTTTAGAGAGATGATTCTAGATCAAATCAAACAAATTCTTAATCGTCGTCGGCACAAAGGAAGAAACTTTGCTTGTTTCAAAGTTCGCCTCTTTGTCGCCTTGGTTTTTTGTATATTCGTAGCGAATTCCAAATAATCCTCCGCCTTCGCCGCCGGTTAAAATTCCAACAACGCTTCCTAAAACCGGAATTTTTCCTATTCCGAACAGATTATTGATAATAAAGCCCGGAACAATCATCCCTTTAATTTCGTAAACATCGTTTTTCATGTCGATTTTGCCTTTTGCCGTAACGCCAATTTTGTAGTTATTGGCTACCAAAGATTGCAAATCAATCACGCCATTTTTTGCAGCAAATTCTATTTTTACCGAATCGAAAGTTGTTTTATTTTGTGAAAAAATTTTGTCTTTAATTGCTGAAAATAAGTCATCTTTAGCGAGACTCTTAACTGTTAAACTTTCGTAAAAAGTAATGTTTCCGCTCGTAGAAATAACTCCATTTAACAACTGACCTTTGCCGTCAATTTTATTAGTTAATTTTAACTCAGCATTGCCGCCAGAAATTGTATTTAAAAAACCAAAAGCCTCCGCCAAATAACCAATATTTTTGACCGATCCCTCAATTATAACCAAATCATCATTTGCTGTTTCTCTACTAGAAATATCAACCAACCTACTCTCTCCGACATTTGCCTTAACTGCAAAATTATCGCAGAAATAATTAATGCAACCAAGTGACAAATATAAGCTTTTTAAATTTTTATTTTGAACTAAGGCAACATTTCCCAAAACAATTTTAATGTCTTTTTTGGCAAAATTTTCTTCGCTTGCAGAATTTGAAAGAAACTTTTGTTCAATAAATGGAGCAAGATTAATTCTTTTTCCTATTAAAGAAATTTTTTGTCGGGAATGTTTTTTATTGGCAAGATAGGAAAAATTGTAATCATTATTACCAAAATCATCGTTGATCACTTTCACAGAAGTGAGAAAAAATGGCGAAGTTTCAAACCCAAATTCTCCTGAAATTTTTGCTGATTTACCTTCTTCTTTTTTGACTAGCTCAATATTTTTTATTAAAATTTGATTAGAATTTTTTACAGCCACTTCCAAAAACAAACTCGACTCAATTCCAGCTTTTTTTTCAATGTCAAGAGCCTCAAAGCTAACTTCCGAATTAGTTAAGTTAACCTTTGTAACAAAATTATCGCTGGCAACATTTTTCTGACAGTTAATTTCTAAACCACCCTTCAAATAATCATTTTTTAAATCAGAAATTTGTGATTTTACCATCACGTAAACATCTTTGAGATCTGGCTTATCAACAAGCGGCAAGTGAATTTCGAACTCATTTTGCGAATTGCCATTTAAATATTTCTCAACGCCAGAAACAAAATCTGCAGACTTGTGATCAACATGCTTCAAAGGGTCTGATGCGTGCCCCGCCGATTTTCCAATAATTTTTAACAAAGGTTTTTTGGCGGCAAAATCTTCTATTTCAACCACACCTTCCGAGATTTTACTATTTAAAACATCGCCAGAAGTAAGTTTTATCTTCATGCCCTTTTTGGTAAAAGATGCTAAACCGTCAATTTTCTTAATAATTGGGAAAGACTCGTCATAATTAAGAGTGGCTTCAACAAATTTCACCTCAGCGTCAATTGATTTTAAAACAACCTCCTTATTCTCTTTTTGTAGAGAAACTTTGGCGTGAGAATTCTGTAAATTACCATCTTTAACATGAGTTGTTACCCAGCTACGAATGCCTGACTGACTTAGTTTTAATGGCCAAAGATTTTTCAACTCATTAGTCGGGGTATTTTTTAGATTGATGTTTAGATCAATTTTTTGACCCTCTAAATCTCTCACATCCGAAATCAGCATTTCTGCCTGAAAATAAGGAGCAGTCGCCTTATTATTCAAAAGATTTTCTTCTCCCGCTAAATAAAACTTAGCTTCTGAAACTAGCAACTCTCCAGAGTTGTTGTTGTATTTACCAACAAGTAAAAAATCGGAGAAGTTAGTTTTGTTTGGAAATAAATTCGGGTAATAAAAATCGCCCTTTAAAGAGGAAATTACAAAAGAAGCATTTTCCAACTTTTTGTCCTTAATAACAACTGAGGCTTTGGCTTTTACAGCGGCATTTATTCGAGCTAGATCTAAAAAAGAAGGGTGAAACTCAGCAATTGAATTTACGATAAAATTATCTAATTGCGCATCGCATTCTACACCATCAACGCCCGACATTTTGCAAGAAATATTGAGATCAACATCACCTTCATTTTGATTAAAGTTTATTTTATTAGTCGAAGAAACAAGAAGTGATAAACCTTCAAATCCAATTTTAATTTGCGATTTTTTTAGCAAAATTTCTTTGTCTAAATCTTTGCCCTTAATAAAAATAACAGCGTTTTCAATTTCAAAATTTTCAGTGCCAATGTTGCCACCACGAATTAAAGACAAGATTTTGATTGCGGGGTTCATTTGACCTTCAAATGAACTTTCTGGAAGTGAAGATTGAAATTTCTGAAGATCGTCAATTGTGATTGTCGGGTTTATAATTCTAACTTTGTTGGGCTTAAAGCTTAAAAAAAGCATTTTCCACAAAGGAAATTCCGACTCAAATTTAGGAATAAAAAAAGACTGCTTTTCACCTTTGGGCATTAAATATAAAATCTGCACACCGCTAACAGAAACTTTTAATGATCCATATTTTGTAAAGCTTAGCAAACTTTCTCCAACAACGACATCTCTTCCTAAATTATCTTGGCAAAACTCTTCTATTTTTTTTGTAACAAAAGGAATTTCTGTCGGCTTAACCGAAACCAAAATTAAAAAATAACCCAGAAATAAAAAGATAATAAGCAGTGCCGCTAAACTAAATTTGTAGGTAAGTGGAATTTTACGCTGTTTTTTACGCTGTTTTTTTGGCTCTGAATCAGATTTTTTAACTCTTGTGGTTTTTTGTTCTTTTGATCCCATTTTTTAGCATGTTTTTGGGGGGTTGTTTGTAGTAGATTATTTTTTTGTCGCCGTGTTTTCTTGTTATTGCAACTGGCACTCCTTCACTCTTTCTTGCGTCACCGAACCTCTTTTGCACTTTCTAGCTTCACCTCGCACTCTCTTACCCTTCGCTCTCCCCTTGCTCCACCCAGTCATTCGACGGGGCGACAAAAAAGAGATCGAGGTAACAAAAAAGAGATTCGAGAAACTCAAAAACCAAAAATTATTTAAGCAATCTGTAGGAAGGAATAGTAAGAATTGTAGTCGCTTCCTTGTCTTGAACTACTTCAAAACGGCAATTTTGTTTATCGAGAATTTTACTAACCTGTGAAGAGTTAATTGTTTTAGATAAATTAATTTCTGGCATTTTTGATTTTAGATAAAAAATAACCACCATTTGATCTAGGTGATCACTCATTACCGCAACTGTAATTTGACTTTCTGAATCAGCTTTAAACATTCCAGAAAAAATCTTACGGAAAGCGTCAAGTAAAACCAATTTATCCATTTTTAACTTTGGAGTTGTTGACTCTTCAAATGGGCGCTCAAAGGTAATTTTGCTTCTGAACTTTCCGCTTAAACCAGCAATAAATTCATCAACAAAACTAGTGATTGAAAAAATTTCTTCGTCGGCATTTAACCTTTGCGAAATTACAGATTGGTCTAAGGAGTTATTGATTGAACTGCGAAGCTTTAGGGAGTTTAAGTAAATTTTATCAAGATCTTCAATGTAGCGACGGTGCGGGAATGGACCGTAAGGCTCTTCTTTCAAAATGGCAGAAACTTGGCTAATAATGTCAAGGTAAGAAAAAAGTTCGTTAGGCAGAATTGTTGCAACCTGGCTCTTTAAATTGGTAATGCTGCGCTCGTGAGTTTGCTGAACCTTAATTGAGTTTTCGGTTTTTTCTCTAACCTTCGCAATCATCAAATCAAAATCGATTGGCTTGATTAGGTAATCATTTGCCGAAGAATTAACGCCTTTAAGCACATTTTCTTTTTGCCCTAAAGCGCTTAGAAAAATAAATGGAACGGTGTTGTTGCGTGTATTTTTGCTACCGCGAATAAGCTCTAACAATCCGTAGCCATCGACCTCTGGCATCATGATGTCAGAAATAACCAAGTCTGGTTTATTTTGTAAAAAACTCTCAAAGGCTAGCTTGCCATTTGCAGCTTCAAAAACTTCAAAACCTTCATCACGAAGAATATCGGCAATATTCTCACGAATGTCTTGCTCATCTTCAGCGCAAAGTATTCTTGCTTTTCTCACTTCTGACATTTTTTTAAAATTTAAATTAGGAGTTTGTAACTATTTTTGACCCTTCGAAATTTCGCAAAATTTCATTAACAACATCATCATTAATTTCGTCTGTTTTGCTTACAACAGGATTTTTTATTTTGTCAACCGACATCAAAATTTGCTGCAAATTCGGAAGAGCAACAATGTGACAGATGCGCACCAGCAACATTTCGAAAGCCATTTTGGGAGATGAAGAAAAATTAACTTCCGCAACAGATTTTGACATCATTTGCCAAATTCTCGTAAGCGCCGAAAGCGAAACTTTTTGGGCAATTTCAGTCATTTTATCGGCTTGTAACTTTGAATATCCGTCAAGTTTGTAATTTGGCACAAGTTTGACAGAAGTTACTCTGTGTGTCACTTCCATTAAATCTAAAAGCAATTGCGAAACGTCAGAAGACAGAGAATAAAAGTCGGAAAAGTTCTTTGAAGCCATTAAAAAATCACCAGCAAGTAACGCTTCAAACAAATTAATAACTTGCGATTTATTACCAATTCCCAGCATTTTCTCCACCAAATCGGCGGGCAATAATTTTTGGTGGTTATTGCTGGCGAGAGCCTGATCCAAAAGAGAAAGAGAGTCGCGCACCGAACCTTCAGACATTTTAGCAATTAATTCTAGCGCACGCTCTTCAGCTTCTAAATTTTCTTTTGTTAAAATGTTTTTTAGGTGAATTGCAATTTCTGCCTCGTCCAAACGACGCAAATCAAAACGCTGACAGCGCGACAAAATTGTGATTGGAACTTTCTTAATTTCGGTTGTTGCAAAAATGAATTTAACGTGCGCTGGCGGCTCTTCCAGAGTTTTGAGCAGAGCATTAAATGCACTGTTGCTGAGCATGTGCACCTCGTCAATGATGTAGATTTTGTAGGTCGCCATTACTGGTGCGTAGGCGATTGAATCAATAATTTCGCGAATGTCGTCAACCCCAGTTCTGCTCGCCGCGTCAATTTCAATAACGTCTTGGTGCTTTGAAGCTGTAATCATTTTGCAATTGTCACAAGTGCCGCAAGCTTGCGCTGAAAGATTCTCGCTTCTGTTTGTGCAATTAATTGTTTTGGCAATAATGCGTGCGGTTGTGGTTTTTCCAACACCGCGAATTCCCGTTAAAATGTAAGCGTGATGCAGTCGGTTGTTTTTAATTGCGTTACTTAGAGTGGTCACCAAAACCTCTTGCCCAACTAGCTCGTCAAAATTTTGCGGACGATATTTTCTGGCTAAAACTAAGTAAGAATTTTGCGACATTTAAGGCGGGAATTTTTGTAAAGAGCGAAGAAAACTTTTAAATTAAAAGTTTTAAGAAGTGAGAGCGACCCGACTCAACAAACTTTGAGCTGCTTCCTTTCGAATCTGACCCGCTAAGCAAGAAAATCGCCCGCTCTCACCGTAGAAGATTTTGAGGTGCGGTAAGAAATTATTCAAGGAAGAATCTTGAGATTTTTTAGCAATCTCTCAAGGGCGCTGTCGCTTAATAATTCTCAACCACCCCCAAATCCAAAAGCACTTGGCTCAAATAAATTCCATCATCCGCAATTTTCTGCGGATTTTCTTCGCCAGTTTCACTAAAAAAAACATCCGCCACGTAGCGTCCGTAAATGTCGGTTTTGTTGGTTTTAACAATCAAAAATATTACGTCTTTCAAAATTTTTTTCAAAGTCTCAGAGCTTTTTTTTCCTTCTGCCGTTTTTGCCTCTGGTGCATTAATTTTTGCCAAACGCAAAATTTCTTGGTGGTAAACTCCAAATCCCAAATCCAGCGTCACGTTAATTGTGTCACCATCAACCACGCGATCCAAGCGTGCAAAATAAGTGTGCATTTGCGCTGGTTTTGCGTCCGATTTTTTTAATGAATATTTTTCACCTGATTTTTTTGATTCAACAATTTCGCCCTCACCTAAACTAGTTTTAATCGCCGTTGAAATGTTAAAACCAAGATCAACCACCACCTGATTTTCTTCAAAACCTGCCAATAATTTGTAAGTAAATACACGCCCGCGCTTGTAGGTTAAATTTGATTTCACAAGTTTTGGTTTGGTTTTTTTCTGCGGCTTATTTTCAGCAATTTCGTGCTGCAACTCATTGGGATTTAAATTCTTTTCCAAAGTCAAATCTTCCAACATCTCGCGCGCTTCTTGATTTTGAATTGACGCAAGCGCGCGGTAATGACTCCAACTCAAATCATTTTCAGCAGCCGGTAAAGTTGGGTAAGCTTTGTAAAAACTGCGCATTTGGTAGAGTGCCGTTTTTTTAATCGCCGTGTCTTTTGCTAATTGCTCAAAAATCTTTTTACCGTAAGAGCTCTCTTCTCTTTCTTTTAAATGCTCGTCAATGTCGCGACCAATTTGCCAACTCATTAAAACTTTTTGTCGGTTAACAGTTTCAACAATATTTTCTTCGGTTTTTTTGATTATTTTCTGAACTTGAGAAAGAAGCTTTTTGTAACCATTTTTTTCAATTTCCATTTTGCTAGATGCTTGATTTTACTGCTCAAAGTAAAATTTTCCACACAGTGTGGAAAATCTTAAAAACCGTACCTAAAACCCAAATTTCCCGAGGTTTCTTTAAAGTCACCATTTTGTCTTCTGTCAACTTTAGCCACCAAACTTGTCGACAAATTTAACGGCACTGAAAAATAACCACTTAACCCCAACATTACATTCTGACTGTATTTTGGCGACAAGTTGTAATTAAAAGAACCGTCGGTAACGGTCGCATTTTTACCAGAGTAAATATTGCTTTTTTGCGCCGTAATTTCTGCTTTGTAAAAAGCGCCTTTTGGCAAGAATTTTAAATCATTTTTGTAAGAAGCCCCTAAATCAAAATTCACAAGGCTGGCGGATGATTTTGAAACCGCCAAATTTCCTGCTGACAAACCAGCTTCAATCCAATTTCCACGATTGGTTTTTTGCGCTCCAAGCGAAGAATTTAAGACAAATTCACCAGTTAAATTTGTTGGAATTTTGTAAGCCGCACCAAAATTTAAATATTGAAAATCACCATTGCCTAACCCTCGGCTCGTTTGCCCAAAACCATTAACCAAAACTGAGCGACTAGAATCAAAGTCGTAAAAACCAGCGCCAATTTGAGCAAAAGTGTAAATTTTTCCAACGCTTGTTTGCTGGTTTTTTCCCAATCCTAAAACCAAACCGTTAGTGTCGATTTGATCTTTTCCTACGTAGGTTTTACGGCTCGCGTCAGAATTAGATGTAAATACACCACCCAAAATTTGAAAGTCACCACGACTAGTTTTTAAGCCAGCGGAAGTTAAATTTCCCGAAGCAGAATAAGCGGCGGAATTGGCGCTTGAGTCGCGCGCAGAATTAAATCTGCCACTAGAAATCCACGCCACGGTTTTTTTCTCGTCTAAATTCTCTGAATTTTGCAACTCGTCACCAACTGATTTTGAAAGCATTCTGCCAATTGCCACCTGAGTTGAAAGTGGCGCGTCAATTACGTTACCGTCAAGATTTTTTGAAACCGTAGCCGTTGCCGAATTTGCTGCGTAAGAAACCTTTGCTGAAAAACCGCTGTCGGTAGAAACGCCGCTGTAAGAGCCCGAAAGCGTTCCGCCCGTAGTTTCAACAATTACTTGATTTGAAACAAAATAACCATTCGGCGCTGAGCCGTAAAGTTTGAAATTTGCAACACCTCCCAAGGAAACATTGCTCGTGGCAATCACTTTGTCCATTGAACTGCCGTTAAATTCAATTTCAGTTGTTGAGCCAGAATTTAGAGTAAAATCTCCAATTACATTTAAAGTACCGATTGAGTTTCCTGTCGCCAAAGTTGATCCTGACAACATTGTCAAATCGCTAACTGTTCCGCTACCGCTTAACCTTGCGCCAGAATTTACCACAACAGAGCTTGAAGAAGAAATGTTGCCATTAACTTTTAATTCACCCTCCGAAATTGTAGTAGATCCAGTGTAAGAGCTTGTTCCTGTTAATTCTAGCCTACCACTACCAGTTTTAGAAATTGAGCCACTTGGACCAGAAATTGAATTAGAATAAGT
>JACCDN010654252.1_pt1 | contig 18872 bp, 20 predicted proteins | sample 7441691 | NCBI WGS metagenome assembly JACCDN01 (sample SAMN15323439, study PRJNA562643) | freshwater metagenome | isolation source: river surface water | place: USA:Blue River Watershed | collected 2017-08-16 | reverse complement strand
GTAATCACTGCTTGTAGACCTCAAAAAAACCATCCAGTAAAAGCGTTATTATTTTTTGAGGTTCCATCTAGTACTGAATGGCAAGTTGGTAACAGTGCGCCGGCATTTATTCCAAATTGGTATGTAGACATAACAAACACATTAGCGCTCAAATTGAATGCTCTGGATGTTTACTCTGAGGAGTTGAGGTTTTGGCCCCATCCTCGATCAGTTAGAGGAGTTACAGTTCTTTCAAGTTGGCGTGGTGCGACAGTGGGTGTTGAGTCGGCAGAAGCCTTTATGTTGGGTCGCAAATTGAGATGAAGGTTGCTTTTCGCGTAGATTCTTCGTCAGAGATTGGCGGTGGTCACTTAATGAGATGTGTGACATTAGCAGAAAGTTTGGCGGATTTGTCAGTTGAAGTGTTTTTTATTTGCCGAGATTTTCCGGGTAATTTAATTGATGTTTTAAAAAAAAAATCAATTGAGACATATGTATTGCCCAAACATAATAATTCTGAAATTCTTGGTGAGCTTGAGTCATGGCTAAAGGTTAAAACCCGTCATGATGCAGATGAGACTATTGCTGCCATTAAAGATAAAAAAATTGATTTATTAATAATTGATCATTATGGAATTGATATAAATTGGGAGAGGCAAATTCGCCCATATGTTAATAAAATAATGGTGATAGATGATCTTGCTAACAGGCGGCATGAATGTGACATTTTATTAGATCAAAATTTTTTGCCAAATATGGATGCGAGGTATAAGAGCTTAGTTCCCACTGGAACTATGTTAATGCTTGGCGCTCAATATGCGCTCCTAAAAAATGAATTTAAGCATTTCAGAGTAAATTCACAGCCGTCTGGTACGCTAAAAAATATTTTGGTTTTTTTTACAACGGGTGATGATAAAGGGCAAACAATTAAAGCTTTGTCTGCGTTATCCATGTTTGATGAAAAGCTAAAGGTTGATGTGGTGGTGGGTAAGAAAAATGAAGATATTAAGTTAATCGAACGCTTCTGTTTTAGGAAAAAATGGCAGTTTCACTGCCAGATTGATTATATGCCGCGCCTAATTTATGAATCCAATTTAATTATAGGGGCTGCTGGTTCAAGTAGCTGGGAGCGTTGTTCTCTAGGAGTCCCAGCGATAATTGCTGTTCTTGCCGAGAATCAGGTTCATGTTGCAGATGCATTGAGTAATTCTGGTGTTGCGATAAATCTTGGTTGGCATTTAAACATTGATGTTCAAAATTACTTAGATGCTTTAAATTCAATTACAGATGAAAAACTATTTTTAATGTCAAATAAAGCTCTTGCGATGGTCGATGCATTTGGGGTTGACAGGGTAATTGAAAAAATTTTATTTAGAAGTAAAGGGGGTTGAGATGACGTATCAATCAAGATCGTTTTTTATTAATGGAGTAAGTATTGGCCCCAATGATCCGCCATACTGCATTGCTGAAGTAGGAATTAATCATAACGGTGATGTTGAAATCGCCAAAAAAATGGTTGAGGTTGCAAAGGATGCTGGTGCTGATGCAGTTAAGTTTCAAACTTTTAGTGCCGACGAGTTTTGTGGTGATCCTAATCAGTTATTTACATATAAATCTCAGGGACAGCTAGTTACTGAGCCAATGGTTGATATGTTTAGGCGTTGTGAGCTTCCAAAAGATGGTTGGGCAAAGATTAAAAAACATTCTAAAGATGTTGGGATAACTTTTTTTTCTACGCCACAAAATCCCAGTGATTTAGATTTTTTATTAAACCTCAACGTGCCTGCAATAAAAGTTGGTTCTGACGATTTTACTAATACTAATTTGTTGCGTAGATATGCGGAGTCAAATTTACCATTGATATTATCCTGTGGCATGGCTGATATTGCAGAAGTGCATCAGGCATTATCAGTGGCGGGTTGGTATGATGGTAAAGAAGTGGCTTTATTGCTCTGCACCTCCCAGTACCCCACTCCTCCAAAAGATGTAAATATTAAAAAAATAAATACTCTTCGGTCTGCGTTTCCTGGTTTGTTGGTGGGCTTTTCTGATCATACTCAAGGATCACTGGCTGCTGCATTAGCAATTTCACAAGGTGCTAGAATTTTTGAAAAGCACTTTACTTTAGATAATCAAATGGTTGGACCTGATCATTGGTTTTCTGATAATCCTGAATCACTTAGTGAGTGGATTAAAACAATTCATACGGCAGATAAAATGTTGGGGTCGCCATTCATAGCGCCAACAGTTGAAGAGCAGAAAATGCGTATTGTTGCACGCAGAAGTATAGTTGCACTAAGGGATATAGTTTGCGGGGAGATTTTTGATAATGAAAATATTGGATTAAGACGCCCTGGTGGTGGTGTGCAACCCTCACTTTTTGACATGTTCTTGTCTCTAAAAGCGGTTCGTAATATTAGAAAAGGCGAAAAATTATCAATTGGTGATGGAGTAAGATGAAAAATTATCGGGCTGATTTAAATATTCAAGAGTTGTTCACTGAATTAACCTCATTTCCGCCTAATCGTTTTCATGCTTTAGTGTGGATTGTTGGAAGTCCCGATATAGGCGAGGGAGTTTATATAGGTGGGTTTTCTGAAGTAAATTCTTCCGGAGCAAAAATTATTATTGGAGATCGTTGTGATATTGCATCTTTTGTGTCAATTAATTGTGCGGATTCTCACAAAAAATGTATAGGTTTATTAGAGCATATTGAGCGAAAAGATATTGTAATAGAAAATGATGTTTTTATAGGGTCTCACTCGGTAATTAAAGGGGGTGTCCATATTGGGCACCATTCTGTTGTTGCTGCCGGCTCGATTGTTGGTCCGCTAATTGCGCCCCCATATTCATTAATAGTTGGTAATCCAGCAGTAGTGAAGCCTGGCTACTATAAAGATAAATATCAAGATTCATGATACCTCACAATTTGCCAACTTTTTCCGCACTAGAGCAGAAGGCCACAAACATGGTTCTGGCTCGAGGCTGGGTTTCTCAGGGTCCAGAAGTAACAAGGTTTGAAGATGAGTTGTGTAATTTTTTTGAATTACCACATGGACATGCATTAGTTGTGTCCAGTGGCACGGCCGCCCTTTATTTATCTTTATGGATCTTGAAAGCCTATAAAAAAAGAATTGGCCTACCAGTTTATGCATGTTCAGCACTCAGAAATGCTGTAGGTCTAGTTGGGGCTCGCCCCATTTATTTTGATTGTGATTTAGATAGCCCCAATCTCAATTTATCTAGTGTGGGAGATATTGATATCTTAGTTGCACCTTCAATGTTTGGAATTCCAGTTCAGATATCTCATAACTATAAATTTAAAATCATAGAAGACATTGCTCAATCATTTGGAGCGATTTCAAATAGTGAAAAAATTGGTTTGAGGGGCGATGTAGGGATTTGCTCTTTTTATGCAACAAAGATGATGACATCAGGTGGTCAAGGCGGAGCAATAATTAGCCGTGATAAGACTTTAATTGATGAACTAAGAGACTATATAAATTTTGATTGTCGTCAAGATGACAAATTAAGATTCAATTTTCAAATGACAGATATACAAGCAACAATTGGGCGCATCCAACTAAAAAAAATACCTAACTTTATTAATAGACGTCAGGAAATTTTTGATTTATATCTTAGTCATGGTTTGAAATTATTGAGCGCTAAGACGATGAATGATATCCCTGTTAGGTATCGTGCAGTTTTGCGCTGTAATAATCAACGTACTTTAATAGATCAATTAGAGGCTGGAGGAGTTAGAGCAATTATTCCAATTAATAAATGGGAGTTACTAGACTCATCAAAAATATATCCCAATGCTGAATATTTGACAGCAAGTACTCTTTCTATTCCAATTTATCCTTCATTGAGTGATCAAAATATTTTGGATATCTCAAACTTAGTTAAGGAATTCCTATGATACTAACAGCCCACCAACCAGTTTATTTACCTTGGCTTGGGTTATTTCATAAAATTGCAATTGCTGAAAAATTTTGTGTTTTTGATATAGCGCAATATCAAACGAAAGATTTTAACAATCGAAATAAGATAAAAACCACGAATGGACCTCTTTGGTTGACAGTTCCAGTGGAATCTAAAAATCACTTCGAAAAAAAAATTAAAGATATTAAAATAATCAATAATGGCTGGAATAGTAGTCATTTTAAAGCTATTGAGTTGGCTTATCGTAGGGCTCCATTCTATGGTAGTTATGTGAATGAATTGGAGAAAATATTATTAGTTGATAGACATACTTATTTGGCTGATTTAAATCTGGCTATTTTAAATTTTTGTATGAAATCACTTAATCTGGATTTGCCAATTGTTTTTGCTAGTGATTTTTCTTTTGAAGGGAAAAAATCAGATTTAGTTTTAGATATGTGTAATAAATTGGGAGCTAGTGATTATATTTTTGGTGAGATGGGTAAAGATTATGCAGATGTAGATTCTTTTTGCGCTGCTGGTGTTACACCATATTTCCAAAAGTATGTCCATCCAACCTATCCTCAATTACATGGTAAGTTTGAACCATATATGTCAGTTATTGACTTACTATTTAATATGGGCGAAAAGTCAATTGACGTATTAATGTCGGGTAACGTTATTGAATTAGAGACTGTAAAGATGACTGGAGAGATTAAGCAATGACGGGATTCAGTAATCAATGGGATGATATATATAAAAATGGTCAACAGATGTCGTCTTGGCCATGGTCAGATTTGGTTAGCTTAGTTTTTCGACATTGCAAAAACCTTATTGGTAAAAATAATATTAAAGTTCTTGAACTGGGTTGTGGTGCCGGTGCTAATATTCATTTTTTTCAATCATTAGGTATGACATATTTTGGAATTGATGGTTCTTTAACAATAGTCAATATGCTGAGGAATCGTTTTCCAGATATAGCTAATAGTCTAATGGTGGGTGATTTCACCGAGGGGCCATATCCTTTAACAAAATTCGATTTAGTTATTGATCGAGCAGCGGTTACACACAACAGTGAAGCGCAAATAAAGAAAACTATAGCCACTGTAGATGAAATTTTAAGTCCGGAGGGTGTATTTATTGGTGTTGACTGGTTCTCAACAGAGCATACAGATATGCAATATGGAGAAATTGCAGAAGATATATGGACCCGTAATAATTTTACGGAAGGGCAGTTTTTAGGTGTCGGTAGGGTGCATTTTTCAAATGAAGAGCACCTTCGAGAAATTTTCTCAAATTTTAAAATTCTATCTTTAGAGAAAAAAGTAACTACAAAATATGAGCCAAAAAATAATCACCAATTTGCATCTTGGAATGTTGTAGTAAAAAAATAAATGATTAGTTTCCAAAAGGAATACTCAAGCTTTATTTGGGGTTTATTAGATAAAAAAAGAAAGTTTGAATTTTACATTCTAATAGGTCTAATGGTTTTTTCATCAGTAATTGAAGCCTTCAGTATTGGTGCGATTGTTCCATTTATAGGAGCCATAACTAACCCTGAGTATATTATTAATAATAAAAATATTGGCGATATATTATTAACATTAAATATTGTTAATCAAAAAGATGTTATATATTTTTTTTCGATATCCTTTATTTTGACTGTACTAATCGCCGGAATATTTAGGTTTGGTATGGTATATGCAATTACAAAATATTCATTTTCTGTTGGTCATGAGATATCACTTAAGCTGTTTAGGAATATTCTTTACAAGAAGTATCAATTCCATATAAATAGAAACAGTAGTCAATTAATAAGTGACATTACGAATAAAGCAAATAATATCATATATAACGGCTTGTTACCGTATCTAAGGTTAATAAGCTCATTATTATTTTTAGGTGGCATATTAATATTAATGTTGACTATCAATCCTGTTGGCACACTTTTAATATTTATTATTTCAGGATCTTTTTATTGCTTGTTGATAAAATTATTAAAATCAAAGATAAAATTAAACAGTGAGCTTGCTACTAGAGAAAATGTAAATCTAATAAGACTGATACAAGAAGCTGTTGGAGGTATTAGAGAGATAATTTTAAGTAATGGTTATTACCATTACTTAAGTACATTTACTTTGTCATCTAAAAAATTAAGAGAAGCTCAGTCTAAGAATACATTTATGGAGGGTAGCCCTCGTTTCCTAATTGAAACTTTAATATTATTATTATTTGGTATAGTAATTTTGTTATTAAATGTTTATTCATCTGAACTAATTGATAACTTGCCTATGTTAATGCTTATTGGCTTGTCTGCGCAAAAGATGCTACCTTTATTTCAAACAATCTATTCTTCTTGGGCTAGTATCCAGAGTGTTAGTTGTGATTTAACTGATTTATCTGCTACTCTTTCAGAGGGGGCGGGTGTAAATATTTCAAGTAAGATAAATGCTATTAATAATCTTAATTTTAGTAATAAAATTTTATTTAATAATGTCAGTTTTTCATATGATGGAACAAACGATTTATTGCTTAAAAATATAAGTTTACATATACTCAAAGGTAAAACTACCGGAGTAATTGGTATCTCTGGAAGTGGTAAAAGTACTTTTTTAGATTTATTTGCTGGGTTAATTGAGCCAACAAGCGGTCAGATATATATTGATAATGAACCATTGGCGGGTGAAACAGTTATGCTTTGGCAACAGAAAATTGCGTATGTTTCGCAAAATGTTTTTTTATCAGATTGCTCAATAGCTGAAAATATTGCTATAGGCAGTTCCTTAAAAGAAATTGATTATTCACTACTGAATAATGTGTGTCACAAAGCTCAGCTATCCGACTTGATTTCTATGTTACCTGACGGATACATGAGTATTGTAGGTGAACGAGGGTCTCGTTTGTCTGGAGGTCAAAGGCAACGAATTGGAATTGCTAGAGCTCTATACAAAAAATGTGAGATTATTATTTTTGATGAGGCTACTAGTGCCTTAGATGTTAAAACAGAAAATTCTGTTATGCAGACTATAAATAATTTAGATTCAAGCATCACTGTGATAATAGTAGCGCATAGAACCTCAACCTTATCTCATTGTGATCATATTTATGAAGTAAAAAATAACACAATTGAATTGGTTCAGTAATTAAGTGAAGTATTTATATATTAGATCTACTGGGGAGCTGGAGGCTGCATTATTAACTGTCGATTTACTGGCAGATAAATATTGGATATATGACTTATCTTCTAACCACGCTCTTAAAAGAAATTTTCAGCTGGCATCAATATTTAAGGCCAACTATCTAAGGGTAAATAATGATTTAAGGCATAAATTTCTATTTTTATGGCAATTAATTTCTGGTAAGACAATCCTTTCTATTAATTATCTTTCAAATAATAGCCTAAAGACAAAATTTATTAATTTTTTCGCATTTGCATTTATTCGGGACGCCCTAATACCTCCCTTAAATTCTTCTTGGCATGGTCAATGTAAAGCTTTGTACTGTGAGAAAAAATATCAATATTTATTTGAGGGTGTCAATAATTTTATAAATATTAGTGAGAACTCAATTGAATTATTTTTGGAAAAAATTAAGCAGTGCCCACTGACTCAAAATTACCAAGTGGTGGTTATTGGTAAAAACATGAATAGAAAGACTTATTCTCTAGAAATTAAAAAAGAGTTGTATAGAATATTGTCTACGAAATTTGATGAGGTTGTGTTGGTTCCTCACCCAAGGGAGACGCCAATCGAGTTAGATATGGCATCCAAAATGGGGTTATTTATCTCAAATGATTATCCATTTAGTGTGGTCAGCAATTCAAAAGTGGTCTTTGTATTAGCATCATCTGCAGCTCAAGTACTTACGCTCATGAAAGTTCCTTACTACTGGATTTTCTATCCAGAGGAGTTCACATCTCATGGCGGTGAAATGGGTAGGTTTCATGATGAATCTATCCAATCGTTTTTTACAAATAATGAAATTGAAAATTACTTAAATGCGAATAATATTTTTAATTAATCATTCTTCTGAATGGTTAGAGCTTGTGGCGCCAATTATTAATGATTCTGTAGCAAGTGGTGTTGAAGTGGTGGCATTTTGGGAATCTGAGTATGCATATCGTCTACTAAAAAATAAAATTAATGTGACGAGCAACATAGTTCTGCCACAAATAATTGGGCCGCATTGTAATAAAAATAATCATTTTTACTGTTATGATTTTCATCCTGACCAAGATCGTTTATGGGCTTGGGGGTATGGAACAACAAAAAAAAATATCGTAGAAAATTACGCCTCACAAATTTCAAAATCAATACTAGACTTTTTAGATAAAAGAACTATTGTTGTCTATGAGCAGAACACATGTTTTTTTGCGAGCATTGTTGCTGCTAAGTGTGGTGAGAAAGGTGCTAAGTATATTGGTTTGCAAATGGGGAGATTTCCGGGTTTAACTGAGTTACATGATAAGAATGGCTTTGTTAAGTTGAGCCAGTCAGAATTGATTTTAGATGGACTGACTTCTATTTGCTCGTCGGGTGCTCCGCTTTACATGAATAATTTGAAGCACGGCGTTAATCGGTTTTTAAAGTATTTTAGAGCTGAAAATTTCCGTCGTATTTTAATTGCCACTTTATTTTTTAAAAAAAGTTATAGCGTACAAATAAGGTATCCAATATTTACTTATTTGAAGTGGTTTGTTAATGGATTTAAACAGCTCATGAACTATTACTTTTATGAACATTTCCTGCCAGTTGATGTTGAGCAGGATAAATTCTATTTATACCCGTTGCATTATCATCCTGAGGCATCAACATCAAGAGCTGCGTGGTGGATAGATTCAGAATTGTCACTGATAAATGTAATAAGTCGCGCATTAACTAATGATGAGTATTTGATACTAAAAATACATCCATCTGCAACGGGGCAGCTCAACAAAAGTTTTTACTCTGCAATTAAAAAGCTAAATAATGTGAATATTGTGAGGCATGATGCAAAGCTTGATGACCTCTTAAATGCCTGCTCTGGTGTTATTTCAATTAATAGTACTTTGATATTTGATGCATTAAATAAAAATAAGCCTGTTTTGTACTTTGGCGAATTCCCAGTTGCAGGTATAGATGGACTTTTTGCTGCTTCTATTGGGAGGGATTTAAATTTAACTTTCAATAAGTTTAGAAGTTGTACGTCTATAGATAGTGATGCGGCACATTTACAGTATAGGATGAACTGTATCCCTAAAAATATTCAAGACATAAGCTATCAAGATCTTATAAATATTTCAAAGGTTGTTGCTTAGGTTTAATTTATTTCTACAAATAAAAAATGCCGCTGGGAATATTAGGGTCCAAATAGGATCTAATAAAAACATTGGAACTAGTAGCGTGAGCATTTTTTCTTTTCCCATAAGTAAGTTAAACTTAATTAACAAGAAAGTAAAAAATGGTATAGAAAATATTAGCCCTCTATCGTAAATTGTCTGAATAAAAAAGTTGTGAAAAACAATTTCTGATACAGAATAAGACTGACCTGTTCCAATTCCAAACAGCAAATGATTCATATCTAATGACAATGCGTCAATAGCTCTTGACCAGCTAGTCATACGGAGCAATAAGGAGTTATAGCGCTCATCAAAGAATCCATCATTTGTAATAAATTCAAAATTGCCATCCATAACTATTAGATAAGCTGTTGATGTTATTAATAAAATTGAAGAATATCTTGAGAGGTTAAGTTTATGCAGGATAAGCGCTGTTAAATTTGTAATTGATTGTGTTAATACCAGTGTTAATTTTGCTAAATTAGACGATTTATTGCTGTGTAAAATAAAAAAAACAATTGCTGCAGCAACCAAATTTGGATCGTATCCTATTCCGTTAAATCTTGGGATATTGAATAAGCCAGTATCTAGATCCGCTGAATTAAACCAAGCTAGAACAAAGAACCCAAACCATAATGTATAGAGCATTTTATTAGATAAAGAAAATGAAAAAAATTTATAAGTAAGGTAAGTGCTGAGTTGATTTTTTTTAATTTCTAGTTCAATTGAAAATAAAAGTAGAATTAAATTTAACTTACAGTTTGATAAAAATAACTTCAGAGGATCCGTGTTATTCAGTAGAGGAAGAAGTGAGAGAATATTAAAGATAATAATTAAATAAAAATCTTTTGGTTCAATTCTTATTAAATTTACTGATAAGATGAATAAAAAAAATACTAGAACAAGGTAGGGTGCTATTTGTAGGTCATTAAGAATTGATAGTAAAACTAATATTGGCATTTGTGATATTTTTGTATTGAGATTATTTTAAATATGATGAAAATCGACATTGTTGTAATAAGTGATATTCATTGGAATTTTATGTTTCAGAGGCATCAACAATTTGCAACAATGTTTGTAAATGACGGGTATAAGTGTCTTTTTATAAATAGGGTTGGAACAATGCCTTACACGTTTTTCTTTACTATTGGAAATTTATATAAGCTACTCAAAGCTTATTTTAATTCAAGTAAGTTGTCGCATAAGAATTTGATTCCTAATGGTCTTTGGCTTGTTGATCTTCCTCTTTTGCCTAGGGGTGGCATTTTTGACATGCTTAAGATGAATATCTTAAGTAAAAAACTAGTTGGATATAATCTTAAGGGGGCTATAGTAATTCATTATTCACCGCAATCAACCTTTTTCAAATTTTTTCAGAGATTGGGTGCTGGTCGGCAATATTTTGATTGCGTACATTTATTTTCAGCTCATAAATATTGGAGGGGTTATGAGAATGAATATCGCCAATTTTTGAACTCTGTTGATATGACTTTTTATGACAGTGAAAAAATAGGCAATGATATTCAGAAGACTACTGCTAGAAGCAAGCATTTGCCACCGGGGGTGTCAGAAGATTTTTTTATACAGGATGGCGTTCCAGGTCAATCTAAAGCACTCTTCTTTGGCCACTTAAGAGATGACACTGATCTTGAAAGTCTTATTAAGCTAAGTAAGCGCTTGAGTATAGATTTTGTTGGTATTTCAAGCCTATCATACCCGATTGAAAATATTTTTAAAAAAATAATGAAACCAGTGCCTAGGGGGGACTTGCCAAGTTTGATCGCCGATTATGCATATTTGGTATTGCCATATAGAAATAATATTTTCCAATCTGGAATCATTCCAGCAAAAATTTACGAATGTTTGGCTACCGGCAGGATTGTTTTATATTCCGGATTAAATTTAAATGAAGAACTAAGTGAGTGCATGATTCATATTGATGATTTTATGAGTAATAGGTTAATTGATGCGCAGGCAGTGGTAGGCAAGGCAAGAAAAATTGCTGCATTAAATAAGTGGGGGGCAAGATATGACATCCTTAAAAATGAGATGGTTTTATGATTGGGATAGTCGGATCTAGTTTATCTGCTTATGCAGTGGGAAATTATTTAGATTCTATCAACATAGACTATAAAATAATTTCCGTAGATAAGGAATTCAGCAAACATGAAATTTACCCGCCTATAAATTACGGTATTAACACTATTGACTCTGCTACACCTGAGGGTTGTAGTGCGGTTTGGCATGGTGTAGTTGCTGTACCTGATATGCATGAAATTGCTTCAATCGCAGGTAATCGCCCGCATATTGAGGTTTGCGATATTTTATTTTGTTTAAACTTGCTAAATGCACCAGAAAAATTAGTTGATGATGTCTTATCTCGAAAAGTAATGAGGACATATTTCACCCCATTCAAGCCGTTATCAACAAGAGAATGGTTGAAAGCTAATTCCCACAGGGTGTTATATGATCCTGTAATTACTGTAAAAAAAAATAATGAAGAAGTTTATGTGACACATAAAAGTGGTAAAAGTACCTCATATAGCCATCTATTTATTTGCGCCGGCCCTTTGCAGACCTTTTCAATCATTGCGAACAGTGCTGCTAAGAAAGATAGTATTTCATATTTTTCTGATCACGCGGCATTTCCAATAGGGTCAATATCCTACGATGAGTTCAAAGAAAAATTAGCAACAATTTTTCAGCATCACGAATACGCAAATAATGGACATCAAAAAATTGGTATTCATCTTAATCTCGATGCCGGCAGAAAGTTTTCAATATTTTTAAGGCCATCGTTGAATGCTAATTTGAATATCAAAGAAGAAAGATCTCGTCTATTTATTCTTGATTATCGTTCCGGAAAAGTAGGCATTGCGAAATTGTTTCAAGCGCTACTAAACTATGACACGTTAATAAAGTTGGCATACTTAAAATTAGGTAGTCGTTTGGGTTGGAATACTAAGCCTAAATACTATGAGTTTTATGTGGTTACTCCACAGTTACGAAATTCGCTATCCAGAAAAATAATGATGCAAAATGGCCAAGTAAAGATTGACTGGGATTTTGAGTATGCAGAAATTAAAAATTATAAAAGAGCCTTTTTAAATTATTTAAAAGAAAACGATGTTGACCTAAATTTTGTAGAAATATACGACGATACTGATTTAAATTCTGTGATAACTGGCACGTCACATATTGCTGGAACCGGCATTAACTTTCTTAATCAAGATTCGTACGAGCTCAGCTTTTGTGAGGGGGCTTATTTGTGTGGCGCATCAACCTTCTTAAATCCTATAGTTCCAAATAATACTTTGACTTCAATGGCTCACAGCGTTTCTGTAGTCAGATCAATTTTTAAAACTAATGAATAATATCCACATATATCCAAATACTTCTACTATTGTCAGCGATACATTTTTGAATGCTAAAAACTTGATTTTGTATCAATTTGAGAAAAAAAAGTCTGTTGTTGTAATTAGTCATGAAGGTTGTAGTAAATCAACGATATACAATTTTGCTTTTGCAATATCAATGAGGGGTATTTTTGGATCAGTCATAGATATGGTTAGGTATGCAAGGAGCAACCAAATATCACGCTATGTGCATGTGAGGTCTTGTTCGGAATTTGCGGACAGAAATTATTTGGTTCCGATACCTGAGTTTAGAATATATGCAATGTCTAAATATATTGCTTATTTTTTTGCAAAATTAGTATGTTTTTTTTATAAGATTGAGTTCAATTATATTGTTCTTCCACTTGTATTAACCGACCATTCTTCATGGTTAAAGATCATTCCAAGTGCCTTAACAGAGCTAAGCGAATCTGACAACTTCTTTGCAAGGGTACTTAAGCAGTGTGAGCTACATACCCTTAATAAAATTCAACTTTCTGATTCTATTTTTTTGGGCGATAAATACTTAGGTGGTTGTGTATACGAGACTGTATACATTGATGCTGACGCATTAAAAAGTTTAAAAGACAAATATATATTTTTAACTTTAAAAAATATAATCAAATTCACACCACTCAATTTTCTTCTCTCAATTTTGGTTAAATTGAAACTAATTCCAAGGTGGAGTTTGTTTTACAGAGAAGCTTTTTATAGAGTAAATTTTAAGGAATAGTTATTGTTATGAATAATAATGTTATTAAAGTATTTATTGGTTATGATCCAGTTGAGAGTACTGCCTGGCATACTATGGCACACTCTATTTTGGATCGATCAACAAAGCCAGTCGCAATAATTCCCATCAATATCAAAAATTTGAAGCATATCTACACCAGAGAACGTGACCCAAAGCAGTCTAACGAATTTTCTTTTAGTAGATTTTTGGTGCCATATTTATGTGATTATAAGGGGTATGCCCTATTTTTTGATTGCGATATGTTGTTGAGAACTGATGTTAACGAAATTTTCAGAGTTGTTGATAATCAACCTGGAAAAGCAGTTTATGTTGTGAAGCATGATTATCAACCTAAGAACGATATTAAATATTTAAATACAGTGCAATACAGTTACCCTAGAAAAAATTGGTCATCAGTTATTTTATGGGATTGCTCTCATCCATCAAATCAAGTCGTTACTTCCGATTTTGTTAATACAGCTAGTCCACTTGAATTACATCGATTTACTTGGCTTAAAGATCAGGAGATTGGTGAGTTAAATGTGAGGTGGAATTGGCTTGTTGGGGAGTATTGTGACCCACCAACTGATGTATGCAATGTGCACTGGACTGTAGGTGGCCCATACTTTGAAGAGTATAAGGGCGTAGATTTTTCTGACGAGTGGTTTGAAGAAAACAAGAGAATGAATTTTTGCTTACAGAAAAATGATATTAAATGAGTTATGCAAATCCTACAATCATATCTAATCAGTATGGGCTGAAATTTGACTTCACAGTTCTAATGGCGGTTTACTTAAAAGATGATCCAGATCTTTTTGAGATGGCGATTGAGAGTGTTCTGGCAAACACACTGTTACCTAAATTCTTTTATATAGTTGTTGATGGGCCGATCACGGAGAACCTTGAGTCAGTTTTAATTAAATTTAAACATGTGCCATTACTAAAAATTTTCAGGTTATCTTTTAACAAAGGTTTAGCTAACGCGCTAAATTATGGTTTGAATCAAGTGACAACACAGTTTGTGTTGCGAGCAGATGCTGATGATATAAATATGCCAAATAGGTTTGAGGTGCAATCAAAATTAATGGCAAGCGGATTTGATTTATTTGGCGCAGATATTCTTGAGGTTGATAAATATGGTAATGAGTTGGGCGTTAGAAAAACACCAAAATCATATCAATCAATAATTAAATTTTCAAAAAGTAGAAATCCATTTAATCATATGACGGTGGGTTATAAGGCTGATCTAGTAAGGGGGGTAGGGGGGTATCCTAATTTAGATTTGAGAGAAGATTATGCGCTTTGGGTTATATTGTTATCAAAGGGCATTAAGGCAATCAATACTGAAGACATACTAGTTAATGTGACAGCTGGAATTGATATGTATAGGAGGCGAGGTGGCATTAGATCTATTAAAGCTGAATTTCATATGCAGAGGTTATTGGTTCGATATAAATTTAAAAATATTTTTTTTGCAATGTTGGAATTTTTTGTTAAATCTCTAATTTTTATGTTGCCTCCATCATTTAGAGGTTTTTTATATCAACTTGTACTTAGAAGTCCTAGCAAGTGATTAAATATTTTTTCGCAATCTAGTGGTATTTTTGTCGGTTGTAAAGTAATTGGCTATTCTAAATTAGAACATGAATATTCTTCAATTAGTTGGTAGAGCTCAATTATTATTTGATGCAGATATAAAAAAATATCATAGTGATATTTTTGATGAAGTGTCACGTAGTAATTTTTTAGTTATTGGAGGAGCTGGCACTATCGGTCAATCTGTCGCTAGAGAGATTTTTAAACGTAACCCTCGTAGGCTCCATGTTGTTGATATTAGTGAAAATAATATGGTTGAGTTGGTGCGTGACATTCGCAGTACTTTAGGTTACGGAGCTGGTGAATTTAAAACATTCTCTGTGGATTGTGGCAGTAAAGAATATGAGGCATTAATCTCTTCTGAGGGGCCTTATGATTACGTATTCAATCTTTCCGCACTTAAACATGTTCGTAGCGAGAAAGATCCTTATACGCTTATGCGTATGATTAAAACTAATGTATTCAATACGCTGAGCAGTTTAAGGTTAGCGAGAAATGGAGGCGCCAAAAATTATTTTTGTGTTTCAACTGATAAGGCTGCAAATCCTGTAAATATGATGGGTGCTAGCAAGAGAATTATGGAAATGTTTTTGATGCGTGAGAGCTTGAATCAAAAAATATCAATGGCTCGTTTTGCTAATGTAGCCTTTTCTGATGGTTCTTTGTTGCATGGATTTAACCAACGTTTTATAAAGAAGCAACCTATATCGGCGCCATATGATGTCAGAAGGTATTTTGTTACACCCCAAGAGTCTGGTGAACTGTGCCTACTCTCTGGGTTACTTGGCAAAAATCGCGATATTTTTTTCCCAAAACTTAGTGAAGATTTACATTTAATAACTTTTTCTGAAATTGCCGTAAGATATCTTGATGCACAGGGATACGAAGCTTATGAATGTGGTTCGGAAGAGGAGGCTAGAGATAGGGCTGAGGATCTGATTGCTTCTAGAAAGTGGCCTTGTTATTTCTTTAAGAGTGATACAACTGGCGAAAAAGATTTTGAGGAGTTCTTCATGCAAAATGAGGAACTAGATATGTCACTCTTTCAGAGTGTGGGGGTAATTAAAAATCCAGCTATTTTTGATTCAAAAAAATTAGATTATTTTATGTCTAAGGTGGACCAACTGTATAAACAAGGAAATTGGACTAAACTTGATTTATTAGATGTTTTCTTTGAGATGATTCCTGATTTCGAGCATAAAGAAACGGGAAAGTATCTTGATCAGAGAATGTGAAAGTTAACGTATGCAAAGAATTTTTGACATTCTACTTTCTTCTATTGCACTTTTATTACTTTCACCTTTGTTTATTCCTATTGTCATTATTCTAAAATTTACAGGCGAGGGAGAAATTTTTTATCTTCAAGAAAGAATCGGTAAGCATGGCAATCTATTTATGCTTTACAAATTTGCAACGATGTTAAAAAATAGCCCAGCATTAAATACGGGCACTGTAACCGTAAAAGATGACCCTAGAATTTTGCCTGTTGGGAAATTTTTACGTAAGACAAAAATTAATGAACTCCCTCAACTCATAAATATATTATTTGGCGATATGAGTGTTGTTGGTCCTAGACCTCTAACCAAGCAAACATTTGAGGCGTACTCCGATAATGTTCAAGAGGTCATCAAGACGGTAAGGCCTGGCTTGTCTGGGGTTGGATCAATTATTTTTAGAGATGAAGAGAATATCCTTGTCGATACTAATGGATCTCTAATTTTTTACAGGGATATTGTTGCCCCATACAAGGGGGCCTTGGAAGTTTGGTATGTCAAAAATTTGTCATTTATAAATTATTTAAAAGTAATTTTAATTACAGTAATTGTAGTTATTTTTCCTAAAAGTCAAATTGTTTGGTATGCATTTAGAGGTCTACCCATTCCATCTGATAGATTAAGAGCTCCATTAAATTATCCTAATTGAAGTTAATTTTACAAATTTCTTTATATTTTAAAAAAGTGACTAAATTCAATTGGCATACTAGATGTGTCTGCCTTTGCTAAATTTATGATTTAGTGCGTTCAAATTATTAAATCGATAGTCTTTCTTTCAATACCTCTATCTTTTTTCTTGAATGTTCTTGTGTAATTAGATTTTTCTTTTCGCTGACTTCCTTTAGTGGTGTTTCTATCTTTGATGGACCTTCATTGGCAGAAATGCCTAATGCCAATCTTGCGCACTGTTGTATCACTCGATGACGTAACATGCGTCTTGGCATCTGCTGCCAAGATGGGTGATCTGTTCTCACTTCTTCGAGATACTCTTTGATCACGATTGGTAGGATTCTGTCGTTCCGATAGATGGTGCATTCCATCCAGGCGGGGATGCCATCAATTAATTCTGTTGAGTCTCTCAAGCTCATGCCGGCATATTGAGGATGATCGTTGATGAGCTTGGACCAGCCATCAATGGTGATGAAGGGCTGATAAGTTTGGTCTTGATTTTGCAGTAGAGCTATCTCATCCGATAAAGGATCTAGCTGGTACTTATTAGCTAATCTCAGTAGTTGTACTTGAGGATAGAGTGGCACCCCTAAGTGTTGATCTAGCCAAAGTTGAACTTCTTCAGGATCTAATCCTAATGTTTGGCAAAGAGTATTGATGGCTGTTGATAGTGCTTTCATAAGAGCTCCTTGATGACTAAGCGACGGCTGTTTTGGATAGGTACTTGGTATTGATGAACTAAATCAGGGTGTTCCTCAGTTAGTCTTTTGGAATCTAGTCGAAGGGAAGGCTTAGGAGCTTTCCAAGTGGCCAAGATCTGGCCATGAAAGGTCAGTACTTCTGCATCTTGCATCTGTCCCATGATGCTTTGCTTGATACTGCTCACCTCTTGTTCATAAGACTCAATTTGTTCATTCAGAGATTTGAGTTTCTTAATGAGTTCACAAGTTTCTGCGGGAGCCTCAACTGATTTACTCGCTGTCGATTTACCAAACAATGTCTTGTAATCAGATTCTGATGTGGCAGCAGGAGGTATATCCGTCAGAACATGGTTCTCCCAAAAAGATACGGCTCGTTCTAGAACCATTTGTTCCAACTCAAGATCTCGGGTGATCTCATAAATCCTGAGGTCAGCATTGCCAAATAGAACTGCTAGATCAGTTCGATCAATATTAGTGAGCATCATGTACCAAACACATTGCACTAAATAGGAGAGAGGTACCTGATCACTCCCAGGATCTCCCCAGTCTGATTGAGCAAATGGATTAGCTGTCTTACATTCCAAAATACGTGAAGCATTAATACGACCATCTTCACCAATCAAGGGTTTATCACCATCTAAAACAAATCGATCGATATGCCCGTGCATGTACTCATACTGCGCATGAATCACTGCTGCATCATGTGTGGCTAAAGATAAACCAGTAGCTAAGGCATATTCAGAAGCGACAAAGGATTCAGCAAACTGACCAAAGCGCAAAGGCAAGGAATCTCGAACGCTGACTTCTTTACCAGTCTTCTCCATCCATACATCGACAGCGCTTCGATACTTAGACAAACCTAACACCGCGCCAATATCCGAGCCACCTAGACTTTTGGCTCGCAACAGGGCAAAATCTTGATTATTAAGCATTTTTTCATTCCTTTTGATTGTGATTAAGTGCAAATTAAACGTAATAAGAGTCAATATGACTCATTATAAGGGTATTTTAACTTTGATTACAAGTGATCAAATAAGAGCCGCTCGTGCACTTCTAAAATGGTCTCGTTCTGATTTGTCTGAGAAATCAGGTGTCGGATTTTCTGGTTTACTCAGACTTGAGTCTGCCGATGGAATTCCTAATAGTCATGTCAAAACTCTTGAGGCACTAAAGAAAGCTTTTGAAGAGGCAGGGGTTGAATTCATTGGTACGCCAGATGATCGGCCTGGCGTGCGCTTAAATGTTCTTAATAAAGACTAGTTATGTTGCCAAGACGTAAACGTT
>JACCDN010812122.1_pt1 | contig 18879 bp, 15 predicted proteins | sample 7441691 | NCBI WGS metagenome assembly JACCDN01 (sample SAMN15323439, study PRJNA562643) | freshwater metagenome | isolation source: river surface water | place: USA:Blue River Watershed | collected 2017-08-16 | reverse complement strand
GTGCGGTCTTGGTTGGATTTTGATAAGTAGTAACCGTGTCACCAACACGTGATTGGCGAACATCTTTTACACCGGTAATTAAATAACCTACCTCGCCAACTCCTAAGCCTTTGCTTGGAAGTGGTTCTGGAGAAATAACACCGACTTCAAGGGCTTCATGGCGCACACCAGTAGAAAACATTTGGATTTGTTCACGTGGATTTAAGTGGCCATCGACAACGCGAACGTAGGTAACCACGCCGCGATAAGAGTCGTAAACCGAGTCGAAGATAAGTGCGCGTGCAGGTGCGTTGGCATCACCAACTGGCGCCGGAATTTGCGCCACGATCTGGTCAAGAAGTTCGGCAACGCCATCGCCAGTTTTTCCAGATACCCGCAGGCAATCTTCTGGTTGGCAACCGATTAATCGCGCAAGTTCGGCGGCAAATTTTTCAGGTTGGGCATTTGGAAGATCGATCTTATTTAGAACAGGAATGATCGTTAAATTGTTCTCCATCGCCAAGTAAAGGTTGGCAAGAGTCTGCGCTTCAATTCCTTGCGCGCAGTCAACGAGCAGTACTGCGCCTTCGCATGCTGCCAGCGAGCGCGATACTTCGTAGGTAAAGTCGACGTGGCCTGGTGTATCGATCATGTTTAGGATGTATTCCTGGCCATCGATACCGCTGCGCCAAGGTAGACGAACTGCTTGGGATTTAATAGTGATGCCGCGTTCGCGTTCGATATCCATACGGTCTAGATATTGCGCGCGCATATTGCGGGCTTCTACAACTTCGGTGATGCCGAGCATGCGATCGGCAAGAGTTGATTTACCGTGATCGATGTGGGCGATGATGCAAAAGTTGCGAATCTGCGCCGGGTTAGTTGCTGCAGGTTGCGGAGCCTTGGCAATAGGAATTGCAGGCACTTATGCGACCTCTAATTCGGTGTGTTGGGTGAAAATTTAGCGAACGCCGGCTTTGGCAGCTGCCTTAGCCATTGATGACTTCTTGTTTGCTGCAGTGTTACGGTGAACAACACCCTTTGAAACTGCAACATCTAGAGCCTTTGATGCGGCGCGGAGTTCAGTCGTGGTTGTTGCTGCATCGCCCTTTGCGACTGCTTCGCGGAAGCGGCGAATAGCGGTCTTTACAGATGAAGAGACAGACTTGTTGCGAGCTTGCGCCTTGTTATTTGTCTTAACGCGCTTGATCTGCGACTTGATATTTGCCACGTGTATTACTCCGAACGTTGAAAGCTTTGATGACCCTTTTGGTAATCAGGCAGACGCGAAGGTTATCAGCGCAGGGGGTTCAGGCTCAAATTGGGGTGAAATCCGAGCGTGATCGCCTTTAGCGAGCAGCCCGTGCGGCGGTGATCGTCGCTAAGGCTTTTTCGAGGGCATAGATCGGATCAGTCGCTGCGCCCTTTACTTGAGCATCAGCCAGTGCGATCGCTTGAACCGCCTTGGAAAGTGCGCGCGGTGTCCAGCCCTGCAATTGGCGACGGGCTTTATCAATCTGCCATGGCGCCATGCCGAGTTGTCCGGCTAACTCAAAAGATTTCGCGCCACTGGCTGAACCAGAAACTTTTGCCAGACTGCGCAGCGCCGATGCGATTGCCGATGTCACCATTACTGGATCGGTTCCCGTTTCAATTGCGCTACGAAGCGAAATTAACGCAGTTGGCAAATTGCCATCGATAGTTGCATCTGCAACATCAAAGCCAGTTGTCTCAACGCGACCTTGGTGAAATTCATCAATATATTTCTCATCGATAACCCCCGCGGGTGCATCGAGTGCTATCTGTGAAACGGCTTGTTGTAGCTCGCGCATTTCACCGCCCAGCGCTGCGACTAACGCTGCGACTGCAGCAGGAGAAGCCTTGCGGCCAGAATCTAAGAACAACTCTTTAACAAATTGTTCTTTCTCGGCATCTTTCTTTAGCGGTTCGCAGGCAATTATCTCGGGCTTAACTTTCTTAATTGCATCAAGGAGCGCTTTGCCTTTTACTCCACCCTTATGAACGAAGATGACGGTGGTTGTGGCATCTGGTTCGGGTAGGTAACGAGTAATTTCATCGCGTGATTCTTCGGGAAGATCTTGCAGATCTTTAATAATCAACGCGCGGCGTTCGGAGAAGAGTGAAGGAGCAAGAGCATCTGAGATATCTCCGACCAGCGCATCGCCGGCAGAAATGGTGGTGATTTCAGCCTTTTCCTCTTTTAACTGCGCGCTAATTTTAGAAAGTGCGCGATCAGCAAGAGCTGCTTCAGAGCCAAGGATGAGATAGAAATCGTTCATCGCAGCTCCGTTTCATTCTAAATTTACTTAGAAAATCATTCCCAGCGGAGAAAGGTTAACTTCGATCTGCTGGTGCGCACCTTTAAGCGATGGTTGCGGGCGCTAATTGCGATCGCACCGTCTCTGTCGGTACGCAGTACTTTAGCGCCTGTCTGCGCCAATAGATCAAGGGTGACGGGTGCGGGGTGGCCGTAACTATTTCCTGCGCCAACGCTAATCATTGCAACCTGGGGCGAGAGCGCTTTGGTGAAGAGTTCATCTTGATATGCCGAACCGTGATGGCAGACTTTATAAATATCAACTTCGCGCGTTGTAGATGCAATCTGACTTTGGGTTAGCGGTTCCATATCGCCACCAGCAAATAAGGTGTAATCCTTAGTTGTTATTCGTACCGCGATACTCGAGTTATTGGGATCGTAACTTCCAGAATCTGGCCAAAGAACTTCGATATCAACTAGGCCTTGCTCACTTTGCAGTTGCGCTTTCGTGCCACGTTTTACTCTTTGATACCAAGTCTGAGCAATGCGCCGACCTTTCTTTACGCCAGGCCAACCAGCAATGTGATCGGCGTGGCCATGGGTAATAATCAAAAGTGGAATCTCGCGAATACCGAGTTGTTTCAGGCAACGATCGATAAGTTCAGGATCTGGGCCGGTATCAATAACTATTGCGCGATGGTTGCCTAAATTAATCGCTGCACCATCGCCTTGTCCGATATCGCAATTTGCAACCTGCCAATCACCTGCTGGAAAACGTTGTAGATATGAGAGCGCGAGAATCAAGACCAGGGCGGTGGCAACCAAGCGCTTTGGCGCCAAAAGTAAGAGCGCAATAATAAAAGCGATGACGAGGAAACCGAGCAAACCTTTTTGCAGAGTCAATACGCGATATCCCGCAGCCCAATCGGCCACCCAAGCGATCCAAATCGCAAGTGGTTTAACGCAGGTGATTAAGAGCATGGAAAGTTGCGGAAATAAAGGCGATATCAGCGCTGCGATAAAACCGGTAATTGTTATTGGTGCAACTGCAGGGGCTGCAAAGAGATTGGCAAATAGCGATGCCGGCGATAGAAAACCTGAAAGCGCCACGATTACAGGTGCGCAGAAGATCATCGCCGCAATTGGCGGGGCAGCTGCTTGCGCTAAAAACTTTGGAACCGCACGCGCAAAGAAATCGGTGACTCGCGGCGCATAAAGAAGTAAACCGGCAGTTGCCAGTACCGAGAGAGCAAAACCTGGATCACGTGCCTGCCAGGGATCTCCAACAACTACGAGTGCGATGGCAAAGCCAAGTGCTGGCAGAGAATCCACCCCGCGCTTTGTGCCGTAGGCAATTAGTAATACTGCAGCCATGGCAGCTGCGCGCAGAACCGATGGTGACGGGCGAACAAGTGCGATAAAACAAATAAGTGCGATCGCTGTTGCAATGATGCGAAAGCGCATATTTCGAAAGAGAAATTGCATGCACCACAAGACAAATGCCGAAACAATCGCAAAGTTTGCACCACTGACTGCAACCAGATGAGTTAAACCGGATCTGCGCATATCGCTCTTAAATTGATCACTCTGCAAAGAGGTATCCCCCAGAACCATTCCGGGGATTAGCGATGCGCCATCGCCTGCGCCACTTGAGTTTCGCAGCCCCAATCGAATTGCAGCGAGCAATCTTGCCCAATTACTTGCTGCAGAAATCACGGTGACTGGAGATCGCGAAATCAATAGCGCTCCGGCTCGCGGCTCTTTACTCTCCAAAACACTGGCGCTAAAAGTTATCTTTTGGCCCGGTAGTAAACCGACGACGTTCTTATCGGAAGTTATAACCCGCACAGGTGTCCGTAAATTGAAATTTCCCGCAGCGCCTTTTATCTCGCGAAGCGATGCTAGAAAGCTATAACTCGGCGGCAGGAAGTTCTGACCCGCAACGCGTTTGGCGGTGCGTTGTGGATCGGTTGTGATTTGGGCAGTTACTTCAGCGCTACTTTGAAAGTAATTAGCGACCGCACTCGAATCCAAGCTTTGTTGGCGCAGCGACATCACAACTGATCCCAGGGTAAGCGCAATTACCAGCACAACAATTCGTTGCTTCTTCTGTGAAATTACCAGGAGCGCAAAGCAGATGGCACCGAGGGAAACTCGCCACGGCGCCATCCAACTTTGAGTAAGTGCACCAATCCAAACCGCGCCACCTAGCGTTAAGGCGCGGTAATCAATTAAACGCGTAACTTCTCTTTAAATTGTCCGAACTTTGCAGTGCCAATTCCGGAAACTTTCAAAAGATCTTCGATCGTTAAAAATGGTCCATTTACTTTGCGATAAGCCACGATACGCGCAGCAAGTACCGGTCCGATTCCATCTAGCGCTTCGAGCTCTTTCGCACTTGCCCGATTTAACGCAATTGGACCGGTGGCCTTGGCCTTAGCGCGTTGCGGTGATACTCGTGCCTCGCTACCACCTTTTTGGGGCGGATAAATATAAATCTGTTCGCCATCTTTGATGATGCGCGCCAGATTGATATCAGAAACATCAGCGCCCTTAACTATTTGGCCAGCAGCTTTAATCGCATCAATAACCCGTGAATTAATGGGAAGTGAGTAGACGCCCGGAGCGTTGACGGCGCCTGCAACATCGACAGTTACTTGCGCAACGCTTTCGACCATTGTTAATTCAGGTGCGATGACTTCTATTTCCTGTGAAGTTCCGCGAACGACAAAGAAGGCCGATGTGGCAACAACTATTGCAGAAAGCGCCAGGAGCGAGCGTCTCTGCGGTGACGAGAAGGAGATGTGGCTCCACCAGGAGCGAAAGTTTTCAAGTAGTGAATTCATGGCCCCGATTGTTCAGGGCTTTGAGTTATCTAATTAGAGAATTTGAATCGGTTGTGGCTAAATAAAGACTTCAAATAACGATATTGACGATCTTCGGAGCGCGCGCAATAACTTTCTTTGGCGATGCACCATTTAATTCGGCAGCAATTGTTGGGTGGGCCAGCGCTAAAGCTTCGATTTCGGCATCGGTAATTGTTGGTGGAACTTCGATGCGCTCTTTGATCTTGCCATTTATTTGGATAACCGCTTCAACCGCATCTGCAACAAGTAGCTTTTCATCCACAGCTGGCCAACCGGCAGTTGCAATCGCCGGCTTATGGCCTAGGCGTTCCCACATTTCCTCAGCGGTAAAAGGCGCTACGAGTGAGAGCATGATCGCGATTGCTTCAACGGCTTCACGCACTGCAGGATCTGCGGCGCCCGGTCCTGAATCAATTGCCTTACGCGTTGCATTTACCAACTCCATCACGCGCGCAATGGCCACGTTGAAACGGAATGACTCAACAGCGAATGCCGCATCGTGCAACGCCTTGTGAGTTGGTTTACGTAGCGCGAGATCGCCAGTTGCGAAATCAACGCCCGTCTTTGAAGTTACACCTCCCGATAAACGCCAAGCGCGGCTTAAGAATTTAACTGAGCCAGAAGGTGAAACATCGGCCCAATAGACATCATCTTCTGGCGGACCAGAGAAGACCATTGATAAACGAATGGCATCGACCCCATGGTCTTCGAGTTCATCCGATAGGCGAACCAAGTTTCCGCGAGATTTCGACATCGCAGAACCATCCATCACCACCATGCCTTGATTTAGCAGGCGGGTAAATGGTTCGGTAAAGCCAAGCATTCCGATGTCATGTAAAACTTTTGTGAAGAAGCGCGAATAAAGCAGGTGCAAGATCGCGTGGGTTACGCCGCCAACATATTGATCAACTGGCAACCAGGTATCAATATCTGCACGCGAGAATGGTTCGTTATGGTTTGTAGAAGATGGATAACGCAGGAAATACCATGATGAATCCACGAAGGTATCCATCGTGTCGGTATCGCGAAGCGCTGCTGCGCCACACTTCGGACAAGTTGTATTTACCCATTCGGTTGCTGCAGCAAGTGGTGATTGACCCTTTGGCTTTAGATCAAGCCCCTTGGCATCAGGAAGAGTTAACGGCAATTGATCGGCAGGAACTGGAACTTCGCCACATTTTTGGCAGTGAACGATTGGAATTGGAGTGCCCCAATAACGCTGACGCGAAACTAGCCAGTCGCGCAGACGGTAGTTACGTGCAGATTTTCCTAAGCCATCAGCTTCTAACTGCTTATTAATTGCAGCGATTGCTTCATCTTTATTTAATCCATCAAGTGAGCCAGAGTTAATCAACTTTCCATCGCCAGTTGTGGCAACGCCGGTTTCATCTGGATCTTCTTCACCGGTCTGGACAACTGTGCGAACCGGAAGTTTCATCGCGCGAGCAAAATCTAAGTCGCGTTGATCGTGTGCAGGAACTGCCATGATCGCGCCGGTTCCGTAATCAGCTAATACGTAATCAGATGCCCAGATAGGTAACTTCTCACCGTTAACCGGGTTGATCGCATAACGCTGCAAGAAGACGCCGCTCTTTGGACGATCGGTTGCTAAGCGATCAATGTCAGAGGCGGCTTTAACCGAGTCGAGGTAGGTTTTAAATTCGCTCTCGGCTGGTGTGCCGCTAGCAAGTTCTGCAGCAAGCTCAGAATCAACGGCAACGACCATAAAAGTTGCGCCGTATAAAGTATCGGGACGAGTTGTGTAAATAGTTACTGGTTCGGCGCGTCCTTCGATTACGAAGTTAACGTTGGCGCCTTGTGAACGTCCGATCCAGTTGCGCTGCATCGTTAAAACTTTATCTGGCCACTTGCCTTCGAGTTCCTTCATATCATCGAGCAAACGGTCGGCGTAATCAGTGATCTTGAAGTACCACTGGTTTAACTTCTTCTTGGTAACTGCTGTATCGCAACGTTCGCAAAGGCCAGCGACTACTTGTTCATTTGCTAAAACTGTCTGACAGCCTGGGCACCAGTTAACGGCGCTATCTTTGCGATAAGCCAAACCGCGCTTGTGAAGTTCGATAAATAACCATTGATTCCATTTGTAATACTCAGGGTCGCAAGTGTTAAAGACGCGATCCCAGTCGAAAGAACAGGCATAGCGACGCATCGAAGCCTTTTGCGTTGCAATATTTTCATAGGTCCAAATGCGGGGATCTTCATTGCGCTTGATTGCCGCATTTTCGGCAGGTAATCCAAAGGCATCCCAACCAATTGGGTGCATAACGTTGAAACCTTTTTGGATCCAGTAACGGGCGATCACATCGCCGAGTGCGTAAGCCTCAGCATGTCCCATATGTAAATCACCAGATGGATAAGGAAACATATCCAAGACATATTTCTTAGGGCGCTGATCGTCTGGGCGACCTGATTTAAATGGTTCTAACTTGTCCCAAACTGGAAGCCACTTCTCTTGCACATAGGCGAAGTCATACGCAGCATGCGTTTGTTCATCGCGTGAAGTGGTCATTAACTTAGTTTATCGGGCTTTAGCCCCAAGTAACGCCACTCAATTCTTCGCTAACGCTCCAAAGTTGCGCAGCCAAATGTTGATCATAGGCAATGGCGGCAGCGCGGGTGAGTTTTGGATATCCGCGCATCTCCATAAATCCATCAGGACCGATATATGAGGCGCCATAAAGCCCAGGATAAGTTGCGGCGCAGAGAGTTGGTAGCGCACCGCGTCCAGCGCTCTGTGCAAATATCGCATTAGCCAGTGCGCCGGCGCGATCTTGCACCGTTGCCCCACTAATCAAATTAGTTGCGGCATAGCCAGGATGTGCCGCGACAGCTTCGATGTTCCAGCCGTTGCGATTACTGCGACGTTCAAATTCGTGGATGAAAAGTAAGTTAGCAAGTTTGCTTAAGGCATAAGCCGACCAAGGGTTGTAAGCGCCGATTCCGCGGCAGCGATTACGAAGTTCATCTGGCGTGATATTTGATATTCGTGCAGCGCGATGCATCTGTGATGAAACAGCAACAACTCGCTGTGTCACCTTCTCGCGAATTAAGCCAGCTAAAGCAAAGTGACCTAAGTGATTGGTGCCCATTTGAAGTTCAAAACCATCTTGAGTTAATGAAAATGGTGTAGCCATCACGCCAGCATTTAAAATCAGCACATCGATAGGATTAACAAATTCCTTGGCGAATTGCTTAACTGATGCCAGATCCGCTAAATCGAGTAATTTGAAATCAACGCGTTCTTTAGCGATTTCGGCTACAACTGCAGCGCCTTTTTCAGCATCGCGCGCGGTAATGGTCACGTGAGCGCCTGCGCGAGCAAGTTCGAGCGCGGTCTCTTTACCGATTCCACTTGTGCCGCCGGTAATTAAGAAAGACTTGCCAGTTAAATCACCGATATCAGATGCGTTCCAGCCTCGTGGGATTGTGGTGACGATAGACATTTTGTTCCTCACTTACCTAAGTGGAGATAAGGGGATTCGAACCCCTGACCTCTTCCATGCCATGGAAGCGCGCTACCAACTGCGCCATATCCCCGAACTTTACGAGAGGGTAACTCTAGCGCACATGATCTGGCACATCAGCGCCAGATTCTTCGCCGAATACTGGCTCCAAGATAGAGCCCGCGTTATGTTCGGCTAAGTGCCAACCCTTTGGGCTTGTCTGCAAAATAGACCAGCGTGCATTTGAAAGTCCACCGATCTTTCCCCAGTGCGCCATTGGTAAGTGCAGATAATGGCCAATTAAACAACGTGCAGTACCACCGTGGGTTGCTACAACAATTAATTGGTTCTCTTTTTCACCCAAGAATTCATCGATTGCTGCACTTGCACGCGCTGCAACTTCGCTGCGCCGTTCACCGATAGTTCCCGCAGGGTTATCGTTTCCATCGATCCAACGTACAAAGTTCTCCAAATCTGCGGCGCGATTTTCGGCGCCAGTCTTGCCTTCCCAGTGTCCCCCGTTAGTTTCGCGCAGGCGATCATCAACTAGTACTTCCATATTTACGATTTCGCCAAGCTTAGATGCGGTAACGCGCGCTCGCGATAAATCGCTACTTAAAATTGCAGTTGGTTCCATACCGGCGATGATCGGTGCGGCAAGCTCTGCTTGGTAAACGCCAACGCTATTTAAATCGATATCTGAGTGTCCCTGAAAACGGTTTACGACGTTCCAATCTGTCTGGCCATGGCGCCAGAGAAGAATGCGATTGTTCTTACCTGCCATCTGCCACATTTTCCTTTACGACATCGAGTTCGATTATTGGGCAATCATTCCAGAGGCGATCGAGCATGTAATAACGGCGAAGTTCGCTACTTTGGATATGAACAACTAGATCTGAGTAGTCAAGCAATACCCATTCGTCGGTTCCCTCACGACGTGCTGGTTTTTCACCGAGCAAGCGGAGCTTTTCTTCTACTTCATCGGCAATGGCATCAACTTGGCGAATATTTGCACCAGTTACGATGAGAAATACTTCAGAGAGAACCATCTGATCTGACAAATCAATTGCGATCATCTCTGTGGCAAATTTATCTGCGGCAGCGCGAGCTGCTACCTGCGTTAACTCAATTACGCTCTTACTTGCTGGCATAGAGATTGTGCTCCTTTATATAAGCGGCTACATGCGGTGAAACGTTTTCGAGTTCACCTGCGCGTACTGCAGTTGCAGAGACGTTGAGCGCGTTGATATCCAAATTTGGCGAACCAGGAAAATCGGGACGATCGATGACTACGAAGTCGACCATATCCTGTAATTCTTTACTGCGATGCCACTCTTCGATCTTAGAAAATGCATCTGTTCCAAGAATTAGCAGAATTTGATCTCCCGGATATGTCTGAGCGACGGCTTCGACGGTATCGATGCTGTAACTCGGGCCGGAACGAAGTATCTCGATTGGATTTACTTCAACGTGTGCCGCAATTTCTGGAGCTAAATCCTTTAGCGCTGCTTGGCACATCGCCCTGCGATCTGCGCCTGTTGCGCTAGGTTCTTGATCTCGCAGACGTGGTTGTCCTGCTGGAACCAACAAGATGCGATCTGCGATTTCTCGCTTGATTACCTCAGCAATTACATGGAGGTGACCTAAATGAATCGGGTCAAATGTTCCACCGTAGATTGCGATCTTTGCCAAATGAAATTTCCCTAAAAAGAAAAATTATTGATCTAGACGAAGTACTAGATAGAGACAGATTACAAAGACGACAAACGTGCCGATGCCAAAAGCCACTGGTGGCGCTGGAAGTTCGCGTACCGTATCAGAGGCTAGATTGGTTAAAGTCGATTGGTTGATCATGGGTAAAGACTACCCCCGTCCTGCGAGTAACTCTAAAAAGCGCGCCTCATCGATGATCGCTACGCCGAGTTCTTGGGCTTTGGCCAACTTTGATCCGGGATCTGTGCCGACCAACACATAATCGGTTTTCTTTGAAACTGAACCAGAAGGTTTGCCACCATGAGCAGTGATTGTTTCGGCGATTGAATCTCGCGTGAAATTCTCAAGTCCACCTGTAACAACAAAGGTAAGTCCAGCAAGTGTTTGGGGAAGATCGGCAGCTGCTTGCGCCTGCATTAGTACGCCCGCTTTCTCCCATTTCTTAATGATCTCGCGGTGCCAGTCAACGGCAAACCATTCGGTAATCGACTGGGCAATAGTTTCGCCTACTCCATCGATGTTGGCTAATTCTTCAGCCGAAGCTTTGGAGATTGCGTGCATATCGCCAAAGGTATTTGCCAGAGCTTGTGCAGCCGTTGGGCCGACGTGGCGAATTGAAAGTGCCACGATTACTCGCCAAAGCGGACGAACCTTTGCGTTATCCAAAGCAGCTAGAAGTTTTTCGATGTTCTTGCCAGCGCTGCCATCTTTTTTTGTAAAGAACTCTGAGCGCATTAACTTTTCTGCAGTTAAGTCAAAGAGATCTGACTCATCCACAATTATCTCGCTACTCAACAGTGCGCTTGCAGCTTCGTAACCCATCACATCGATATCCAAAGCGGCGCGCGAGCCGATGTAATAAATTCGCTCGCGCAATTGTGCGGGACAGCTCTGAGTGTTTGGACAGCGAATATCCACATCGCCTTCGGTGATTGCCCGTAAAGTCGAACCGCAATCTGGGCACTTGGTCGGCATAACAAAGGCGCGTTCATTTCCGGTGCGCTTATCAAGCACTGGGCCAAGAACTTCAGGAATGACATCGCCAGCCTTGCGAATAATTACGACATCGCCGATCAGTACACCTTTGCGTTCAATTTCTTGGGCGTTATGCAGCGTCGCATTGGTAACTGTTGAACCAGCAACCTTGACTGGTTCCATAAATGCAAACGGTGTCACACGACCGGTGCGACCAACACTGACCTTGATATCTAATAGCTTTGTCGTTACTTCTTCAGGTGGATACTTATAGGCGATCGCCCATTTTGGTGCGCGAGAAGTAAATCCCAGCTTTTCTTGTTCTGCAATTGAATCTACTTTGATTACTACTCCATCGATTTCGTGTTCGACGTCATGGCGGTGTTCGTTGTAATACTCAATAAATTCCGCAACTTCACTGCGCGAACCGCAAACTTTAAAGCGTTTGCTGGTTGGTAAGCCAAGGCCCTTTAAAGTTTCATATGCGGCAGATTGTTCGGTAAATGTCAGACCTTCACGAGCGCCGATTCCATGCACCACAACGCTAAGCGGACGTGATGCGGTAATGCGGGGATCTTTCTGGCGAAGTGAACCAGCGGCCGCGTTACGCGGATTGGCAAAGAGCGCTTTTCCAGATTCTTCCAATCCATCATTTAACTCTTGGAATGCGGCGAGTGGAAAGAAGACTTCACCGCGCACTTCAATCCGAGTTGGCACTTTCTTTCCGGTTAGTGAGTGTGGCAAACCCTTGATGGTTTTAACGTTCAGAGTTACATCTTCTCCCGTAACTCCATTACCGCGCGTTAGCGCACGAGTTAACTGACCATCTTCAAAAAGTAGGTTAATGGCAAGACCATCAACTTTTAGCTCGCAGAGATAACTAGTCTCACCTATCTCTTTTTCAACGCGATCAAACCATGCACTGAGTTCTTCAGAGTCAAAGACGTTATCAAGACTCATCATCTTTTCGATGTGATCGTGTTGTTCAAAGGTGGTCGAGAATCCCCCACCAACACCTAGTGAAGGAGAGTCTGGTGCAAGAAGTTCGGGGTGTTTAGCTTCAAGGGCTTGTAGTTCTTTCAGTAGCGCATCAAATTGGGCGTCAGTAATTGTTGGAGCATCCAATACATAGTATTTAAATTGGTGATCGCGAATTTCATTGGTTAACTCGGTGATGCGGTGACGCGCTTGATTGCTCATGCGCTCTCACAAATTGTTGCTGAACCCACGACGCGATCACCATCATAAATAACCATTGCCTGGCCATTGGCGATACCAAGGAGTGGCTTATCTAGATCTGCAACTAAACGGCCATCTACATACTTATATGTGCAATCAAGCGGTGCACCATGGGCGCGTACCTGAACAAATCCGCGTAGAGGCTTCTCATCAATTGCGGGACCGCACCAAATTGTTTTCTCGCCTTGCAATTGGGTAACGGCTAACTCTTCGCGAGAACCGACCACCACCGTATTAGTGACTGGTTCGATCTTTAGTACAAAGCGCGGTGAACCATCTGCGGTTGGAACTGTGAGTCCCAAACCTTTGCGCTGACCGATTGTGTATGTATAGGCGCCTTTATGTTCACCGATCTGTTTTCCAGATTGATCAACGATCGGACCGGTTTCACTTCCCAGGCGATCGCGTAACCAACCTGCGTTATCACCGGATGGAACGAAACAAATATCGTGGCTATCAGGTTTCTGCGCAACAGCTAAACCACGGGCTTCAGCTTCTATGCGAATATCAACTTTTTCAGTATCGCCAAGTGGAAATATCGCACCGCTAATTTGTTCGGTATTTAAAACAGCCAAGACGTATGACTGATCTTTAAGTGGATCAATGGCGCGGTGCAGCGTTCGGCCCATCGGACCTTCTTGAGTGCGCGCGTAGTGACCGGTAACAACGCCATCAAATCCCATCGCCTTTGCGCGATCAAGAACTGCTGCAAATTTAATCTTCTCATTGCAACGCAGACATGGATTCGGAGTGCGGCCAGCGGCATATTCAGCGAGGAAGTTTTCAACTACGCCTTGGTGAAATTCTTCGGCCATATCCCAGATATAGAAAGGGATACCAATCTTGTCAGCTGCGCGACGGGCATCATGTGAATCTTCGATAGTGCAACAGCCACGTGCACCAGAACGATATTTCTGTGGGTTAGATGCCAGAGCCAAGTGCACGCCAATTACTTCGTGGCCTGCATCAACGGCGCGTGCTGCTGCAACGGCTGAATCAACGCCGCCACTCATCGCTGCGATTATCTTCATTTAGCTGCCGCCGCTCTGCCGCGATTAATTACGGTGGGAAGTACAGATAAAGCGAAATCAATGTCAGCTTCGGTAGTGGTTGCGCCGCACGAAAAGCGAAGCGAAGATTGCGCTGTTATTTCAGTGTGGCCCATGGCAAGTAAGACATGGCTTGGGCGATGAACTCCAGCGCTACAGGCCGCCCCTGTTGAACATGAAACTTTCTCAGAATCCATCAGCAGTAACAGTGAATCGCTCTGGGTGCCAGGAAAAGTTACATTGGTTATTCCGGGAAGGCGTGGGGCATCTGCACCATTTATGTACGCATCTGGAACTGCAGCTAGTACGCCAGCTTCAAAACGATCACGTAATTTGGAAACGTGCGCGGCATCGTAATTAGAACTTTCAATAGCTGCAGCCAAGGCGACAATTGATGGCGCATTTAAAGTGCCACTGCGAATTTCGCGTTCTTGTCCCCCACCATGCAATAGCGCAGGAATTTCATATGCGCGGCGTAATACAAGAACGCCAATGCCAAGAGGGCCGCCAACTTTATGTGCGCTCAGCGCCATTGAAGTAACACCCAACGCTTTATACGAAAGAGGTGTCTTAGTGAAGGATTGAACCGCGTCGGTGTGCACTGGAATGTCGCCTGCAATTTTCACAACTTCACCAACCGGCTGAATTACGCCAGTTTCGTTATTGGAATGCATCACTGAGATCAGCGCTATTTCCTTGCCACGTTTGGCGATTAAATTCGATAAGAAATCTAAATCAAGTAAGCCGGTCGCGGTAACTGGGATCTCGATTAATTCTGCACCCTCATGCTCGACCAACCAGCGTGCTGGATCAAGAACGGCGTGATGTTCGATGGCGCTAATAACAATTAACTTCTTGCCAGATTTCCAAAATAAACCTTTTATCGCAGCGTTATCTGCTTCAGTTCCCGAACCAGTAAAGATAATTTCCGAAGGCAGCGCATCAATAGCTTTTGCGATTACTTCTCGGGCATCTTCAATATCTTTGCGCGTTGCGCGGCCCTGCGTATGAAGAGATGAGGGGTTGCCAATTTTGGACAATGAGTTAGTCATGGCTGCGATTGCAGCATCGGCCATCGGCGTTGTGGCCGCGTGATCGAGATAGACGCTCATTGGAGCAGTCTAGTTGAGTGCGGTAGTTACGCCTTCTTGGCCAAAATGCCCTGCGTAGCCTGCGGCAAGACGTTGAAGAGATCGCCGATAACGCCAAAATCTGCGATATCAAAGAGCGGGGCCTCTGGATCTTTATTTACGACAACGATTGTCTTTGAGGTCTGCATACCTGCGCGGTGTTGAATGGCGCCAGAAATTCCACATGCCACGTAAAGCTGTGGGCTAACGGTCTTTCCAGTTTGTCCAACTTGATGTGAATGCGGATACCAACCGGCATCAGTTGCCGCGCGTGATGCACCGACTGCTGCTCCTAGTTCATCAGCGAATTTTTCTACCGCTGTAAAATCTCCATTTGTTCCGCGACCACCTGAAACAACGATATTTGCTTCAGTGAGTTCAGGACGTCCGCCCTTTACGGGAGGTTGCGAAGATGAAACTTTAGATTTCTTGGCAGCATCTGAAATATTTGCGGATGCGTTTTCGATAGATGGAGTTGCTGCAGATAAATCTGCCTCCAAGCTATTTGGACGAACTGTAATAACAGGTGTGCCGTGTGAAACTTTTGAGTGAACCGTGGTTGATCCACCGAATACCAACTGGGTTGCAGTTATATCTGCGGCAACATCAACTGCGTCAGTAATGATTCCGGAATCAGTCAACACTGCTACGCGCGCAGCAACTTCTTTGCCAAAGGCGTGAGATGCGATAAGCACTGCAGCTGGAGACTTTTCCTTAACCAAGTTAGCCAGCGCATCTGCAGATGCGGCTACGCCATATTGTGCGAAGTCATCTGATTCGATAACAATGACATCAGCGATTGGGCCTTGGTTCACAGTTGCTGCAAGCGCTGCCCCTTTACCGTTGGCCGCTAAAACAACAGCGGTAACTGAACCAATTCGCGCACCCGCAGTTGCGAGTTCTGCCGTGGTTTTTGTGGCTTTATCCCCTGAAAAATCGGCGAGAATAAATACGTTACTCATATCAACTTCTTTTCTGCTAGGAATGTAACTAAAGCTTCTCCGCCGTTACCTTCATCATTAACCTTTACTCCAGCTGCACGTGGTGGACGTGGAGTTGCATCATTGACTTGTGACCAAGCGCTTTGTGCTCCGACACCAACTGCAGCTAAATCTTTCTGCTCAATAGTTTTCTTCTTGGCAGCCATGATTCCTTTAAATGATGGGTAACGTGGTTCGTTAATCTTTTCGACCACGCTTACAACGCAAGGAAACGCTGCAGAGATTTCATCGACTCCGGCTTCAGTAACGCGAGTGATTGCAACAGATCCTGCTGGATCAACAGTGACCTTGGAAGCAAAAGTTAACTGCGCCCACCCCAAGCGAGCGCTGATCATCGCTGGTACAACGCTCATGCGCGCATCAGTTGATTCAGTTCCGCAAATAACCAAGTCATATCCGCCATCAGCGATCACTTTAGAAAGTACCGCTGAAGTTGTGAGCGCATCTGCGCCAGCCAGTGCAGCATCAGTTACCAAGATCGCATCGTTTGCACCCATAGATAGCGCTTTGCGAACTGCTTCGGTTGCGCGCTCTGGTCCCATGGAAATCACAGTGACGGTATGTGCGCCACCTTCTTCATTGCCGCCGTGCGCTTCTGCAATACGCAGCGCTTCTTCAACGGCATATTCATCGAGATCATTGAGTACTGCATCAACGTTTTCACGATCGAGTACTCCATTGACCATCTTCTTCTCGGCCCATGAATCTGGGACCTGCTTTACGCATACGGCGATCTTCATAGCGCAGATGTTACTCATCAGTAGGATTATCCACAATCGCAAACCTATAGATCACATCCCTTACTGGCGCTTATTTGGACTTTTATTTATAGGTGCACGGCAAGATAGGGCTATGTACTTTGACCATCTCGGCCAGGCTCGATAGTCATGCTTCCTGCCGATCCCCGCACCCTCGGAGCCACACTTACCGACGGTGGCGCCAACTTTGCGATCTGGTCCAATGCCGCAGATGCGATCGAGCTCTGTCTTTTCAATGAGGTCAATGGCAAGTTAGTTGAAACCCGCTTTGCGATGTCACATCGCAATGGCCCAATCTGGCACGGTTATTTAGCGGGAGTAAAAGCTGGGCAACGTTATGGCTATCGGGTCTACGGTCCGTGGCAACCAGAAAACGGTGTGCGCTTTAACGCTGCCAAGTTACTCATTGATCCGTACACCCATCAACTAGATGGCCAACTCGAATATGTTCCGGAAATTTATGGCCATGTGGCAAGTGATGGAGTCGGTACCGGCGACAACACAGTACGCGATGATCGCGACAGCGCAGGTCATGTTCCTTATTCGGTTGTCACAAACCACTCGGTGCGCGAGATTCACCGCCCGTTAATTCCCTGGGCAAATACTTTGATTTACGAAGCGCACGTTCAAGGCTTTACCGCGAAGAATGAAGAGATCCCGGCGCAAGAACGTGGCACATATAAAGCGCTCGGTCATCCGAGCACTATTTCTTACTTGAAAAAATTAGGCGTTACTGCAATTGAACTTTTGCCGATCCATTCTTATTTAACCGAACCATCAATTTGGGATCGCGGTCGTAAGAATCATTGGGGGTATAACGCAATCGCTTTTACTGCACCACACGGTGCCTATGCCGCAACTTCTGATCCGATTTCCGAATTGCAAGAAGCGGTCGATCGTTTGCACGAAAATGGAATTGAAGTAATTCTCGATGTTGTTTACAACCACACTGCCGAAGGCGGAGTAGGTGGCCCAACGCTCTCCTTTAAAGGCATCGACAATAAAGCTTGGTATCGCCAAGATGGACAAGGCAATTACATCGATGTCACCGGCTGCGGAAACACCCTTGCCAGCAGTAACCCACACGCAGTTCGCCACATCATTGATTCACTTCGTTGGTGGGTAGAAGTTATTGGAGTAGACGGCTTTAGATTCGATTTGGCAACCGCGCTTTACACCAGCAATAGCGCATTTAACTCCTCACTTATGTCGGCTATCGAAGCAGATTCGGTTCTGCGTAATTTCAAAATGATTGCTGAACCTTGGGATGTAACCCGTTATTCGATGGGAGATTTTCCGCATCCTTGGCGCGAGTGGAATGATGCCTACCGCGACTCGGTTCGTCAGTTCTGGTTAGGCGATTTAGCCCGAGGTTACGGTGAAGGCGTTGCAGATGTGGCATCGCGCATTAGCGGTTCTAGCGACATCTTTTACTATCGCGGCCCAACTTCATCAATTAACTTTATAACCGCCCATGATGGATTTACTCTCGCCGATTTGGTTATGTACCAACATAAACATAACGAACCAAATTTAGAAAATAACGCAGATGGAAATAACGATAATCGCTCTTGGAATTTAGGAGTAGAAGGTCCGACGAACGATCCAGTAATTAGCGCCCATCGTCATCAGTTAAAGAAATCTATGTTGGCGACGCTGCTCTTATCTTCTGGTGTCCCGATGCTGACCATGGGAGATGAAATAGGACGCAGCCAAAATGGTTCAAATAACGGTTACTCACTCCCTCGCGATATGACACCGCTGATGGAAGATAGTGAAGAAAACTTTATGGGCGGCTGGGCAAATAAATGGAAGTTAAATGAAGAGGAAGCCGATCTACGTGATGCGGTATCTGAACTTGCTCACATTAGAAAGCAATATCTCGAGGGCGTTGCGCACGAATTCTTTACTGGAACGGTAGATGCCGGAACAAAGCGTAAAGATATTGCTTGGTTCTCACTTGGTGGTCGCGAGATGCATGAAGACCATTGGCAAGATGGCGAAAAGCGAAGTCTGACGGTATTTATTGAAGCTGGACCAGAGCGCGGTTTGCTATTGCTACTTAACTCATCAAAATCGCAAACGCCTTTTACTTTGCCCGATGAAAACTGGGGACATTCGTTCCGTCGCATATTTGATGCTGCAAAACCAGTACAAACACATGAGCCAATTATTTGTACGCCTGCAAGCAAGGTTGATGTTGCAGCGCACTGTGCTCAAGTGTGGCTAGTAACACGCAACTAAATCCGCCTGCGGTACTAGGTAGTAAAGCGTTACCTCGCCTAATATCTAAACCATGCTCGCTCTTGTAACTCCCGGCCAAGGTGCACAAACACCTGGAATGTTGGCTCCGTGGATTGAAGATACTTCGGCTAGGAATCTACTTACCGAATGGTCTGCTGCAATCGATTTAGATTTAGTTCGAC
>JACCDN010801644.1_pt1 | contig 18882 bp, 19 predicted proteins | sample 7441691 | NCBI WGS metagenome assembly JACCDN01 (sample SAMN15323439, study PRJNA562643) | freshwater metagenome | isolation source: river surface water | place: USA:Blue River Watershed | collected 2017-08-16 | reverse complement strand
GCGGCTACGTAACCCGCAGGCGACCAGACCCTGGCAGCATGTACTAGAACCGCTGTCTGGTTATTTGTTGTTGGCTGCCCGTTTGCTTGAAGCGCCGCAGCGTTGGAGCAGTGCGTGGAATTTTGGCCCGTCTACTCATGAAATTAGAACCGTAAATACCGTCGCAGAGGCGATCGTGTCCCACATTGGCCAAGGCAGTGTTGAGGTAGAGGGCAAGCCCCCTCAACTACACGAGGCACGACTGCTTCAACTAAATTGCGACAAAGCGCATCAGCTGTTGAATTGGGCGCCACGCTGGCATGTTGAGGAAACGCTTGCGCAGACTGCGCTGTGGTACAAAGCCTGGCTTGAAGGACGGGATATGGAAGAGGTAACCCGTGCTCAAGTCCATTTGTTTTTTCCGGAGCTCACATGATAGATGGGGTAGTTTTGACGCCATTACGGCAGATTTTTGACGAGCGCGGCAAAGTCATGCATATGCTGCGGGAGGATTCGCCAGTGTTTTCACGCTTTGGTGAGATCTACTTTTCATGCACCCACCCAGGTGCTGTTAAGGCATGGCATTTACACAAGGATATGACCCTTAACTATGCCGTTATTTACGGCGAGATCAAATTCGTCCTTTACGACGACCGAGAGGGCAGTCCTACCCGTGGCGAAGTGCAAGAGTTTTTTATCTCGCCAGAAAATTACCAGCTGGTGACCGTGCCGCCCTTGATATGGAACGGTTTCAAGGGTGTCGGCAGTAAAATGGCAATTGTCGCTAATTGCGCTACGATGCCTCATTCCCCAGCTGAAATAGAGCGTCGTCCCGCGACCGACCCAAGCATTCCTTATGATTGGTCGCTGCAGCACAGATAACGGTTATTCAACTTCTTACATGGTGGGTTTATGAAAGTAATTCTTCTTGCTGGCGGATTCGGTACTAGACTGTCCGAATATACGGATGTCGTTCCCAAGCCCATGGTTCCAATTGGGGGCAAACCGATTCTTTGGCACATAATGCAAACCTACGCCCATTTTGGCCATAAAGATTTTTATGTGGCTCTTGGTTATAAAGCAGAAGTGATCAAAGATTACTTTTTAAACTACAGAGCTTTGAATTCTGATTTTACTGTCAATTTGTCTTCTGGATGTATCCTCCCCCATCAGACTGAGGATCCAGTGGATTGGAATGTCACGCTAGTTCACACAGGCGATAATTCGATGACTGGTGGCCGGGTCAAGCGGATGAAACAGTTCATTGGGAATGAGACATGCATGTTGACTTATGGCGATGGAGTTGCCGATATAGATCTTGAGGCTCTACTGGCTTTTCACAGACAGCACGGAAAGATGGTTACGGTTACTGCGGTGCGGCCCGCTGCACGTTTTGGTGAACTTGAATTACAAGAAGGCCGTGTTGAAAGTTTCCGTGAAAAGCCTCAGCTACACGAAGGCTGGGTAAATGGAGGCTACTTTGTAATTGAGCCATCTTTCTTTGATCTAATTGCAGGCGATGATACGTTACTCGAGCGCGATCCCTTGGAGAAAGTTACTCAAATGGGTGAGTTAATGGCGTATAGACATCAGGGGTTCTGGCATTGCATGGATACTAAGCGTGATCATGATTTGCTTGAGACAATGTGGTTGAGTAACGCTCCGTGGCGAGTATAGTCTTTCGTGAGAATTTTAGTAACCGGGGGGTTCGGGTATATTGGCAGCCGCTTGGGGCAGCACTTGTCGGCTCAGGGTTGTCAGGTAATACTCACATCTCGTTCAGAGCATTCAGCGCCGCCACAATGGCTTCCGACGGCTGAGGTAAAGTTAATTTCATGGGATGACCCTCGCCTGTTGGTCAAACTCTGTGAAAAAGTAGATGTAGTGATTCACGCTGCTGGAATGAACGCTCAAGACTGCGCCGAAAATCCCCAGAGTGCCAATAAATTTAATTGTGATGCGTCGGCAAGGTTATTTGAGGCGGCTAAAATAGCCAAGGTCCAACGGTTTATCTTTCTGTCTACGGCACATATCTACGGCAGCCCACTGGTTGGCTGCATTAATGAGTCAACTGTTCCGAGTAATGTGCATCCTTACGCAACTTCAAATCTAGCAGGAGAAAGTGTAGTTTTGAATGGTAGCGCGAAGGGTGGTATGCAAGGCGTTGTGATTCGACTATCGAACGTAGTTGGCGCCCCTGCGCTCAAAGAAGCAAATTGCTGGATGTTGTTGGTGAATGATTTGTGCCGACAAGCGGTTCAGTATCAGGTAATGCGATTGCGTTCGAATGGGTTTCAGGGCAGAGATTTTATTGCGATGAAAGAAGTTTGTAATGTTTTGTCTTTTTTCGCTAGAAGTTCAAATGAGAGTTTTGGTGGGCAGGTATTCAATTTAGGATCAGGTAAAACAAGTTCAATTTTGGAGGTCGCTAGATTGATACAGTCACGTTGCGAAATTTTATTAGGATTTAGACCTGAATTAAGTTTTGATAATGTAAATATAGATAGTAAACCTGAAACAATTTTCAATTATGAAATAGAGAAGTTGAGAAGCGTTGTAGGGGATATTGATAGCGACATTCTTGGCGAAATTGACGGTTTATTAAACTTTTGCGTTAAGCTTTTCAAAAAACAGCGGGATGGCAATTGATTGTAAAATATAAACATAATTTTCAAAGTTACAACAATTTCAACGGCTTGACTGTTTAAAAAGCTGCTCAAATATAATAGAAATTACAGCGATGGTAAAAAAACACTCCTTGGCTTGTTGTCAGATTCGGTATGGGGTGTTTTTTTTAATTATGATTTGTGCGTGCGCTTGGTTTATTAAGCAAGAGTAATTATGGTTGATAAGTCTCTCATTATTTGTGTGTTTCTTCTAAACATTGCAGTCATTCTAGCAGCGGCGAAATTTGTTAGGTCAAGGCTGATTGTTTTTGTTTATATATATACTTTGATATTTGCTTTGTTTGTTGGTGTTCGGCTGATTCAATTCCTTGTGTTTCCAGAAACTGTTTATTTTCAATATGGGCATGGTGATTTTTCTTTTGCCAATGGATTTGTGGAATATAAAAACATACTAAAAGCTATTTTGATCAATCTGTTGGGGACAGTTTTCTTTTTTGGAGGTGTTGTTGTATTAGAAAAACTTTTGAGGGTTGATGATCGATTGGAGAAAGATACAAATTTTCTTGAGTTCGATTTTTTTCCAATGTTTCTTGCTTTATTGGTGGTGATTCTGTTCCGATTTGAATTGGTTCGTGCATTTGTTTTTGACCTTTTTAATTTGGATGGCCTTATTGGTTTCTATGAGTATGATGTGTTGGTAAGGGTGCTATTCAATGTCGATACGATTTTTTTTATTTTGTTTCAGTGCCTCTTGTTGCAATCAAAAGGTCTAAATTCGAATTTGTGGAAATTGTTGTTAGTTATTATAACGTTTCTGTCATTCAAGGCTTATGGCGGTTCAAGATCTGGAGCGCTTATGGTGGTGACGCTGTTCGTTATGGCTTTGCCTTTATTAAACAGGAGCAATCAAATCAATAAGAAAAGTGTTGTTGTGTTGTGTATTCCTGTTCTGGTATCTGCAATATCTTTTAACTATATATCTTCTTTGCGTTCTCAATACATTAATGAAAAACAGCTAGTGCAACAGCCAGTGCAACAGCCAGTGCAACAGCCAGTGCAACAGCCAGTGCAACAGCCAGTGCAACAGCCAGTGCAACAGCCAGTGCAACAGTCAGTGCAACAGTCAGCGCAACAGCCAGCGCAACAGCCAGTTCCAACCGTCCCATACGCTGGACTAAACAGAATGGGGGCATATTTTGATTCTATGATCATTCTGACAAATTTTAAAGCGGACAATGTTCTTCTTGAATTTTATTTAAGCAGTGAATATTTATTAAAAAGCTTTATAAATATATCGCTACCTGGTGTGTGGTTTGAATGTTGCAAATTAAATACCACATTCTTGTTACCATTTTATTTCGCTGGCAGAGATTTTAATCTTTTAAGCGACCCATTGTATTATGAATCATCATATTGGACCTTTTTTGGTCTCTCATATTACATTGGTGGCCTTTTGGGTGTTGCCTTTTCTTCTTTTGTTGCTTCGGTAATCATTTCAGGCTTGTTTCAATTTTTTATTAAATCACGTTTTGGCCTGTCGATTGCACCCTACTTTCTTTTTTTTGTGGTTTACGAATTGTTTATAATGGAGGGTGTGGACGCCTATTTTGTTGATATCTTTAAATTTGGCGCCACTTCTTTCTTTGCATTGGGTTTGGTTTATATGTTTAGCTTTGCCTATGTAAGGGCAATTATATGTGTGCGTTTATTTTTGTCAAAACTGCAGGCGGCCACATAATAAATGGAATTGACAATCCCTTTAGAGTTTTTTTGCGCTTCACTTTTTTGTTGCTTTTAGTGACTTGTTCTGTTTATCCTTGTCGTTTTGTCTCTTCATGGTGTAAATCTAATTTGCGATTGTTGATCTGTTTGAATATAATGCAGTATATTAACATTTTAATGCACATCTAATGGCCATTCCGACAGTATCTATAATCATCCCAACGTATAATCATGCAGAGTTTCTAGGCGCTGCTCTCAATTCAGTTATAGCGCAGACCTTTACTGATTGGGAGGCTATCGTTGTTAATAACTTTTCAGATGACGATACTGTGGATGTGGTTGCGTCTTTTGCTGATCCTCGTGTTCGTCTCGTCAATTTTGCAAATCATGGAATTATTGCTGCATCACGCAATTACGGAATTTCGTTGACTCAGTCCTCGTTTGTTGCTTTTCTTGATTCCGACGATCTTTGGTATCAAGATAAACTACAGTCTTGCATTAATAAATTGTTGCTAGGCTACGATTTGGTGTGCCATTCCGAAGTTTGGGTTGGGCCAGAAAACTCACGACGTATTGTTCACTATGGTCCTGAGAGGCGCGCGACATACGAAAGCCTGCTGCTAGATGGTAACTGCATATCTACTTCGGCAGTGATGGTTCGTCGGCAGTGCCTAGAGCGTTCGTGTGGTTTTAGTATTCAACCTGAATTTGTTACTGCAGAAGATTATGAATTGTGGCTAAAGTTGGCACGTGATGCTGCCAAGATCGGCTTTGTTAATGAAGTTTTGGGCGAATATCAGATTCACGGGGGAAACCAAAGTCGAGCAGCGCTTCGGAACATGCAGGCTGTGATGGCTGTCTTCGAACAACATCGGGTATTTCTGGAAGCTTGTGTATCAACCTGGCGGTTCCGTCGTCGCGAGGCATTGATTATATACAGTGGCGCACGCAGCTTACAGGATACTGGCCAACACTTGCAGGCTTGGCCACTTTTTTTTAAGGCGGTAAACCATTACCCTTGGATTTATCGATTTTACGTTGCCATGCTGCTTAATCTCTTTGGCCTGCGGCCCCGATAGGACGATAGTATGGGTTTGCGACGTTTTCTGGCCTGTTCGATTTCGGAGACGGTGGCTGGTGCCTCTTGGCTGAGTCCGCCTGCCGAGGGATTCCGCGTGTTGATGTATCACGCCATCGGTACGCCAGCGCTTGGCGATACCTTGGGACTGTTTTCGGTGATTCCCGAGCGTTTCCAGCGCCAGATGAAATTGCTGGCAGAGTGGAAGCGGGGACGGGTTGTCCAATTCGATGAGAATTCGTTGAATAGTAACGGGTGTCGGGTAGCGATAACTTTTGATGACGGCTACCTCGATAATTTGGAGGTGGCAGCACCGATTTTGACTGAATTGGGATTGCCCTTTACAGTTTTCGTCACCTCAGAATTTGTGCGTAACGGTAAGGCGGGTTTTCTTTCTCCTGGGGCTCTGCGAAACCTAGCAGAATTGCCAGGTACTCGGATTGGAGCCCATGGCGCGACTCATATTGCACTCACACAATGCGATGACAAGACCTTGCATAATGAACTGGTATCAAGTCGCCAGTATCTAGAAGATGTGTTGGGTAATGAAGTTCGTGCATTGGCTTATCCATATGGAGCCGCCAATCTCCGTGTGCGCGATGCCGCGCTGGCGGCGGGCTATCGGCTTGGAGCCTCTAGTTTTGCGGGGGTCAATCGGCCAGAGCGTGATCCCATGCTGCTGGCTCGGACCGAAATTGCTTCTTTAGATAGTGAGCGTGTCTTTGCTCAGAAATTAAATGGTGATTGGGATTGGTATCGCTGGCGCACTCAGGATCCGGCATGTCTCTGAATTTTCCTCTCACGCTGGTCATTCCGATCCTTAACGAAGCCGAGTCCCTTCCCGAGCTGTTGCAGGCTCTTAAGGCACAGAGTCATCGACCGGATGAGATCATTTTTTCCGATGCCGGTTCTACCGATGGTAGTACAAATCTGATAGAGGAATGGTGGCGTAGTGAAGGGTGGAGAAATGCAAGCTGTAGAATACTCTCTCGGCCAGGCGCGATGCCTGGTGCCGGGCGGAATGCTGGTGTTCGTGTCGCGCGCAACGATTGGGTTGCCTTTATAGATGGTGGCATAACACCTGCCAATGACTGGCTGGAGCAGCTTTGCCAGCAGGCTCTCGCAAAACAAGTTCCAGCAGTATTCGGGGTTTGTCACTTCTCGGCGCATACATCATTCACCAAGTCCGTCTGTGCTTTGTCTTATGGCCACGGAACTTTTCATCCTGTGATCCCCTCTTCCTTATTTGCTCGTCAGGTTTTTGCCGAGATTGGAGAGTTTCCCTCACATTTGCGGGCAGGTGAGGATCTTGTGTGGATGGCCGCTTTGCAGGCGCGTTATGGTGCACGTGTTGTATGTTGGGCAGCGCAGGTCAGTTATACCCATTTTCCGAAGCGATGGTGCCAGGCCTTGCATAAATGGCGTGTGACAGAGCTTCACTGCGTGCTTGCTGGTGTGCGCACGAGCCAACAGATAGTTTACCTGTTCGGGTTGCCGGTGCTGTATGTCTTGGCGTGCAATGGTGGTGGCATCGGCGGTGTAATGTTTCTAACCTATCTGCTCTTGCGCGGAGTGGTTGACCCAGTTCGACGTAGCAAGGATCGCCCGTGGTGGGGGGGGCGACCAGGTGCGCCGTTGATTGCGCCGTTGCTTGCAGCTGCACTCGATGTGGCCAAATGGGTAGGAATTATGCAAGGGCTTGGCCACAGGTTGATAGGATGGGTGAGATTTCGGGGGAAGCGGTATGACGATTATTGAGACGGGGCATCCGGAATTTGTCGGAGCAGGGCATGTACGTTATTACAGCCTGGCTCGCTATGCCTTGATTGAAGCGTTTCGCTTGATAGGGATCGGGCCAGGAACCAGAGTTCTTTTGCCTGCTTACCTGTGTCGTGATTTGCTTGCGCCACTGAATATCTTGGGAGCTACACCCTGCTGGTATGAGGTAAAGCCAGACCTGACGCCAGAAGGACCGCCAGAAGAGTGGACATCGGCTAATGCGGTGCTTGCAGTGAACTACTTTGGTTTTCCCCAAGCTTTAGGGCCATTCTTGGCATATGCAAAACGAACAGGCGCAACTATTGTCGAAGATAATGCGCATGGCTACATGAGCCGTGATCAAGATGGACAATGGCTTGGTTGCCGAACTGGGTTGGGCGTCTTTAGTTTGCGCAAGACTTTGCGTATTCCGGATGGCGCGGCGCTTTGGGCGGGAAAGCAATATTCTACATACGAATTGCCCGCGCAACTCGAGTTTAATGGTTCAGGTGCTAATCGTGCTCAAATAATTAAAGCACAATTAAGAGGCTTGCCTTTGATTGGGGAACGGTCATATCAATTCGCTACTGCACTGGCACGCTTAATACGGAAAGTCCGCACAGGGAGTAAAGTGCCTGCTAGCGATCCAAAATCAGAAAAGGAGCTACCGACCCCTCCGAACCCATGGTCGGGCGTATTAATGTCTATCGCAAGCTGCGAGATAATGTTAGAAAGCAAGCGACGCCGAGTGGCTTATGAAAACTGCATCAACGCGGCCAAGAAAGTTGGGGCTGTGCCAGTTTTTGATAACTTACCTCAGAACTGCGTACCTTATGCTTTTGCATTTCGCGGTGGAGATTTGGCTGTAGAAGGTATGCGGGTCTATGCAAGGCGGTGCGGGTATGATTTTGTGTGTTGGCCGGATTTGCCGACCGAAATCGCCGGTAAGGCACCTGAACATTATAAAAACATCTTTCTGGTTAATTTGTTATGGTGATATGGGAACGCTACACTCACTCAGCTCTTGAATGGGATGAATATGTGGAATCTCTTTCGGGTAGTTTCTATCAAACTTATGGCTGGGGAGAGGTCCGAAAAGTATCTGGCTGGGAGCCACTGCGTTTGATCGGTAAATCTGATGGGCAGGTGGTTGCGGGCGCTAGTGTTTTAGTGACTCGCAGGTATGGGATTGCAGTTTGTTGGATTCCGGGCGGGCCTATGGGGCAGATACAAGAGATAAGTAGAGATTTTACAACTGCCCTTCGCAGTGAGTTGAAGACTAAGTTTTTTTATTGTCGTATTAGTCTGTTACGTAGCGATTTAGGGGAGGAGAGGGCTTATCTTGCAGACCAAGGTTGGAAGCGGCCATCAGTTGCGCTCAGTAGTGGATGGTCAATGTCATACGCTTTAGACGCTGATGCGGAGATGCGGAAGACGCGAGCTAGTGGAAACTGGAGGCATAATTTAAAACGATCAGAGCGCTATGGATTGAACATTGAACATTGGACGAGACCCGATGCTCAAGAAATATCCAAAGTTTATAGAGAGATGGAAACGCTTAAAAATTTGACAATTCAGAACTCCGAGTCAGAACTGATTGCGATTATGAATCACTGCGCAGATCGATTAATTGTTTATCAATGTAGAAATTCCGAAGGGAAATTGCTGGCCATACGGGCTGCCGGACTGTGCGGCACAACGGCTATGGATCTACTGGCTGCGGCGGGGGGTGAGGCTAGAAAGGTGTATGCAACACATGCAACACTGTGGGCACTTTTAGAGCACTGTTATCAGCTTGGTTTCAAAGAGTATGATTTAAGTGGGGTGGATTTCGAAGCAAACAAGGGGGTTTTTGATTTCAAAAAAGGTACAGGGGCTTCAGTAGTAGAGCTTATTGGGGAGTGGGAGTGGGGCTCGGTTATAGGAATTAGAAAATTGGTCAATTTCGCGATTGGAAAGCGTCGGTGATTGGGTGGAAGTATTACGGCAATCGGCCTCGCCATGTAGATTGTATGATTGTTAATGTTTCCTAAATGAGAAGAATTTTATTTGTCGTAACGAGCCCCTTTGCTGTAAATGCTTTTTTGAGATCGCATTTGCTAACTTTGTCCAAGTCAAATGAAGTTCTTCTCTGTGTTAACACGAAAGCTTATCCGCTCTTGAAGGAAGTAACACTTAATATTCGGGTACATCATATTGATATAGAACGCAAAATATACCCCTTAAAGGATTTGCGAGCTCTTTATCAATTGGTTCTGTGTCTTAGACAGTTTCGCCCATCGGTCGTACATAGCATTACGCCTAAGGCCGGTTTGCTAGCAATGTTCTCAGCCTGTTTTTGTAGGGTGCCACATAGAATTCATACTTTTACGGGTCAGGTTTGGATCAACAAGAGTGGCCTTAGTCGACATCTCCTAAAGTGGGCTGACCGTGCCATCGTAACGTGTGCGAATCTAGTGTTTGCTGATAGTGAGTCTCAATGCCGATTTCTGGAACAAGAGAGGGTGGTCAAAAAGGGCCAGATTTCCGTGCTTGGTCCGGGTTCTATAGCAGGTGTGGACTTGTCGCGGTTCAAGCCCAATACGAATGCACGAAATGAATTACGGTGCGCTGCTGGAACTGATGATCAAACCCCTGTCTTTCTGTTTGTTGGCCGAATGACCAAAGATAAAGGGGTTTTTGATCTGGTTGAAGCTTTTGGTGTCGTTAGTTCTATCTATCCAAAGTGGGAACTGTGGATGGTTGGTCCTGATGAGCAAGGTCTGACTACGAACTTAAAAAACCGTGCCCATGAGTTGGGGGCGAATATCCGGTGGTATTGTGCAACACAAGTGCCGGAGGACTTTATGGCGGCGGCAGATGTGCTTATGCTTCCAAGTTACCAGGAAGGATTTGGATCGGTGATTATTGAGGCGGCCGCATGCCGTGTGCCAACGATAGCCTACAGAATAGTAGGCGTTCAGGATGCGGTTGTTGAGAATAAAACTGGGTATTTAATTAATAAGGGTGACATTAAGGGGCTATCGACAATAATTCTATCTCTTGGGATAAATAGAGATGATTTGGCAAAGTTGGCCAGTGATGCGCGCTCAAGGGTGCTTGACAACTTTTCGAGCGATAAAATTACAAATTCTTGGCTAAACTTATATTCAACATTGGATAGCGGTGCTTAATGTTCACTGAACAAGAAATGGTGCAGTTGTGAATAATCTAGTGATAGTGGCTCATCCTGATGATGAAATTTTAGGATTTGGGGGGGCTGGGGCAGCATGTGTGAATATGGGGCAGACGGTACAATCTGTGATCTTGTGCGGTGGGGTTGATGCACGTTCACAACGGCCATCAGACGAGCAATTACACGCGGACTTGCAATTGGCAAATCAAGTCGTAGGTTTTCAACAGCCTGTTTTAGGGTCGTTTCCGAATATCCAAATGAATACTGTGCCTCATTTGGAGCTTGTCCAGTTTATTGAGACTCAAATTGAGTTGTTTCAACCTGATCGAATTTTTACGCATCATCCTTCAGATCTGAATGACGATCATCGGCATATTGCGCACGCCTGCATGGCGGCCGCACGTTTGTCTCAGCGCAGAGATGCCTTAAAGCCATTGAAAGGGCTTTTCTTCATGGAAATTCTTTCTTCGACAGATTGGGCATTTCCGACGAATACAGGTGTGTTCTCGCCTAATTTTTACGTCGACATTTCTACGACACTAAATCAAAAAATAGAAGCGCTTTCTTGTTATCGTAATGTAATACGGCAGGTTCCACATCCGCGGTCGGAAGAGGTGTTGCGAGGTCATGCTAGATATCGAGGTGGGCAATGCGGCAGCTTAGCGGCGGAGGCCTTTCAGTTGGTTTATGGGTTTGGTTTATAAGAGACGAAATGTACAGCCACTGGGGTAAGCGTGTGTTTGATGTTTGTTTTTCGCTAATTGCGTTGATTGTTCTTTCTCCAATTATCCTTTGCATTTCATTCCTTATTCTGTTGTTTGACCCCGGCCCGGTTATATTTAAACAGAATCGAGTCGGTCGTTTTGGGCAATCATTTGTTTTGTTCAAATTCCGTAGTATGCCAATAGATACTGATAGCATTCCATCAGATCAGATTGGAGTGATAAAAATTAGTTATATTGGTCGTTTTATACGACGTACGTGTGTGGACGAGCTCCCTCAGCTATTTAATGTCTTGAGGGGAGACATGAGTATTGTTGGGCCAAGACCATCGCTGACTCAGCAAACTGAATTAATTAGTTTGCGATTTGCTAACGGCGTATCCTCATGCCGTCCCGGACTAACCGGATTAGCGCAAATTAACGCTTTTGACGGGATGTCTGTGGTACAAAAGGCTAGTCTTGACGCTCGGTACGCTCAAGAAATAACGCTAGTACAGGATGTGAAAATTATTTTCGCAACTTTTTTGTATCTGCTAAAACCACCTCCTGTGTACTGATTCTACGATGATAAAAATTGGATTTGTTACTTGTGTGCAGCTTGGTTTGAGCTGCATGCAGGCTATTTATGATGCGGGGGGTCGGATATCGCTCGCTGTTTCCTTGCCGGATGATGTTGCGACGCGTAAATCAGGGCGAGTTCGATTGGACGGCTTTTGTAATATGCACCAAATCCCTTTGATTAAGAGCGGGCATGTTAACGATCAAGTGGTCGTTGATGCAATAAAATATGCAGATATTGATTGGCTTTTCATCATTGGTTGGTCTCAAATTGCACATCCTAATGTTCTGGCTGCCCCCAAACGCGGTGTTCTCGGAGCTCATCCAACATTGTTGCCCATTGGGCGTGGCCGTGCGTCGATTCCTTGGGCTATTCTCAAAGGGCTGGACCAAACTGGAGTGACTTTATTTAAAATGGACAACGGCGTGGATACCGGCCCGATCGCTGTGCAGTGCGTGATTAATTTGGCCAAGGATGAGTCGGCGTCAACTCTCTACGAGAAAGTCAACGCGGGGCACATTAAAATTGTTCGTGAATTTCTACCTAGTTTGCTGGTAGATAGATTTGATCTTATTCCTCAAGACGATGCCTCGGCTACAGAATGGCCAGGTCGTCGGCCTGAGGAGGGGAAAATCAATTTGTGTGGTTCTGTTTGGGATGCAGAGCGGCTTGTTCGCGCGGTAACCCGTCCTTATCCAGGCGCATTTTATATTGATGGGTGCGAGAAGACCATTGTATGGAAGGCGCGTGTAATGGGACATCCAATCGAAAATGGTCGGTATATTACTTTTTATGATGGGTATATGGAGTTGGTTGAGTTCGAAACCGAAATTACTGCTAATGAATAAAAGAACAGTGCTTTTTCCCAATAGCTACTTCGACGACTTGTTTTAATTAAAATGAAGACACTTAATCGATCTGCCAATTGGCTTGTTGCTCTTCCTCGTGGCATCAAAAAGTTAATTGTTTGTATCCTTGATGTTTTGATTTGCGGGTTCACGACATGGTTGGCATTTTGTCTTCGTTATGACGAAATTGTGTTGTTTACCTCACAGACTGTGCTAGCCGCAATGGCTTCTGTGTTGTTGGTCATTCCAATTTTTGTGACGGCCGGTTTGTACAAGGCGATTTTTAGGTTCACAGGCTGGTTTGCAACAATCGCGCTCATTAAAGCGATTTCTGTCTATTGTATCCTCTACGCAATACTAGTCGCTGCAATTGGTATTGAAGGTGTGCCACGATCAGTTGGTTTGATCCAACCTGTATTGTTATTTGTGGGTGTTGGCATTATTCGTTTAGCAGCAAGGGTTTTGCTTAATAAACGATTGGAGCTAAAATCTCCGGCTGCTCAGCCTGTAGTTGCATTGATTTACGGGGCGGGCTCTGCGGGCAGACAGATGGCTTCTGGTCTTAGGCAAGGGTCAGAAATCGATCTCGTAGGTTTTGTTGATGATGATCAACGCCTTTGGAAAGCTACTGTTAATGGGCTACCTGTTTATTCGCCCGCAGATATTCCCCGGTTATTGGAATCGGACTTGGGCATCACCGATGTGCTGCTTGCAATGCCTGCTGCAGGTAGATCCCGGCAGAAAGAAGTTTTGGCAGCACTATCAGATTTGCCGGTACACGTTCGCTTGTTGCCCGGACTGGCTGACTTGGCGAATGGAGTGGTGAAGGTTGAAGACATTCGCGAGGTTGAGATTGAAGATGTACTCGGCCGTGAACCGGTGGCTGCAAATGAAACCTTGTTGCATCAAAACATAACCGGTAAGACAATATTGGTGACAGGGGCCGGTGGGTCAATTGGTTCGGAGCTATGTCGACAGATACTGGCACAGGGCCCGGCAGTATTGGTCCTGTTTGAATTAAGCGAGTTTGCGTTGTATGCCATTGAGCGAGAGCTAACACAATCTGGAGCAGGGGCGGCTGTGAAGATTGTGCCAGTGCTGGGCTCGGTATTGGATAGCAATAAATTAGCGCGTGTCTGCCGACATTTTGGCGTGAAGACGGTGTTCCATGCTGCGGCTTATAAACATGTGCCGATGATCGAGATGAACCCGGCTGCAGGGGTCTGGAATAATGTGTTCGGTACTTTGCGTATGGTTGAGGCCTCGTGCTTATGTGGCGTGGAAACGTTTGTGCTGGTGTCGACCGATAAGGCGGTTCGTCCGACCAATGTGATGGGCTGTTCAAAGCGGTTGGCGGAGTTGGTGCTGCAGGCAAAGAATATCCAGGAAGCAGGTTTGGGCGTTAAGACCACCAAGCTGACCATGGTGCGCTTTGGTAATGTGTTGGGGTCCAGTGGGTCGGTGGTACCGGTCTTTCGAGAGCAAATTAAAAAAGGTGGGCCGGTGACCGTAACGCATCCGGAGATTATTCGTTACTTCATGACCATACCGGAGGCTGCCCAGCTGGTCATTCAGGCGGGTGCTATGGGTGAAGGTGGTGACGTGATGGTTCTGGATATGGGTGAACCCGTCAAGATTGTGGATCTGGCCAAGCGGATGATTCACCTGAGTGGGTTTTCTTACAAAGATGAGACAAACCCGGCTGGTGACATCGAGATTCGGTTTACCGGGTTACGCCCGGGTGAAAAGCTCTACGAAGAACTGCTGATTGGCGACAACACGCTGCCCACATCACACCAGCGCATTATGCGGGCGGCAGAGCATGCATTGACTTGGGAAGAGCTGGAACCGCTGCTGTTTGAGCTAGAGGCTGCGGTTAAAGCGGAGGATGCCGAGGCGATTCGGGCGCTGCTGAAGAGGGCGGTGCCGGAGTTTTGCCCACAGGTTGAATGATGTCGGCATCAAAATCTACTACGGTTAAAAATGTTGTTAGTGTGACCCTGCTCCAAGCGGGGAATCTATTCCTTCCGCTCATTCTATTGCCGATATTGACTCAACGCTTGGGGGTGGCGGGCTATGGTGAAGTCGCCTTTGTAAATGCTGTTGTCGCGTATTTTGCCCTGTTTACAGATTGGGGCTTTAATCTAAGCGCCACGGGAAGTATTGCTGTTTGTCGAGGAGAGCAACGGCAACGCTCACAGGTTTTTTGGTCCACTGTCTGTGCGCGTGCTGTGTTGTGTGTTGTCGGGTATGCTTTTCTTGAGTTGGGCTGTTGGCTCTCATCAACATCCCCTGTGCTTTATCGTTCGGCCTTTTTTTTGGTTGCAGCCGCAGTGTTTAGCCCGCTGTTCTATTACCAAGGCATAGAGCGTTTAGGCCTGTTCTCTGTCTGGGCCACTTTGATTAAGATCTCCGCCATTCCTTGTGTATGGTGGATCGTTGTTAAGCCGGATGATATTGCATGGGCTTTAGGAATACCGGCATTTTTTGGTTTCTTGAGTTCGCTTATTTGCTTCGTAAGGTTGCTACAGTCCGGAGACGTGCCTTGGCATGGTTTGAGAAGTGCCGATGTTTGGTTGGTTATAAAAGATGGTTGGCCTCTATTTTTGTCGACAGCTTCGATAAGTCTTTACACCAATAGCAATACGGTAATCTTGGGGCTCATTGCAGGTGACCAAGCGGTAGGGTATTTTGCAAGTGCGATGTTGATCCTTAAAGTAGTTCAAGGGGTTTACCAGCCTGTGTCGCAAATATTTTTCTCGAAGATGAGTCACGCTTTTGCGAATGAAAAAGGGAGCGGCGTTAAGATGTTCAAATCCCTACTTCGCTGGCAGGGTGGAGGCATGTTGGGCGCAGCCTTTGTGTTGTTTGCCTTCGGCCCTGGTGGGACTGTTTTGGTACTTGGTCCAACATTTGTTGAGACTGGCGAGCTTGTTCGGTGGCTGGCACCAATGGTTTTTCTTATAGGGCTTTCGAATGTCTTTGGGTTACAGGGGATGGTTCCGCTCGGGTACACTTCGGTTTTCTCAAGAATTTTGCTGATCTCGGGGGCGATTAACTTGGTGTTGCTAACCGCATTGGCATCAATTTGGGGTGTGGAAGGTGCTGTGTTAGCGCTTCTGATGACTGAGTTTGCTGTTACCTTTGCTATGGGCGCGTTTCTGTATCTTCGGGAACCGGATCTTTTGGGCTTTGCCAAGACAATGAGATGATGAAAAAAAGAGCGTTAGTCGTTGGGTGCGGATTTGCTGGTGCAGTCAGTGCTGAAAGGTTTGCAACGGCAGGTTGGTCAGTGACCGTCATAGAAAAAAGAAAGCATATTGCAGGTAATGCTTTTGACGAAGTTGATGCAAATGGTGTGCTTGTTCACCCTTATGGCCCCCATATTTTTCATACCAACGCAAAGCGTATCTTTGCGTATCTCTCTCGTTTTACCGACTGGCGTTTTTATGAACACCGTGTGCTAGCTAAACGAGATGGTGGCTATTACCCGATTCCGGTGAATCGAACTACGCTGAATCAGGTGTATGGGTTAAATCTTGATGAAGCCGGGGCAGAGGCTTTTCTAGCATCGGTGAGAGAAAATCGGGTTCCGGTGAAGACGAGCGAGGACGTTGTTCTTAATGGCGTGGGCGCTGATTTGTGTGAAAAGTTCTTCAGAGGCTATACCCGTAAGCAATGGGGCCTGGATCTGTCGGAGCTATCGGCAGGGGTGGCGGCTCGGGTACCAACTCGAACCAATGATGATGATCGCTACTTTACGGATCAATATCAGTTTATGCCGGCAGAAGGGTACACAAAAATGTTTGAACGGATGCTGAACCATCCGAATATCGATGTGATCCTCGATGCAGAGTTTGCATCGACGGAGATGGAGGGGTTTGATCACGTTGTTTACACAGGGCCAATTGATGCTTTCTACAACTATCAATTTGGCAGATTACCCTATCGATCACTTCGTTTTGACCATCAATATTTGCCCGAAACAGAACAGTTCCAGCCAGTTGGCACTGTGAATTACCCGGATCTTGGCGATGGAGACTTCACGCGGATCACTGAGTTTAAGCACCTGACAGGGCAGCACTGTTCTGGCACATCTATTGTGACTGAATACCCTACGGATGAAGCGGAGCCTTATTACCCAGTACCCCGCCCAGGCAGTGAAGCACTGTATAAGCAATATGCGTCTCTGGCGGAAGACGAAGCAAAGGTCAGCTTTGTTGGTAGGCTTGCGCAGTACCGATACTACAATATGGATCAAGTGGTTGGCGCCGCTTTGGCCAATGCTGAAAGAGTAATAAATGAGCCGCTTTAATAAAATTTTTATTGTGGCGCCGGCTGGTGCTGTAACAGGTGGGCCGGAGTTATCTCATCAGTTAGCAGCGTGTTTGCGTGCGCAAGGGCAAGATGCCTATATGGCCTATTACCCCTTTGAGGGTGAGCATGAGTGCCCAGCGCCGTACCTAAAATATGGCGTTCCAAGTGCTAAGATTGACGATGAATTTGGCAATGCAGTGGTAATTCCTGAAATATATACAGCATTTGCCGCTTGTTTTAAAAAGGCGCAACCAGTTATTTGGTGGATGTCAGTAGATAACTATCTCTATTCAGGTAGATTAAGTTGGTTTTGGCTGCGCAGAAAGGTTCTCGAGCTGCTCGCTGTGCTGAGAGGGCGGCGGAATCCGTCTGTTTCCTCTATGAGCAAGTTACAGCATCTGGTGCAGTCAGTTTATGCGCAGAGATTTCTGGCGAGTTTTGGCTTAGAAAGTCATGTTGTCTCAGACTATCTTAATGAGGAGCATTTCGAATTAAAGCCAACAAATGATAAGCAAAGACAAATTGCGTTCAACCCGAAGAAAGGCAAGCGAGTTACTAACCGGTTGATTCGCGCCAATCCGGATATAAAGTTTGTGCCAATTCAAGGTTTATCAGCCAGTGGCGTGAAAGAATTGTTAGCAAGGAGCATGGTATACATTGACTTTGGTCATCATCCAGGAAAGGATCGAATGCCGAGAGAGGCTGCGATGGCCGGGTGTTGTGTTGTGACAGGTAGAAGAGGTTCTGCTGCTGTTGCCGAAGATGTATTTATTCCAGAAAAGTACAAGCTGGATGAATACGCATCCGACTTTGATGCTAGTTTCAGAGAGATTGTTCTCTCGATTTTTGGTAACTACGAAAATTCTGCTAATGAGTTCAATGCCTACAAAGATAAAATCAGGGGTGAAAAAGGTGTTTTCGAGGCAGAAGTAACGCGTTACTTTTGTGCATGATTTGGTTGTGACTTGAGTGAAGCGCTAAGGTCAAAGGCGAGATGTTGAGTCAACAGCCTAAAGTTTGCGTGTTGCTGCCAACATATAACGGTTCTCGTTATGTGGTTGAACAGTTGCGATCTATCCTTGATCAGCGTTCGGTAGACGTATCTATATTCATATCGGATGATTTCTCAACAGACGATACGTTGCAAGTTATTGAGCAAGCATTTCCTAATGAAATGCAAATTGAGGTGTTGCCTTCTGTCACTCGTCATGGATCCGCGGGTAAAAATTTTTATCACTTGATTGACGCGGTTGATTTCACGCACTTTGACTATGTCTCATTCGCCGACCAGGACGACTTATGGGATCTGGATAAGCTTGAAGCCTCTATAAACGCATTGATTGAGCAAGGAGCGAGTGGGGTAAGTTCTGACGTTGTCGCGTTTTGGGAGGATGGGCGCACTGTGTACATCCGCAAGTCTTTGCCTCAGAACAAGTACGACTATCTGTTTGAGCCCGCTGGGCCGGGTTGTACCTATGTGTTAACGGCAGAATTTGCGAGCAAATTAAAGCCATTGGTAACGGGCAAGGACGTTTACCAGAATGTATTTAATCACGACTGGTTAATTTACGCTTACGCACGTGTCAACGGCTACCCTTGGTACATTTTGCCCCGATCTACAATGCGCTATCGGCAACATGACAGTAATGAGACAGGCGTCAATTTCGGATTTGATGCGTTAAAGATACGTCTACGGAAACTCAAATCCGGGTTTTACTTGAATCAAGTTTATGGTGTTCTCGGTGCGGTAGGACGTCTAGATTTATTGCAAAAATTTTTTGTGAGCCGCGGTGTGCCTAGGTTGGCTTTTTTTAGAGAACTGTTTCAAATGCGTCGGTCTTCCAAAGAAGCCGTTTTGTGGGCAGTATTTCTGTTGTTAAGAATTCCGAAATAGTGATTGAGAGTACAAGATGTTTGTGAATATCGAAGCACTGAAGAGCGCACTTAAAGAGTTTAAAAACAATACGCCATATGATCACTGTGTTGTGGATGGGTTCTTGGCTGAACCAATTGCACAAAAGATCGAGTCAGAGTTTTTGGACTATGAAGATCCACGCTGGTTCTACTACAAGAATTCTATTGAGGACAAAAAGGCGC
>JACCDN010195411.1_pt1 | contig 18896 bp, 19 predicted proteins | sample 7441691 | NCBI WGS metagenome assembly JACCDN01 (sample SAMN15323439, study PRJNA562643) | freshwater metagenome | isolation source: river surface water | place: USA:Blue River Watershed | collected 2017-08-16 | reverse complement strand
TCCTAGGAACTGTTGTGAAGCTAGCCACCTTCGGTGCCTTTGTTTCGCTGGTTCCTGGTAAAGATGGCCTTCTTCACATCTCAGAGCTAAAGAAGCTAGCTGGCAAGCGCGTTGAGAACGTTGAAGACGTTCTTGAGGTTGGCCAGAAGCTTCAGGTTGAAATCACCAAGATTGACGACCGTGGCAAGCTTTCACTTGCTCCAGTTGTTGAGGGTGAAGACGCCTCAGCTGACTCTGACGAAGAGTAAATCCCTTAGTTATAAAACAAAGAAAGCTTCTGGTCACCAATGAGTGAAATCCTTTTTCCACTAGACCAGAGCGAACTCTCGTTCACCGCTTCGGGAGGTAGTTCGGTTCGCCGTTCTATCCTCCCAAGCGGTGTTCGCGTTTTAACGGAACATATTCCGGGTGCTCAAAGCGTTTCGATCTCGTTCTCAGTAGCTGTGGGCTCACGCGACGAGGCCAACGGCCATTTTGGCTCAACCCACTTTCTTGAGCACCTGCTGTTCAAAGGCACTAAAAAACGTACGGCACTAGATATCGCAGTTGCTTTCGATTCTGTAGGTGGTTCTTCGAACGCCTCCACCGGCAAAGAGCACACCAGTTACTATGCCCGTGTGCAAGATAAGGCGCTTCCGCTAGCCGTTGACGTTATCGCCGATATGCTGACTTCTAGCCTCATCGACCCAACCGAATTTGAGAACGAGCGCACCGTCATCCTTGAAGAATTGGCGATGAACGACGACGACCCTCAAGACGTTGCCCACGAAGTCTTCAGCGAGGCCGTATTAGGTTCGCACCCGCTCGGTCGACCAATTGGCGGAACTGAAGCAACCATCAACGCTGTGACCCGCGAGGCGGTCTGGCAGCACTACCAAGCCAACTACCGTCCGCAAGACCTAGTCATTGCTGCAGCAGGTGGCGTTGAACACAACCAGCTCATCGAACTTGTCGAAAAAGCTTTGGTCGAGGCGGGCTGGGATCTATCAGCCAAGGCTCACCCGGTTGAGCGCCGACTATTGAACCCGGCAGAAATCACCCGGGGATCGGCTCTGAAAGTAATCAATCGACCTATTCAACAGGCAAATGTTTTAGTTGGCATGCAGGGGCTAGTCGCAGATGATCCTCGCCGCTACGCGATGGGTATTTTGAATACTGTTTTGGGCGGTGGCATGAGCTCTCGCATGTTCCAAGAAATCCGTGAAAAACGCGGCTTGGCATACTCGGTTTACTCCTTTAACACCGGTTACTCAGACGCAGCATATTTCGGCCTCTACGCTGGATGTTCGCCAGCAAAGACCCAAGAGGTAACCCGACTCATGATCTCGGAGTTCGAGAAGATTGCCGCCGATGGTATTCGCGAGGACGAGTTAGAGCTCGCCAAGGGCAACATCTCTGGTGGGCTAGCGCTGAAGTATGAAAGCAGCGCCGCCCGAATGAATCGACTGATCAGCGCCGAGATTGTCAACGGTGAGTTCTTTGACCTTGATGATTCACTCAGCCACGTAAACGCGGTATCTGTCAAGGATGTTCAATCACTCGCAGCTGACCTTATCAAGCGAGAGCGTTCAATTGTTGCCGTTGGCGACGTTACCGATGCCACCTTCAACGAGTTTCTCTAGGATAAAACTGTGACTATCAAAGTAGCCGTTGTCGGCGCCACCGGAAGAATGGGCAAACTTGCCCTTGACCTAATCGATGCATCTCAGCACACCAGCTTGCACGCGGCACTCGATTCCAAGAGCGAATTGATAGAAATTCTTGGAGCAGACGTTGTTTTTGACGTTACCCGCCTCGAAGTTAGCGAGTCGGTGGTTGATTATGCAATCTCAAACGGCATGAAGGTCGTAGTTGGTACCAGCGGTTGGTCGGCTGCAAAATTGGCCCAGCTCGAGCCAAAGTTGAAAGCCAACCCAGGCTCAGCGGTTGTGGTCATTCCAAACTTTTCAATCGGTTCTATGTTGGCAAGTTCTTTCGCAGCTCAAGCCGCAAAATTCTTCGAATCGATTGAAATTGTCGAGGCTCACCATGCTGGCAAGGTCGATTCACCATCAGGCACAGCAGTGCGAACAGCTGAGATGATCTCTGAGGCACGAGAAGGGCTCACCCAGCCACTTATTCCAGGTGTTGGTCAAACCGCCAGAGGAGAAATCGTAGCCGGCGTGCCGATACACAGCCTTCGTTTGGCTGGAATTGCCGCCAAGCAAGACGTGCACTTCGGTGGTGTTTCAGAACTGCTAACCATCAGCCACGAAACCAGCTCGGTTCAGGCCTATTCACATGGCATCCTGCTAAGCATCCGTGTTGCTGCACAGGCCTCTGGCAGCCTGGTGGGTCTTCAGGCAGTCGTCGACGCATCTAGCAAACTCTAGGTTCGGTCGTCATGTCTAAGGCCAAAGTTGGCGCGGTTGTAATGTCTGCACTGCTGATGCTTTATGTGGCACTGCTCTCTCAAACAGCCATCTCACTTTTGCTGACCGACATTCTGGTCGCCAAAATAATGGGTGCTCTGATTGCCGTTTTTCCAATTCTTGGCGCGTGGGCTATTGTCCTAGAATTCAGATTCACCATCGCTCTAGAAAAGCTGCAGAACCGAATTAACCAAGAGGGCAGGTTTCCTAGTTTCGAACTTGAGGTGCGCCCGAGTGGCCGTGCGGTTCGAGCCTCGGCTGAAAAAATGTTTGCGCTTTATAAAACCGAAGCTGAGAACCGCCCGGATGATTTTCACGCGTGGTTCAACCTGGGCGTGGCGTATAACGCTGCCGGCGATCGCAGGCGTGCTCGAGGTGCAATGCAGAAAGCAATTGAACTTAGCAAAAACTAAAAAATCCCCCGCCATCAAGATGGCAGGGGATTTTTTTATTGAATCTTTAGGCTGAGCGAATCACGCCAACACGCTTTAGGCCGATGTAAATCTGGCAGCCGAGGCAAAACGCGAAAACCGCATTCAAGAAAGCAGCCACAAAAGCCGCAGCGGCCGCATAAACCAGGCCGCCTTCGACACCAACGGCATAAAGCACCAGGCCAACGCCAGCAACAAAGAAGCCAACGCCCTGGGCAAATTGTGGAGCACGTGGGTCTTCAAGTTCAGTTGGAGCCTTTAGTGCAGGGCGAACCAACTTCTTGAAGATAAAACCGTATGGGTGGTTAGCCGGGCCAAAAATCGCACCCCATAGGAACAGTGCGGTGATTGCGATCAACAAAACAAATGCCGCCGGAAGAGTAGCCGAGTCAAGCGCCAAAAAGACTGTCACCAAAAGCAGAACAGAGGTGATTGCCGCACCAAAGCGTGGGCCGCGTGGGTCGATTCCGGCAGGTGATTTCTTTGATTCGCTCATTAGATTTCGAAGCTCCCTAGTTCATTTTGGATTGTTTGTGCTTTCACAGCTCCACCAATTCTTGAGGTTACTCGCCCTTTAGCGTCGAGAACCAGGGTGGTAGGAGTCTGCAGAATTTTGAATTTTGACGCCAAATCTAGGCGGTTGGTAATGTCTACCTCGATGTGCAGGACATCAGAGTGAACCTGTTCAAGTTCATCGAACAGGCGAGCGGTTTGTCTACACTGGGTGCAAAATTCGCTCGAAAACTGCAAGAAGGTAACGCGCTTGCCAAACTTGGTAACCGGTTTACCGTCTTTGACAGCAGCAATTTCGGCCAAATCGATTACTTCGCCACTCGAAACTTGCTTCGAACGGCCAGTTTTGGTTTTCCAAAGCAAGCCGGCTGCAGTTGCAACGGCAAGCAATGCCAAAACAAGGATGATGCGAAGCTCGGGGGACATGCTTCAAGATTAACTTGCCTTTACATCCGTGCCGTTTTTATTGCGCATTATTTCAGCGGTAGGCTAAACGAGTGTCAGATATTATTTTTCGCAGTGACGTTACCGTCGAATTAGTTCGTGCCAACGCAGCCGATTCAGATGTGCTGTTTGCAGCTCGAGTTTCAACCCAGGGTGAACAAACCCTTGAAGCTGCAGCAGCCCAGACCGATGCAGCTGAGGATGAAAAGCGCTCAAAGGGCCTGATCAACTACCTAATGCGTGACCGTCACGGTTCACCATTCGAGCACAACTCAATGACTTTCTATGTGCAGGCGCCAATCTTCGTGTTCCGCGAATTTATGCGTCACCGCATCGCTAGCTACAACGAGGAATCTGGTCGTTACAAGGAGCTAAGCCCGGTCTTTTATGTTCCAGGCCCAGAGCGCAACTTGATTCAGGTTGGCAAGGCAGGAGCTTATGAATTCTTGCCTGGCACCGCAGAGCAGACGGCTTTGGTCGAGCAAGAGGCTCGCACCGCTTCAACCAGTGCCTATGAGTCTTACCAGCGCATGCTTGAGGCAGGCGTTGCTCGTGAGGTTGCTCGCATCGTGCTTCCACTAAACATTTACTCAAGCATGTACGTCACCATGAACGCTCGTGCCTTGATGAACTTCTTGAGCTTGCGCACCAAGCGTGAAGGCACTCACTTTCCATCATTCCCTCAGCGCGAGATTGAAATGTGTGCTGAAAAGATGGAAGACGAGTTCGCAAAATTGATGCCTTATACCTATGAAGCATTCAACGCTAACGGTCGCGTAGCGCCGTAATCACAAGCAGTTAAGAAGCCCTCGGTGTCAGTCACCGGGGGTTTCTTTTTGTTTACCGATAGGCTTAAGCCATGTCTAACAACCAGAAGAACCTATTTGGTCAGGTACTCGTTGCACTTGTCACCCCGATGAACGCCGAAGGCGAAGTCGACTGGGATGCAACCGAGAAGCACATCGACTATGTGATTTCAAACGGTGCCGACGGTGTTGTCGTCACTGGAACCACTGGTGAGACCAGCACCTTGACCGATGCTGAAAAGATCAAACTGGTTGAGGTAGGCAAGTCTGTTTCTGGCGGTCGTGCAAAAATCATCACCGGCGGTGGCTCAAACGAGACCGCACACGCAATGCAGCTTTACAAGGCCTCTGAAAAGGCCGGAGCCGATGGCGTAATGATCGTGACTCCCTACTACAACAAGCCAACTCAGGCTGGTGTGCTAACCCACTTCAGACTTATTGCAGATTCAACCGACCTGCCGGTAATTCTTTATGACATCCCTGGTCGTGCTGGAATTGCGATCGCGCATGACACATTCTTGCGGGCATCGAAGCACCCAAACATCCTTGCTGTAAAAGACGCAAAGGGTGACCTTGCTCAGGCTTCGAGAATCATGAACGAAACCGACCTGCTCTACTTCTCGGGTGACGACTCAAACGTGCTTCCACACCTTTCAATCGGTGCAACCGGCTTGATTGGTGTTACCGCCAACGTGGCACCCGCTGCCTACCGCGCCATGGTTGATGCCACCAACGCCAACGACTTTCACAAGGCTCTAGAGGTTCACAACAGCCTTGAGGCGCTTCAGCGTGCACTCATGACCCACGTGCCTGGAACAGTTGCATCGAAGTACGTTCTTCACGCTCTCGGACTGATCAACAGCCCACGCGTTCGCCTACCTTTGGTGGGCCCAGAAGATGCCGAGGCAGCTCGCATCGAAGAGGCAATCGACAAAGTTGGCAAGGTTGTTGGCCTTAGCTTTGAAAACTTCCGACCAGACCGCAATGCAGCAGCCGGTGGTGCTCTGCCAAAGGTGGCTGGCACCACGCGCTAAAGCGCCTTTAGAAAAGAGAACCAATGGTTCAAACCCTTCCGGCCCCAGCCCCGCTAAAGCCGGGCGTTCTTCGCATCATTCCACTTGGTGGAATCGGAGAAATCGGCCGCAACATGACCGTATTCGAAATCGATGGCAAGATTCTGATCGTTGACTGCGGTGTTCTGTTCCCTGAAGAACACCAGCCGGGTGTCGATGTGATATTGCCTGATTTTGGCTACCTAAAAGACCGCATGGATGACGTGGTCGGAATCTTCTTGACCCACGGTCACGAAGACCACATCGGCGGAGTACCATACCTTTTGCGCATGAAGCAGGATGTTCCATTGTTGGGTTCGGCGCTCACTCTAGCTTTTGTTGAGGCGAAGCTAAAAGAGCACCGAATTTCACCATATTCGATGGTCGTTACCGAAGGTCAAAAAGAGACCTTGGCTGGCTTCAATCTTGAATTCATAGCGGTGAATCACTCCATCCCAGATGCAATGGCGGTTGTCATTCGCTCAAAGGGCGGAACCGTGCTTCACACTGGCGACTTCAAGATGGACCAGTTGCCTCTCGACGGCCGCCTCACCGACCTACGAGCCTTTGCCCGTGTTGGCGAAGAGGGTCTCGACCTTTTCATGAGCGACTCAACCAACGCCGACGTGCCTGGTTTCACCCCTCTCGAAAAAGACATCGGTCCGGTTATCGAGAGCGTGATTGCTCGCTCTAAAAAACGTGTGATTGTTGCGTCGTTCTCCAGCCACGTTCACCGTGTGCAGCAGGTGGTTGATGCCGCCAAAGCCAATGATCGCAAGGTGGCATTGGTCGGCCGGTCAATGGTTCGCAACATGCAAATCGCAATTCAAATGGGCTACCTAACTGCAGAAACCGAAGACTTTGTAGACCTAAAACAGGCAGCAAATATGCCAGGAGACAAAGTGGTTTACATGTCTACCGGTTCACAGGGTGAACCGATGGCCGTGCTGGCTCGAATGGCAAATCTTGAGCACGACATTGAGATCGGGGAGGGCGACACAGTTATTTTGGCCAGCTCGCTTATCCCAGGCAATGAAAATGCCGTTTACCGCGTTATCGACGGATTGACCAAGCTTGGTGCAAATGTTGTTCACAAGGGCAATGCCAAGGTTCACGTTTCAGGTCATGCTGCAGCTGGTGAGTTGCTCTACTGCTACAACATTCTCAAGCCAAAGAACGTCATGCCGGTGCACGGTGAGTATCGCCACTTGATTGCTAATGGCAAACTCGCCGAGCAAACCGGTGTTCCTCACGAACGAGTGCTTATCACCGAGGATGGCTGGGTAATTGACCTAGCTGATGGCATTGCCGAGGTTGTTGGCGCTGTTGAGTGCGGACTTCTATTCGTAGATGGCAAAACCGTTGGAAAGATTACCGAAGAAGACCTTAAAGACCGCCGAGTCTTGGCTGAAGAGGGTTTCATCTCGATTTTCTGCGTTATCGATGCTGAGACCGGAAGAGTCAAGGTCGGGCCAGAAATTCGGGCCCGAGCCTTTGCCGAAGATGATCATGTATTTGATGATGTGAAACCTCAAATCGAGCGCGCATTGGCCGAAGCTGCCGGTCAGGGCGTCAAAGACACCTATGCGCTTCAGCAGGTGATTCGAAGAACTATTGGCACTTGGGTAAACAAGGCTCATCGACGTCGCCCAATGATCATTCCGGTAGTAATCGCTGACTGAGACAAACCTGCCACGCCTACAGGGTTATAAGCCCGCTGGCTGTTAGTTTTGACGCATGGCTACACGCAAACCAACCACTCCCAGAAAACCTGCGCCACGGGCGGCAAAACCTCGTGCCAAGCAGGCTTCTAGCCGTTCTGCCAACGGTTCTGGTTTTTGGTCGGCACTAGCTGCGATTTACATGGCACTTGCCCATGCAGTTGGCGCTGGAGCGCGTGCACTCAGCCCAGACAAAATCGAAAAAGACGAACGTCGCGACGGCTTGCCATTTTTCATGTTTTTGCTCGGAATCGCTGGCGCGTTTTTCGGCTGGGTATTAGTGAAGCAAGATTGGGCCATCGGTCTGCATGTCTGGACTTTCGGTGCGCTGTTTGGCCGCGTAGCCTTCGCACTGCCGGTGATACTGGTTATTTTTGCGCTCTACTTGATGCGCTACCCGGCCACCATCAAAGACAATGGCCGCATCGGAATCGGACTGTTTCTCTTCATCGTTTCGATTTCGGGATTCTTCCACGTTTTTGGTGCCCAACCAGAACCTTCAGACGACATCTGGAAAATCGCCTACTCGGGTGGAATCTTCGGCTGGCTCATATCTGTGCCATTTCTCAGCACCATCACAATTTGGGGTGCAGTTCCAGTTTTGACTGCCTTTGCATTTGGTTCTCTGCTGATTATGACCAAAACTGCGCCGAACCGAATCGGCGCAAGACTCCGAGAACTACAGGTTTATCTCTTTGGTGAATCAGCTCAAAAAGTTGAGCCTGAACCAGACACCGATGACCTGCTCGACGCTTTCGACGGAACCAAGGTTCCTTGGTGGAGAAAACCAAAAACCGATGTTGAGCCAGCCTTTGACACCGCACTGGTTGTCGATGACTCATTGGTCGAATCCGACGACAACTTTGACATTTTGTTTGGCGACCCGGTGCAAACTAATGTTCCATCGGTAGATTCAGCAAACATTTCTGACCTTACCGAGCCAATCGATATTCCAGCGGCAACTTTTGTTGAACCTGCTGCTGCACCGGTTTCTGCAGCGGCATTGGGCGAAGCCAGTGTCTCGGCACCAACTCGCAATCTGCGACCATACGTTATGCCGCCGCTTAGTTTCTTGGCTCCCGGGTCACCGCCAAAGGCCAAGTCAGCTGCCAACGAATTGCTAGTGCAGTCGATTACTAGCGTTTTCAAGGAGTTCAATGTTGAGGCTGCAGTCGTTGGTTTTCAACGTGGACCAACCGTTACTCGTTACGAGGTTGAGCTTGCCCCCGGTGTGAAGGTTGAGGCCGTTACTCGTCTGGCAAGTAACATTTCATACGCTGTAGCAAGCAATGAAGTGCGTATTCTGGCGCCTATCCCAGGTAAATCTCTGATTGGTATTGAGATTCCAAACACCGATCGAGAAACGGTCTCGCTCGGTGATGTTTTGCGATCTGATGTTGCTACCAAGAGCTTGCACCCACTTACCATCGGCATCGGAAAAGACGTTGAGGGCGGCTTTGTGATCGCCAACCTTGCAAAGATGCCTCACCTACTCGTTGCTGGTGCTACCGGAGCTGGTAAGTCAAGTTTCGTCAACTCGATGATCACCTCAATATTGATGAGAGCCAAACCAGCCGAGGTTCGAATGGTTCTGATCGACCCAAAGCGAGTTGAGTTGACTGCTTATCAAGGTGTTCCTCACTTAATTACGCCAATCATCACCAATGCTAAAAAAGCGGCCGAGGCGCTGCAGTGGGTCGTTAAAGAAATGGACATGCGCTACGACGACCTAGCCAGCTTTGGTTTCAAGCACATTGATGACTTCAACCGTGCTGTTGTCGCCGGTGAAGTCAAGGTTCCTGAAAACAGCAAACGCGTGCTTCAGCCATACCCATATCTGCTCGTGGTTGTTGATGAGCTCGCCGACTTGATGATCGTCGCTCCGCGAGACGTTGAAGACTCAATTGTTCGAATTACTCAGCTGGCTCGCGCCTCGGGAATCCACCTGGTCTTGGCCACTCAGCGCCCATCGGTCGACGTAGTTACTGGTCTGATTAAGGCCAACGTCCCAAGCCGCCTGGCATTCTCTGTGACATCGCTTACTGACTCCCGCGTGATTCTTGACCAGCCTGGCGCTGAGAAGCTCATCGGTCAGGGTGACGCGCTCTTCTCTCCGATGGGTACCAATAAGCCAATTCGTGTTCAGGGGGCCTGGCTGGCAGAAAGCGAGCTCGACAAAATTGTTGAGCACGTCAAAGCCCAGATGCAACCTGAATACCGCACGGATGTTGAAGAAGTTGCCGTAACAAAGATTGTCGATGCAGACATTGGTGACGACCTTGAGGTCTTGTTGCAGGCGGCCGAACTCATCATCAATTCGCAATTTGGTTCGACCTCAATGCTGCAACGTAAACTTCGCGTTGGCTTTGCCAAGGCTGGCCGTTTGATGGATCTGCTCGAATCCCGTCAAATTGTTGGACCGAGCGAGGGTTCAAAGGCCCGCGATGTATTGGTGAAGCCAGAAGACCTACCAAGTGTCTTGGCTCAGCTTCGCGGTGAGCCTGGTGCAAGCGCAACTCCAGCGGTGGCACACGCGGCCGCTGTGATTGATTTACCGGCAGAACCCGCCAGCGCCTTAGCAGCCGGAAACTTCGACGATTTTATCCCTCGCGCCAACATTGACCGCTCAATCATTACTGGTGATGAAGACGACGGCGATGAAGATGCTTGGCAACTGACAGGGCGCAACTAATGATTGAAAAAACCGCTAAAAGCATTTTTAACCTGCCCAACGTAATCACGATGGCCCGCATCCTTGCCGTGCCGTTTTTGCTCTGGTCACTATTTGCCATTGGCGATAAGTCATCAGGTTGGCGTTGGCTTTCGGTAATCATTTTTATTGTGATCATGGCCAGCGACGGCATTGATGGGGCGATTGCTCGCAAACGTGGCTTGGTTACCAACCTTGGCAAACTCCTTGATCCAATCGCCGATAAAGCCTTGCTTGGTGGAGCGCTAGTCGCTCTTTCGATTCTCGGTGAGGTTCAGTGGACCTTCACCGTTCTTGTTTTGATCCGCGAGCTTGGAATCACTGCCTATCGAATGGTGGTTATCAAAAAGCGCGTGGTTGCTGCTTCGGCCGGCGGAAAATGGAAGACCACCTTTCAGGGTGTCATGGTCGGAATGGTTATTTCGCCACTTACCGAGTGGTTGGGGCCATGGTTTGGAATCCTTGAAAGCTTGATTATTTTCACGGCCCTGTACTTGACCATTCACACCGGCATTCAGTACCTTGTAGCCGCTGCCAAAGCTCGCGACTAATGTCTGCTTCAAACCTTGTTGATGCGCTTCGCAATCGCGGCTTGTATTTGGCCTTGGGGGAGTCACTAACCGGTGGAGCGCTTTCGGCAAAGATAGTTGACGTTCCGGGTGCATCATCGGTTTTGCTGGGCTCAGCGGTTGCCTACGCTTCTGAAGTCAAATCTGCCTGGCTGGGTGTTTCACCTGCAACGCTTGAGGTTGAGGGAGCCGTAAGTGAGCTGGTGGCACTTGAGATGGCTCGCGGAGCTCAATCTAATTTGGCTAAGGCCTGCGGGCTTGAAATTTCGAAAGTAATTGCATGTTCCACCACGGGTGTTGCTGGACCCGACCTTCAAGATGGCAAGGCCGTTGGAACTGTTTTCATCGGATTGGCGGGGCCCGGCGAACTAGAGACTGTGTTTGCGCACTTTTTCATCGGCACCAGGAATGAGATACGGGCGCTTACCGTTGATACAGCAATACAGCATTTGAATGATTTGGTTTCTAAGCTTTAGGAACAAAATTGCGCCGCTCTGTGTTTAGTCTGAGGAAACCAACCGAAACAAAGCGACTCTCAGGCAAATCTCAGCAGTTCTGTTTAGGATTTGTCTTAGGTAGCGGGTAGGTTATTTCTACTGCAGAAAAGGAGGCCAAACATGGTTCTAGTTCGTCAAGAAATTGGTGACGTCCTTCGTGACTTCCGTCAAAAAAAGGGCCGCACACTCCGTCAGATTGCCAGCCGTGCTTCAGTAGCTCTTGGTTACCTAAGCGAAGTTGAACGCGGTCAAAAAGAGGCTTCTTCAGAAATCCTCGCTTCGGTAGCAGATGCACTTGAAGTTCCAATCTCGGTGATCATGCGCGAAGTCAGCGATCGCCTTGCGCTTCTTGAAGGTGTGGTTATTCCTGACACCGTGCCAGCTGAATTGGTGGCTAACTTCGATGCAGACCTGGTCGGTACTCGATAAATAGATTTTTCAAGAAAACCCCGAGCGAGTGTTCGGGGTTTTCTTTTTACCTAGATAGGGTCTTAGTGTGCGACTGAGTGAATTTAAAGGGCTTATGGCTGATGAGTTTGGCGAAGCCTACGCAGCGGTTTTACTTGAAGACTTGGTGCTCAGTGAACTTGCCGACCAAACCGCCAACCTGGCAATCAGGCAGGGCACAGACCCCAAGGATGTTTGGCTCGCGCTATGCAAGTCTTTGGGAGTGCCAAAGAGCCGTTGGCACGGTGTGCATAAGGATAAGAAAAAGCCTTTTGAACAAATCAACGAAAAAAAGACACGCCGTGACAATTAACTATCGAAATCTTGTTCGAATAATGGTAAGTTATAAACAACAGGTTTTTGAAGAAGTTTTCAACAAAAATGTTGAAACTAAATCAATGTCAGTACCAATGCATAAAGTCAGTTTCAAGAAGAAATTCTGAAATAGTCAGCTAGGGCGGTTATCGCCAGAAGCAAGAGGATCGAAATGGCATCACCAGCAGAACGCGAGAAGGCTCTAGACACAGCTTTGGCGCAGATTGACCGACAGTTCGGCAAGGGCTCGGTCATGCGCCTTGGTTCAGACGAGCGTGCCCCGGTTGAAGTAATCCCAACCGGTTCAATTGCTCTAGACGTTGCGTTAGGCACTGGAGGCCTACCTAAGGGTCGAATCGTAGAGATCTATGGCCCAGAGTCTTCAGGTAAAACCACTGTTGCTCTACACGCAATTGCTAATGCACAGCGCAACGGCGGCATCGCAGCTTTCATCGATGCTGAGCACGCACTTGACCCAGAATATGCCAAGGCACTTGGTGTAGACACTGACGCGCTGCTAGTTAGCCAACCAGATACCGGTGAGCAGGCTCTAGAAATCGCCGACATGCTAATTCGCTCAGGATCAATCGACATCATCGTGATTGACTCAGTTGCCGCATTGGTACCTCGGGCAGAAATCGAAGGCGAGATGGGCGATTCACACGTCGGTCTACAAGCTCGACTAATGTCGCAGGCTCTTCGCAAACTCACCGGTGCACTAAACACCACCGGAACCACCATGATTTTCATCAACCAGCTTCGCGAGAAGATTGGTGTCTTCTTCGGAAGCCCAGAGACCACCGCTGGTGGTAAGGCACTGAAGTTCTACGCTTCTGTTCGTCTAGACATTCGCAGAATCGAAACCCTAAAAGATGGAACCGACGCAGTGGGTAACCGCACCCGCGTGAAGGTCGTCAAGAACAAAATGGCCGCACCGTTCAAGCAAGCTGAATTTGACATTATTTATGGCGTAGGTATTTCGCGAGAGGGTAGCTTGATTGACTTCGGTGTCGAGAAAGAGATCGTCAAGAAGTCAGGTGCTTGGTACACCTACGAAGGTGAACAGCTTGGCCAGGGTAAAGAAAATGCTCGCAAGTTCCTGATCGAAAACCCGAAGACTGCCGATGAGATCGAAAAGAAAATCAAGACCAAGCTGGGCATCGGTGTGCCGCGCGTGGTAGCCGATCTTCCTGCAGATGAGAAGGCAGCGGTGGCTGACTCCAAGTTGGCAGCAGAACCAAAGGCTGCTAACGCGGGCTAATAATGGCATTTGCAAAAGGCCGACCACGTCGTAAACCCTACGACGAATCTGACTCAGATTTTGAGTCAGATGGTCGGTCTTTTTCACGTTCGAAAGAACCTGCCGAGAAACGTGTTTTGAGCCCTGAACGTCAAGAGCAGCGTGCAAGAAATGTCTTGCTGTATCAACTTAGTCGAAGCGCTAAAAGCACTCATCAACTGCGATTGATACTCGAAAAGCGTGAAATCGATTCTGAAATAGCCGAGCGCGTGTTGGAGCGCTTCACTGAAGTCGGGCTGATTGACGACCAACAATTTGCCGAGACCATCGTTTCTAGTCGGCGAAATTTCAAGGGTTTGGCTAAGACTGCAATCAAGCGCGAATTAGCCGAAAAAGGTATTCCGCAACCACTAATCGAGTCGGCAACCGAAGGTATTAACGCTAAAGATGATTTGGAATCTGCAAAGCTGTTGGCCGTTCGTAGGTTTGGACAGATGGCCAACCTAGAGAGGGTTGTCCGCGAGCGCAGACTTGCAGGATATCTTCAACGAAAGGGTTATTCATCGGCTGTGACCTTTGCGGCAATCAGGTTCGCTGACGAGCAAACGCTAAAATAGTCATCTAATGACAAACACCATCGCCCGCAGCTACGAGGTTCGCACCTACGGTTGCCAAATGAACGTTCACGACTCTGAACGTCTTACCGGCCTTCTTGAAGACGCAGGTTATGTGCAGGGCGTGCCGGGCGAAAGCGACGTTGTAGTTTTCAACACCTGTGCAGTGCGTGAAAACGCAGACAACAAGCTTTATGGCAACCTGGGAATGCTTGGCGAGAAAAAGCGTGAGACTCCGGGCATGCAGATCGCGGTGGGCGGTTGCCTCGCACAAAAAGATCGCGACATCATCATCAAAAAAGCTCCATGGGTTGATGTGGTTTTTGGAACTCACAACATCGGTTCGCTACCTGCTCTGCTTGAACGAGCCCGCCATAACCAAGAGGCTCAGGTTGAAATTCTTGAGAGCCTCGAGACTTTTCCCAGTGATTTGCCGACTAAGCGTGACTCTACCTATGCAGGTTGGGTTTCGATTTCAGTTGGTTGTAACAACACCTGCACTTTTTGTATCGTGCCAAGCCTGAGGGGTAAAGAAAAAGATCGCCGTCCCGGTGAAATCTTGGCTGAGATCAAGGCATTGGTTGCTGATGGTGTAATCGAAGTCACCTTGCTTGGGCAGAACGTCAACACCTACGGTGTCGAATTTGGCGACAAGGGAGCATTCGCCAAGCTTTTGAGGGCCTGCGGTGAAATCGAGGGGCTTGAACGTGTTCGCTTCACGAGCCCCCACCCAGCCGCTTTTACCGATGACGTGATTGAGGCCATGGCTGAAACACACAACGTAGTGCCACAACTTCACATGCCGCTGCAATCTGGCAGTGACAAAGTTCTCAAAGACATGCGTCGTAGTTACCGCAGTGAAAAGTTCCTTGGAATCATAGACCGAGTTCGTAAGGCCATGCCAGATGCGGCGATTAGCACTGACATCATTGTTGGTTTTCCGGGTGAGACTGAAGAAGACTTCCTTGAGACCATGCGTGTTGTTGAAGAAGCGCGTTTTGCAGTTGCTTTCACCTTCCAATACTCAAAACGTCCAGGTACTCCAGCTGCAGATCTTCCTAACCAATTGCCAAAAGAGGTAGTTCAAGAGCGCTATGAGCGCTTGATGGCATTGGTCAACGATGTCGCTTGGAAAGAAAACCAGGCAGTAATCGGCTCGGTTGTTAGCGTTCTGGTGGCTAACAACGAGGGCCGCAAAGACGATGCAACCAACCGCATGTCTGGCCGTGCTGAAGACAACCGCCTAATTCACTTTGAAGTGCCAGTTGGGGCCGAGCGTCCACGCCCCGGCGACATTGTTACCGCGAGAGTCACCGAGGCTGCGCCTTATCACCTGCTGGCTGATGACCTAAGCGTTTATTCAGTTCGACGTACGATTGCCGGTGATGCCTGGGACCGCGCCGAGGCGGCCAGTTGCGGTATTCCACAAGAGCCAAGCACCGCTGGCAGATCATCCGTGTCTCTTGGTCTGCCAACCATTCGCAAGAACTAATGGCAAATCGACTTATCGCAGTCGTTGGGCCCACCGGTTCGGGCAAGTCTGATTTAGCAATCAGCATCGCCGAGCACATAATCGCGGGTGGCGATAAAGCCGAAATCATAAACTGCGATTCGATGCAGTTTTATAAGGGCATGGATATTGGCACCGCCAAACTAAGTCTTGACGAGCGCCGAGGAATCAAGCACCACCTTTTAGATTGGCTTGAAATAACCGATGAATCTACAGCGGCCGAGTTTCAAGATGTCGCTCGCCCGCTAATCGAAGGCATTCAAGCGCGGGGAGTGGTGCCGATTCTGGTGGGCGGCTCAATGCTTTATGTTGCCGCTGTGCTCAATCGATTTGAATTTCCGGCAAGAGATGCCGAGCTGCGTGCCAAGCTCGAAAATGATCTCGCTGAACTTGGTCCGCATGAGATGCATCGCCGACTGCAGGCGCTTGATCCGATTGCTGCAAGCAGAATTATTCCCGAGAATGGTCGCCGAACCGTTCGTGCCATCGAAATCATCAGTCTTACGGGTGAGCCGTTCGCTGCAGCCTTGCCAGATGTTCCCGAAGATTGGCAGCCGGTGCTCGAGATTGGCATAAATGGCGAGCGCGAAGACTTGCGCGAACGCTTGCGACTTCGTGTCATAAACATGTGGCAGTCTGGGTTGCTACAAGAAGTGCGGGGTCTTGAACCATCGGGCATCAGAGTAGGTAAAACCTCGTCTCGAGCGATTGGCTATGCCCAAGCACTCTCTCAGCTCGACGGCTTAATTACCGAGCGTGAGGCCATCGACGACACAGTCAGGCTTACCCAAAAATATGCCAGGCGACAAATGTCGTGGTTCCGCAGAGATAAACGCATTCACTGGCTGGATTACCAAGATGCCAACTATAAGAGCGAAGCTTTTGATCTCGTCGACCAATGGCTAGCTACCGATTCGCCTTCGAAAACTAGCCTTTAGGCTTATTGCATGGCAAACTTCATTTCTTTCACCAAAGGTCACGGAACCGGCAATGATTTCGTGTTGGTTCTCGATGCCGACGGAGAACTGGAATTTACCGCTAGTCAGATTTCTAAAATCTGCGATCGCCATTTTGGTGTTGGAGCGGATGGCTTCATCCGTGTAATTAAATCTGCAAACTTGCCCGAGGGTGCGGCTTCGCTTCTCGAAGAGCCTCAAGCCACCTGGTTCATGGACTATTACAACAGCGATGGCAGCACAGCAGAGATGTGCGGAAACGGCACTCGAGTTTTTGCTCGATACCTCACCGAAAAGGGTTTAGTTGAGTTGGGCGATGGTGAAACACTGTCAATCGGAACTCGAGCCGGGGTCAAAGACTTGCAGAGAAATCTAGCTGGTTTCGCGGTGGACATGGGGCGTTGGAAACTCGAAGACGAGGCACTCGTAAAAGCCTCAAATCTTGATGTTGCGAGACCGGGACAATGCATCAATTTGGGTAATCCTCACACAGTTGTTGCTCTGGCATCACTCGAAGAATTAACTGAACTTGACCTGACCAAAATGCCGGTGGTTGAACCAAGGCCCGAAAATGGCACCAACATTGAATTCGTCGTTCCTGCTGACCCGATGATCAAAGACGGTGTAGGAACAATCTCGATGCGCGTGTTCGAACGTGGAGTTGGAGAGACGCTTTCTTGCGGCACCGGCATTGTGGCCGCTGCTCTTGCCACGAGAAATTGGGCGGGCGCTGGTGCTCCTAATCAGTGGGCTGTGAAGGTTCCTGGAGGCACTCTCGGAGTGCGAATGTTTGCAACCGAGAATGGCGAGCACGTTGGTCTGAGTGGTGCTGCCGATTTGGTATTCGACGGTCGGATTGATCTCGACCAGCTCTAACTAACCGCGGTTCTTAACGCGCAGAATTCTGAAAGATTTTGCCGTTTCAACTCGGATGGTCGAGAAGTCCTTCGGCAGAGAATCTTCTAACCATCGGTGCAAAGAGTCTGCGCCCAAATTCTTTTGCACAACCAAATAGCCCTCAGCCCCATCGGCAAGTCTTGGTAGCCACTTCAACAAGATTTCGTGCAAAACCTCTTTGCCAACTCTGATTGGCGGATTCGACCAAATGCCCGAAAAAACCAGGTCGTCGGGTACATCCTCGGGCTTGCAGGTTTTGATGTTGGTCAGTCCCAATTTCGCAGCATTTGCCGCTGTAAGTTCCAGTGACCGTTCATTAACATCAATAGCCCAAATGGTGGCCTTGGGTGAGTGTGAAGCAAGGGCGAGGGCAATGGGACCCCAACCGCAACCAATATCAATAATGTTTCCGCTCGGCGGAGCTTCATCCAAGTGATTGAGCAAAATGCCGGTGCCCTGATCAATGTGGTCTGGGCTGAAGATGCCTCCGGAGGTAGTTACGCTAACTAGGCTTCCGTTGATTTCAACTTGGATGTTCTTTGGTTTGAAGGTGCTGCCTGGGGTCTCAGAAAAATAGTGTTCTGACGACATAGTCGAAACACTAATACAGATAGGCAAACTAGTGTTAGTTGCATGGATGAAGAGCTAAACGAGGCTGAGGAGCAACCAACCTTTACTCATGGCACTTCACGTGGCGATGAGGTTGTGAGTCGCATTCTTCGGCGTGATGCCCGTGCTGAGGCGTTGGGTGCTGATTCTTATGGTTACAACGCTTTTGACGGAGATCAGTTGGATCGCGAAGACCGATCTTCGCTTCGCCGAGTGGCTGGGCTTTCAACCGAGTTAGAAGACATCACCGATGTTGAATATCGTCAACTTCGCCTTGAGAAAGTCATTCTCATTGGGCTGTGGGGTGAGAACACTCTTCAGGAGGCAGAAAACTCACTTCGTGAACTCGCTGCGTTGGCAGAAACGGCAGGCGCAACAGTGCTTGACGGACTCCTGCAACGTCGCGCTCACCCTGACCCTGCTACCTATCTCGGTAAGGGTAAAGCTCAAGAACTAAAGGCACTCGTAGCTGCGGCCGGCGCCGATACTGTTATTGCCGATACCGAGCTTGCTCCTAGCCAGCGTCGCGCGCTCGAAGATGTAGTTAACGCCAAAGTTATTGACCGAACTGCGGTCATCCTAGATATTTTCGCCCAGCATGCAAAAAGTCGCGAGGGTAAGGCCCAGGTTGAGTTAGCGCAGTTGGAATACCTATTGCCACGCCTTCGAGGCTGGGGCGAATCGATGTCTCGTCAGGCTGGTGGTCAGGCTGCTGGTGGTGTCGGTATGGGTTCACGAGGCCCTGGTGAAACCAAGATCGAACTCGACCGTCGTCGCATTAATACCCGCATGGCTAAGCTTCGCAAACAAATTATCGCTATGAAGCCGGCCCGTGAAACCAAGCGTGCAAATCGTCTAAAGAATGAAGTACCTGCGGTTGCAATTGCTGGCTACACCAACGCGGGTAAGTCTTCATTGCTAAACCGCATGACACAGGCTGGGGTTTTGGTGCAAAACGCACTATTTGCAACCCTCGACCCTACTGTGCGAAAGGCCAAAACCCCGGATGGTCGTGACTATACGCTCGCTGACACCGTTGGGTTTGTTCGTGCTCTGCCTCACCAGCTAGTTGAGGCGTTTAGATCGACTCTTGAAGAAATTGCCGACAGCGATCTCATCGTCCATATTGTCGACGCATCGCACCCCGACCCAGC
>JACCDN010607952.1_pt1 | contig 18915 bp, 19 predicted proteins | sample 7441691 | NCBI WGS metagenome assembly JACCDN01 (sample SAMN15323439, study PRJNA562643) | freshwater metagenome | isolation source: river surface water | place: USA:Blue River Watershed | collected 2017-08-16 | reverse complement strand
TTCCCGGTGGAGTACAACGACCCGACAACCCTCTTACGATTGACAGGTGGGATTTCTCCACTTCCTTGTTCGAGTTACCTCGAAACCTCCATCAGAATAGCAGGGAACGCGCGGTTGCGCGACCCGACCCCGAAGGACTGTTGATGAACGACTCACACGACGCCGCGATGGACATCGCCGAAGTTCCCGCGGTCGAGGTGTTGCAGGGCGTCGCCGTGCACCTGATGTCCGCAGCCGCAGTGAAGGTTGGCTTGGCCGAGGACGTCGAGCCTGACTTCGCCGAGGCGCGCATGCTCATCAACGCGTTGGCTGGATTTATGACCGCGGCCGCCCCCGAACTGGGCGACCACCACGCCCGCCCGTTGCGTGACGGACTGCGTTCGTTGCAGTTGGCGTTCCGTGAGGCGTCGGCAATCCCCGACGAGCCGGGCGCTGGCCCTGGCGAAAAGTGGACCGGACCCGTTAACTAGCCGGAAGTCAACTTGATTGCGACCGAATCGGCCGCAGTGACGAGAACATCCACGAGGGAAATCCTGTGCTGAATGTCGGACAGAACCGCTGACAACGCGGTCTGGTCGAGGCCGGGCGGCAACGTGACAACGATCGCCAACTCTGCGCCGACGCCGGTGGCGGTCGGGTCCCCCGCAGCGAGCGCCACTTCGAGAATTTCGTTCACTCCGTCGAGCGCTTCGTGAAGTTTCGCCAACAGGTCAGCCGATTCCCATGCCATCACGACGGGGTGTCCCTGCGCGATGGCCCATACGACCGGCCGGCGCAACACGATCTGGTCGGTGCCGGGGTTGACTACGACTCGTTCGGCACCCTCCCCCGCGGTTGCGAGGCAGACTCGGCGCATCTCGATCGGAATCGGGCGGGCGTCACGGTTCCACGCGCGCATCGCCTCGACGGAGGTGAAGGCGGGATAAACCGTCTCGCCGTTCGGCCCGGCAAGGGTGACGACGGCCAGTTCCTGAACCTTGTCTTCCATGACGGGGTTGTCGGCGTCAAAGTCGTCGCCAGCGTGAGTCATCAGCGGAATCAGAGCACGCGATTCCGCGAGCGCCCTGGCAAGTTCGGTCAGCGAACCAGTCCCGTCGCGAAACGCGAGGATGGCCGCCGCAACTGCCTCTGGCGTTGTTCCGTCATCGCCGGCGTGGGCGTTGGGCTGAAATTCGCGGCCCTCCCACGGGACTCCGGATGAATCGGCGCTGTGGTCGTGCGACATTACTGTCCGTTGGCTACCGCGAGCGCCTCGCGCAGGGTGAACGCACCTTCGTACAGCGACTTGCCGAGAATGGCGCCTTCGACTCCGAGTTCGACGAGGTCGCGGATGTTGGCAATGTCTTCGAGCGTCGAGATTCCGCCGGAGGCGATCACGGGCTTGTCGGTGCGAGCACACACGTCACGCAAGAGTTCGAGGTTCGGGCCCTTCATCATTCCGTCCTTGGTGACGTCGGTCACCACGTAACGACTGCATCCGTCGGCGTCCAGCCTTGCGAGTACCTCGTACAGGTCTCCGCCTTCCTCAGTCCATCCGCGGGCGGCAAGGGTCGTTCCGCGCACATCCAGCCCGACGGCGACGCGGTCACCGTATTCGGCGATTACTTTGGCGGTCCAGTCGGGGTTTTCCAGGGCTGCTGTTCCCAGGTTCACACGGCGGGCGCCCGCTTCCAGCGCGCGGGTCAGGCTCGCGTCGTCACGGATACCGCCAGACAGCTCGATGTTGATCTGGCCAGCCAGGGCGTCGACGACTCGGCGAAGGACGGCGGTGTTCTCGCCTCGGCCGAACGCGGCGTCCAGGTCAACCAGGTGAAGCCATTCTGCACCCTGTTCGACGAACGACTCGGCGGCCTCCAGCGGGTCACCGAACGATTTCTCGGTTCCGGCTGCTCCTTGTGACAGGCGAACGGCCTGACCGTCGGCGACATCAACGGCGGGAAGAAGAATCAGTTTCGACATGGCGACTTTCGGTTACAGCGAGCCCAGCCAGTTCCGCAGCAACTGCAGACCGGCTTCGCCCGACTTTTCGGGGTGGAACTGGGTGGCGGACAGCGGGCCGTTCTCGACGGCGGCGACGAATCGCTGGCCGTGGGTCGCCCACGTGACCTGCGGTGGCTGGAACGCCCCATACGCCTCGAGCGTCCATTCGGTTGCGGCGTACGAGTGGACGAAGTAGAACCGCTCGTCCTCAATCCCCTTGAACAGTGTGGAATCGGGGGCGGACTCGACCGTGTTCCACCCCATGTGGGGCAGGATCGGCGCATCCAGTTCGCTGACGACTCCCGGCCATTCGCCGAGCCCCTCGGTGTCGATGCCGTGTTCGACTCCGCGGTCGAACAGGATCTGCATCCCGACGCAGATGCCCAGGACCTTGCGACCGCCGGCAAGCCTGCGTTCGATGAGTTCGTCGCCTCGGACGGCTTTCAGCTGTTCCATGACGGCAGTGAATGCTCCTACGCCAGGGACCAGCAGCCCGTCGGCGTTCATGACCGCGTCACGGTCGCGCGTCAGTGTGGTGTCGGCGCCGGCCGCGTCGAGAGCCTTGACCGCCGAGTGCACGTTGCCCGACCCATAGTCGAGAACGGCGACGGTGGGGCGTGCCACCTAGAGCTTGCCCTTGGTGGAGGGCACCCCGGTCACGCGGGCGTCGAACGCGATGGCCTTGCCGAACGCGCGGGCGAACGCCTTGAACTCCGCCTCGGCGATGTGGTGGGGGTCGCGGCCGTCCAACACGTTGACGTGAACGGTGAGGTCGGCGTTGAGAGAGATCGCCTCGAAAACGTGACGAACGAGCGAACCGGTGAAGTGTCCGCCGATCTTGTGCAGGGCGAAACCTTCGGGCTCACCGGTGTGCACGAGATACGGGCGACCCGAAATGTCGATGACCGCGCGGGCGAGGGCGTCGTCCAGCGGGACGTGCGCGTCGCCGTAGCGGGTGATTCCCGCCTTGTCCCCCAGCGCCTGCTTGATGGCCTGGCCCAGGGTGATTGCGGTGTCCTCGACGGTGTGGTGAATGTCGATGTGCAGGTCGCCGGTCGCCTTGATGGTCAGGTCACACAGCGAGTGACGGGCGAACGCGGTGAGCATGTGGTCGTAGAACGGAACCCCGGTGTCGATCGTCGACTGGCCGGACCCGTCGAGGTTGAGGGTCAGGTCGATGGACGATTCGCTCGTCTGGCGCGAGATTGTCGCGGTGCGGTTCGGCTGGCTCACCCGCCAATTCTAGCGGGGGCTCAGCAGGGGGTGATTTGAGCGAGCGCGCTGAGGAACGCGGTCGTTTCCTCTTCCGTGCCAGCGGTCACGCGCAGGTGGTTCGGGATTCCGATATCGCGGATGATGATTCCCTCGCGCAGGAGTGCGTGGAACGTGGCGTTCGGGTCGCTGACGCCACCGAACAGCACGAAGTTGGTCTGGCTGTCGTGGACCGAGTAGCCCAGGGCAGGAAGTTCGCGGACGAGTCGATCGCGTTGGCGACGAATGTCGTCGACCATCGCCAGCATGACGGGCGTGTGCTTGAGAGCGGTGGTTGCGGCTGCCTGTGTTAGAGCGCTGAGGTGATACGGCAGGCGAACCAGTCGCAGGGCGTCGATCGCGGCCGGGTCGGCCACGAGGTATCCGACGCGGGCACCGGCGAACGCGAAGGCTTTGGACATCGTGCGGGAGACGAGTAGGCGCGGGCGCCCGGGAAGTAGCGAGGTTGCGCGCGGCTGGTCGTCCGGCATGAACTCGTGATACGCCTCGTCGACAATGACGATTCCGTCGAACGCGTCGTACGCGGCCTTCACGACCTCAAGGTCAAGACCCGTTCCCGTCGGGTTATTCGGGGCACAAAACACGACGATGTTGGGCTGGTGTTCGCGGATGCCGTTGACGGCAATGTCTGCGGTGATCTCGTAGTCGGCGTCGCGCTGAGCGGTGACCCAGCCCGTTCCGGTTCCCTCCGCCAACAGCGGATACATCGAATAGGTGGGCGGGAATCCCAGCAGAGTGCGGCCCGGCCCACCGAACGCCTGCATGATCTGCTGCAGAACTTCGTTACTTCCGTTTGCCCCCCAGATCTGGTCGGCGGTGAAGCCTTCGCCGACATTGGTGGCGAGAGCCTCGCGCAGTTCGGTGAATTCGCGGTCGGGGTATCGGTTGATGGTGGTCAACGCTTCACGGACGGCCGCGGCGATGTCATCGGCGACGTCGGCCGGTACGGGGTGTGTGTTCTCGTTGACGTTCAGTTGGATGGGCACGTGGACCTGGGGTGCACCGTACGGCTTCTTGCCGCGAAGGTCGTCGCGCACGGGCAGGTCGTCAAGGCTCACCCGTTAATCGTAGGTGACGCGAGTGACCGCGTCTCCGCTAGTTGCTGAACTCGACCGGAATCGCGAGCTTCTGGCCCGGCTGCACCGTCAGGGTGTCGAGCTGGTTCAGTTCTTCGATTCCCGCGACGACGGCTTGTGCGTCGGCGTTGGGGGCGACGTTCTGGGCGATCGACCACAGTGTGTCACCGGGCATGACGGTGATGGTTTCGAACGAGACGGTCGACTGAACCGAGTCAGCGCCAGCGGACGTCGAACCGAGACCAATGAAGTACGCACCGACGATGATCGGCAGTGCGACAAGAGTTCCGACAAGGATGCGACCGCGACGCGTGAGGCGCATCGGGGCGGGGCGGGTTGCCGCAGCAGTACGCGAGAAAGCCACGGTGGGGTGGATTGCGATGGTGCTCATGGTGTCTCCTTGGTGTGTTGAGATGTGAGTCCGACCCTCGGCCGGGAGGGCCGGTCTCGCATCTTTGTTTCGAACATACATTCGATTTACCTCTCTGTCAAGTGAATTGCGACACGAATTCCGGCCAGTTTTCGCGACACGATTCGAACAAATGTTTGATGAACGCCGTTTGGGCTGGTAACCTTTCGAACATCCATACGAAATGTCTACGGGACAGGTCGGACACGAAACCCAGGAGGCGCGATGAGCAACCTCGATTCACTGAGCGACAAGCAGCGCGAAATCCTCGCGTGCATCAACGAGGCGATCACCCGCACCGGCTACCCGCCGAGCCTTCGCGAGATCGGCGACTCGGTCGGACTCTCGTCCATCTCTTCCGTCAGCCACCAACTGACCCAGCTGGAACTTCGTGGATTCATTCGTCGTGACCCGAACCTCAACCGGGCCATCGAAATCTTGGTCGAGCTGGACAGCAACCCCGACGCTGTTCGCGTGCGCGAAGACGACATTGTTCACGTGCCGCTGGTCGGTCGTATCGCGGCCGGTATTCCGATCACCGCCGAACAGAACGTCGACGACATGTTCGCACTCCCTCGCCAGATGGTCGGCCAGGGCAACGTGTTCATGCTTAAGGTTCAGGGCGACTCGATGATCGACGCCGCCATCTGCGACGGTGATTACGTCGTCGTGCGTGAACAGAAGACCGCCGAGAACGGCGACATTGTCGCGGCCATGCTCGACCACGAAGCGACCGTCAAAGTCTTCAAACAGCGCGACGGCAACACCTGGCTGCTCCCCCGCAACTCGGCCTATGAACCCATCGACGGAACTTACGCCGAGGTCATGGGCAAGGTTGTTGCAGTAATTCGTTCGGTTGGTTAGGCAACAGCGCCCAAAAACGACCCAACGGCAACCGCGTCAAGGGAATTGTTCGATCCCGACGCCGACAAACAGTAAACCTAATCGTCTAGAGACTTGGTTGACTTGCTTCGTCTTGCCGCCAATGCGATCAGTTCAGAAATGAGTTCGAGATTCTGCTCAAAGTCAGAATCGGTGATCCGCACCTGGTAAAGCTGCCATCCCAGGTCATAAGAAATGAAGTCTAGGTTTTCTTCAATTCTTGCGGTGAGTTCGTCATCACGCGGAATCTTAAACTCCACGCGGACCGCTCGCCGTTGTGGCTTCATGTTGACGAAATTGTCGGGTATTCCGTTCTCCGCTAAACCTATGTAGTACTTGTTGTACTTCATTTCAAGACGAGTGTTCGAGGTCGTCTCGTGAATAAGGTGCAGAACTTTGTCGGCCAACGCCATGCTCTCTGGTGAGCTCTTCTTCAGCCATGTCCCTCTGTCGCTGACTTCGACGGATGTCGTGCCATCTTCTTCCCAGCCAATGGTTGACGCAATGTCCAAAACCTTGACAAAACTCAACGTCGTATTTTCGCCCACTTCGAGCGCGTTCACCTGAATAGCGATTAGGGGTATCGACTTATTGAACAGTTGGATGACGTTGAGGAAACGAGTCGTGATGTCCTCGGCAACGATCACCGCAATGTGGTCAATGTGAGGATTCCGCGAGCGCTCATTGTCCCAATATTCGATGGTCCTGATGATGTGCGTCTCGTCCGTTGCCCCCAATTGAAGTTCAACGGTGTAACGCACCTTGGCGCTTCCGTCATGAAGCAAAAGATCTAGACGGCCGCCGTTGATTTGACGCCGCTCGTATTGGAGGACCTCAAGTTCACCCAAGCCCAGAATCGCTGGGTCCTTTGTGATTTCGTCTTGAAGCCAACGTTCGTTATGGGCCGGGGACGATTTCATGCTGAAAACCCTGGATGGAATGTAATTCATGGTTCCTCCTAGTTCCTGCTCGAACGACTGCCATTTAGCCCTGAAGTAAGACTTTCCTTAGTAAGTGTATAGGCGAATTGTGCTCGACAATAGTGAGGCATTCAAGGTGACGCGCAAGGTTGTTGCGGTGATTCGTTCAGTCGGTTAGTGCTCGATGTACTGCTTGATTCGAGCAGCCATCTCTACAGACACTCGAGCGTGAATTCGCGTACCTGATTCGACGTAGTCAGTGTCCAGGACATGTCCGGACTTGTGAATCATGCTGACGATTTCGCCATGCTCGTAAGGGATCACTGCCGTTACCTCGATATCGGGCGCAGGGATTGTGTCAGCAATGAGTTGCTGAAGTTCCTCGATTCCCTCCCCCGTCTTTGCGGACACGAAGATTGCGTTATGTTCGAGTCCGCGCAACAAGATTTGCTGGTCGTTGTCAATTAGGTCGGCCTTGTTGAAGACGATAATTTCGGGAATTTCGCGAGCATCAACCTCGCCAACAACATCACGTACAGTCTTGATTTGCTGGGCGGGGTCCTCGTGTGATGCGTCAACAACGTGAACGATCACGTCACTCATCGTGACTTCCTCAAAGGTCGAGCGGAAAGCTTCGACGAGTTGGTGAGGAAGTTGGCGAACGAAGCCGACAGTGTCAGCGAGGGTATAGGGGCGACCGTCAGGAGTCTCCGTCTTACGAACTGTCGGGTCCAGCGTCGCAAAGAGCGCGTTCTCTACCAGTACCCCTGCTTTAGTGATTCGGTTCAAGAGTGACGACTTACCCGCGTTCGTGTAACCCACGATGGCAACTGATGGAATGGCGTTACGGATGCGGTTAGCGCGTTTCGCTTCACGCGCAGGCTCAAATCCCTTGATCTGGGCTCGCAGCTTCGCCATCTGGGTGCGAATCCGGCGACGGTCAATTTCAATCTTGGTTTCACCGGGTCCACGCGAACCCATACCGGCGCCTTGTCCACCCACCTGGCCACCAGCCTGGCGGGACATGGAGTCGCCCCAACCTCGAAGTCGCGGCAACAGGTACTGTAGCTGCGCGAGTTCGACCTGCGCCTTACCTTCACGCGACTTGGCGTGCTGCGCGAAGATGTCGAGGATTACCGCCGTTCGGTCTATGACCTTGACCTTGATCGCGTCTTCGAGGGCGCGGCGCTGGCTTGGCGCAAGTTCAGTGTCGGCGACGACTGTGTCGGCGCCTTCAGCGCGGACGATTGCAGCAAGTTCTTCGACTTTTCCGCGACCCATGTACGTGGCCGGGTCAGGGTGGGGCTTACGCTGCAGCAGGCCGTCGAGTACTTCAGCGCCCGCGGTCTCACAAAGCGCAGCGAGTTCCTTTAGCGAATTCTCGGCGTCAACCTCTTGACCTCGCGGATACACGCCAATGATGACAACCTTCTCGAGTCGAACCTGACGGTATTCGACCTCAGTGATGTCTTCGAGTTCAGTGCGCAGGCCGTCGACTCGTCGGAGGGTCGTGCGATCCTCAAGGTCCATCTGGCCGACGGTTGGTTCGTCGTACTCATCAAATTCATTTGTCATGTTGCTTCAGGTTATCGGCAACTCAATTCGAACGTGGTGAGTTTCGTCTAACGCGAAGAGGAACCGTCTATTCCCTAGTCAGATGCTCTATCCGTTGAGCTACGGGCGCAGTGTTGAAATCAACGTGTCAAGCCTATTACGCGATATGCACTCTCGACTAACAGTCTCTAGTCTAAGTGATTCTTCAGTCGCTAGATCGCTGACCGAACCGCTGACCGAACCGCCCTGGTCTGTCGCGGGCTCGTCTACCTATATTGCTGCTTCTACGATGGCTGCTTGTTCACGTTCTGCGGCAATGAGCTCGTCTCGAATCTCCTTCCTCCGTCGCTCGAGGTCGCGCACAAAGTCGCCCACATCAATCTGCGCCGCCAACGGAGGCGATGTAACAAGGAACTTTCCAAGATCGGACTTATTAATCGAGGTTTTCGAAGCGCCCTTCGCAAGTGCAGTTACGAGTAGTTGCCGCACAGATTTGAAGTAGCCGAGGTAAAAATGAAGGTCCAGTGGTTCATCTCTCTCCTTGAGGATCAAACACAAATCGCTTGCAACAAATTGGACACCCTCTCCAACGTAGTGAACTCGACCCAGGGACCCCTCGGCCGCCGCCGCAAATACTAAAGCAGGTCCTTCATGGGTGTACTCGTCGTGAGTTGACCACTCTTCCGAAGCGGTGATGAATGCGTACTCTCCTTCGCTAGCCTTCGAGCTTTGGACGCTTCCTTTCTCAATCGAAAAAATCTGTCCCAGTGGTCGAAGTGGATACGCACCGTTCTTGCGGTGGACCTCGACGAGATGTTGATTCACAAAAAGACTCAAGGCGTCATCGAGCTCGTCAACGGAACGGACACAAATATCAGCGCTCTCTGTGCCTGCGTGCTGACCAGCCTGGAAGAAGTCCCTGAGTACTGACTTCATCCGTGGCAGGTCATTCTCCTCGATGGGGCGCCTTTGTTCACCCTTTTCAAATCCGTCATTATCAATGCGGCCAAAGAGGATATTGCCATTAGACGCACGGGTCTTATCAAGAAAAAGAATTGAAGTTTTTGCACCTGCATATGGCTTAAACGCAAAACCGTGCAACTTCACAACGGCCCAAAGCCCGTTATCAATGAGGAGTTTCCTGAGACGCTTGTAGCTCGAGTTCGCAACGATGCCGTCAGGGACGATGAAGGCCGCGCGGCCATTGTGCTTCAAGTGGCTGACAATGTAGTCAACAAACAGGGCTTCGGCTTTACGGCTCGAAATCGTGAATCGATTGTGGGGGGTGATTCCGCCCTTAGGAGTCATAAATGGTGGGTTTGCCAGAATGACGTCAAACTTCTCTCCCCACCTATCATCAGAGGTCAAAGTGTCGTATTGGAATACCTGTGGATTTTTGAACTGATGCAGGTACATGTTTACCTGCGCGATGCGAACCATCGAGGGATCGATGTCATAACCCTCGAAGTTCCCCATCAAGCGTTTTCGTTCATCGGGAGTGAGCGGCTTTTCGCTCCCGTCGGCGTCATCGAGCCCGTCGTGCTGCCGAAGAATGTGGATATAAGAGCTGACCAAGAATCCTCCTGTTCCACAGGCGGGATCAAGGACCCTGTCGTCCTTCGTCGGGTTCACGACTTCAACGATGAAATCAATAATGTGCCGTGGAGTTCGGAACTGACCAGCATCACCTTGTGCAGACATAATCGACAGCAAGTACTCGTAAGCGTTACCAAGGTCTTCTGGATGGGAGTAGTCAAAAAAACCAATCTCCTTCAAGAAGAGGCCGAGTGTCTCAGGCGACCTGTAAGGGAGAAAAGCAGACCGAAAAATCGTCCTAAATAATTCGGGCAGCTGACGCGCATCGGCGAACTTCGTCAGGGCCTCCGAATAGAGGTTGAGTCGTTCTTGGTTTCCGAGACGTGGGTTCATGAGTTTGCTAAAGGCATATGGCTCGAGGTCCCCAACAAAGAAGCTTGGATCACCGCCGACCTTGATTGCTGCTTGATCCATGTCGTCCATGAACTTGTAGATCAATGCAAAGGTAATTTGATCAATCTGGGTCATTGGATTAGGTGCGACCCCCACAAGAACTGCTCGGGCAGCATCGATGTGGCGTTTGGTTTCTGAGTTGAGCACTTAGAGTCCTGTCAGTTGGTAGGCATAGTCGAACACATAGCGGGGGATGAGACTTCGGAAACCGTTGAGCCTCTCGTAGTCGGAGAAATCGAAGGAGGCTAATTGGTGAAGACGGCCCAATTGCTTTGACTTGACGATTTCGCGCAGCTCAGGGTCGACGATGAATGCCTTGAAGAAGTTCTTCGCTGGGGCGTAGTGTTCTTGATCGACGGGATATGTCTCAGTGAACTTCTCCCATTCGGAGTCAAGAAGCTCGTCCTTCGTTTCAAAGACATCCTTCTCGCCAAAGGCAACCTCAAGCAGCTCTCTGACCGTGATGCGACGATCCACGTTAAAGATCTTTCTCACGCGATCGAGGTTCAAGAAATGCTTCGGCTTATCGAGCACGTTCTTACGAACGAAGTCTTCGGCCGCGGCAATGTCTCCATTTGCCCACAACGTTGCCAGATGAGCATTGCTCGTGATGTCTTCTGATACGGCCGACCTAAACCCTTCACGATCAATCTTCATGATCACACCGTCGGCCGACTCGGCGAGCACGACGATCTCGTCGTGGGTTGCAAGGTCTATTTCGCCATCAACGGTTGTACCTCTGGGGTCCGAGTCGGTGATGCTCGCTGCGGACTCGCCGAGCTTTGGCAGCTTGATTTTCTCGTCGTAGTCAAATTGGTTTTCGAAGTATTCGCACGTGGCAAAGAAATCGAAGAATTTGAATCGAGTCTTTTCGAGGGCGAAGTCTTCGTTCGCATAGTCGTTGTATGTGAACGTCCACTTTCGGGTGCCGCGGCCCTTCATTTGCACGAAGTCTGAAGGGCTGAAGACTGGGCGCATTAGGGCGATGTTGAGGATGTCTTGGCAGTCATAGCCAGTAGTCATCATGCCGACTGTAACGGCGACTCGAGTCTTACTTGAGTCATACCCCTCTGGGTTCTTCACCTGGCCGCCAAGGCGATTGTTGGCGAAGTTGATTGTCATCTGCTGTGCGCCTGAGACGTCCGACGTCACTTGCATGGCGAAATCTGACTGACCGTATGCCTCGGGCCATTTCTCGAGGGCCAGTTTGTTGAGGATGTTGGCCAACCGTGTTGCGTGCTTCTGGGAGACCGCAAATACGAGTGTCTTGCCGAACAGTGGCACGTCGAGCTCCCCCGCAACGGGATCGTAAATGCCATTGTCGAGAAGGGCGCGGCACATGGCTACGTTTGTCTCGTCATTAAAGATGCGCTTCTCAAAGTGCCTTTCGTTGAAACGCTGCTCTACTTCCTGGCCCTCTTCGGTCGCCAAGTGAACAGCGAAGCCTTTGTCAGAAAGGAGTTGCGTGGTGATGTCAGTTCGCGCGTCGACCAAGGTGGGCTTAATTAGGTAGCCCTCATTTGCTCCCCGCTCCAGGTCATAAGAGAACGTCGGTTGTCCAGGCTCGCAGCCAAACGTCTTGTATGTGTCAACGAGGATGCGCCGTTCAAAGTCACGCTGATCAGACAGGTCTTCGTCGCTGAGGCCACGAAGGTAGTTCTTGGGCGTCGCTGTCAGGCCGAGTTTGTAACCCACAAAGTATTCAAAGACTGCTCGTGAGTTGCCGCCGATGGAGCGGTGGGCTTCATCCGAAATGACTAGTTCGAAGTCTGTCGGTGAGAATTCCTTCTTGTACCTGTCATGAGCGAGAAATGACTGCACCGTAGAGACAACAATCTCGGCGTTAGCCCAGTCATTCCTATTGGCCTTGTAAATGACGCTGCGGAAGTCTTTACCGAGGTACTGGACGAAGGCCTTTTGGGCTTGATCTTCAAGCTCGAGTCGATCGACAAGAAAGAGAACTCGTCGCGCGTTGCCTGACTTCAGGAAGAGCTTTATTACGGCTGCCGAGGTAAGGGTCTTGCCCGTTCCTGTCGCCATTTCGAATAGGTACCGCTGAGCTCCCTCCCGAGTGGCCTGTTGGATCGCCTCAATCGCCTGCACTTGGTAAGGGCGCATCTGTCGCAGGTTATTTCGCTTCAAATAGGCCCCGCGCTTTTCGGGGTCTTGAAAGTCGGGATCCTTGGCATAGGAAGGATCTTGGGTCTCGATGATGTAGTTCTCATCGACCAATGTGCTGGCCAATTCCTCAGGGTTTGGCTCGTACTGCTCGAACTGCGTTATGGATTCAGGAGAGGGAAAACGAGAAATGGTGTCGGGATTCCCGTGCTTCGTATCCCAGAAGTAATGGATGTTCCCATTGGTGAGGATGATGAACCGTGCACCCACATTGCGCGCATAGTTTCGCGCCTGTTCTTTTGCAGCCAGCGGATCTATCGATTCGCGCTTGGCTTCAACGACAACGAGAGGCCGTTTGTCGCTGTCAAGCAGCAGGAAGTCAATGGCGCCTCTGCGACCATCATTGGTATGGGCGTTTTCGAGGTCGTCGCCAAGATCGGCGAACTTCACGCCTTGCTCAAGTTTGATATTCGCAGAATGCGTTGGGGTGTCTTCGAAAGTCCAGCCCGCGGTTTCCAGCAACTTATTGATCTTGATGCGGGCATGTGCCTCGTTTTGCTTAGACACGGTTCCCCCAATCAGCTAATGGCGGCCTGCCTAATTTCCAGCGCGAGCCCTAGATACAGACTACTGAATGGTTTTCAAGTCCCTTCTTAGGGCCAAATAATTCGCATTGTTCGGACCTGGCAAGTGTTCGCGAACCCTCTTTGAGTGACAAATGCGAAAGACCAGAGCAAGGAACGCTTCGCGTCCTTGGTGTGCTGGCGCACGAAAGGGCTACTGCCTCAGTAAAAGTGGCTCAGCTGCATCTCTGGCCTGCCGAGCTTGTATGGCGCTTGCGCTTAATGCCTACCTGCCCGACGCTTGCATCGTCTTGGCTGAGCGCCCGCAGATCTCGGCTTACCAGTTGGCTGTCGCTTCTTTTACGGCGGGTGCTTTGACCTCGCGAACCCAATCCAGGGCGAATTGGCTGAACTTCTCGCGGGTAACGGCAGAGAGACTGCCTTAGGCCTTCAGGGCGTTCAGCTCACGCCGCATTCGTAACGCGTCGGCTCGACTTGCCGTGGTGCGACGGGTCTTCCTCACTCGACCATCGGGCAGGGTTTCGAGAACAACCTCGACGAGCCAAACCTTGCGCCCGTTAGCTCGTGTTTCAACACAAATAGCGCCGTCACCATAGCTCGTGAGAGTTCGTGAATGAGGGACTTGTGAGCGTGAATCGCTGACCGAATCGCTGACCGACATGCTTTCTCTATTCCTGGAGAGCGATATCGCGCGGAAGTTGAGAGCCCAACCTTCTGATCCGTAGTTAGACGGTCGACTTGACATCGGGCGTCGGTCCGCCGCGGCGTGGCCACCAACGCAGAACAACAGCGATTCCCAGCGCAATGAGCGACGGAAAGCCAAAAGCCGGCAGAACCCAAAGTGCCCAGACGGTCTCGACGGCGAGCACGGCGATTAGGACGAACGAGGTCCTCGCAAACTTGCCCTTGAATCGGGCAAGTACCGCGAAGACGATGGCTGCGAGGCCCAATAGGACCTCGCCCAGCAACATGAGCGAGACGATTAGCGCGAGAGACTCCATGAGGCTTAGATTACGCCGTCGCTAAGGCCCGCCAACAACTCACGAGCACGCTCACGCACCTCGTCCAAATCACTCAACCGCTTGAGCCCAGCAAACTGCTGCGCCATCCGGTGATTGCGTGCGAACGTGTCCTGGTGTCGATCAAGGAAGTCCCAGTACAGGGTCGTGAACGGGCAGGCGTCCTCGCCCGTGCGCTTCGCGGGGTCGAACCTGCAACCCTTGCAGTACTGACCCATCCGTTTGATGTACGCGCCACCGGCGGCGTATGGCTTGGTCATGAGGACTCCCCCGTCGGCGTGAGTCGCCATGCCGATGATGTTCGGCACCATCACCCAATCGGCTGCGTCGATGAACTGCTCGCGCATCCAGTCGAGGAACTCTTGCGGATTCACGCCCGTCACCAGCGCGAGGTTGGATAGAACCATCAGCCGCGGGATGTGGTGAACCCAGGCGCGCTTTTCGACGTCCGAGACGATCGTGCGAACACAGTTCATCTCGGTCTTCGACGAATCGGTGAACAGAGGCAATAGAGGCCGTGACGCTTCTAAAGCGTTGAGGTCCCGGTATTCCTCGCCCAAGAACCAATACATGCCGTTGATGTATTCACGCCACCCGACGACCTGGCGGACGAACGCCTCGACCGATTCGATCGGGGCGTTTCCGGCCCGATAGGCGACAACGACCGCCCGCACACATTCCTCGGGCGACAGCAGCCCGTTGTTCAGATACGGGCTGAGTAACGAGTGGTGAAGCGCCCAGTTGTCGGCCGCCATCGCGTCCTCCAGCGGACCAAACCCGGCGAGGTGGTTCGCGACGAAGGTTTCCAATTGCCGAAGTGCCCCCGACCGAGTGGTTGCCCAGGTGGTTGTTGGGGTGTGACCGAGCTGCTCGGCGACTTCGCGGTCGATGTCGTCCCGTTCGTGTTCCAGATACGGCGGCCAGTCGTAGGCCTTTGGCGGTGGCTGACGGTTGTCGTGGTCGAAGTTCCACCGCCCGCCCTCGGGCTGGTTCCCGTCGACAAGAAGGGCGAGTCGGATGCGCTGGGCGCGATAGAAGTTCTCCATTACGAACGACTTCTGTGACCCAGCCCAGTCGGCGAAGAGTTCACGGGGCGTGAGGAAGAAGTCGTTTGGAACGAACTCGACGCCGAATTCGGCGAACTGTTGTGTTTGTCGGTAGGACGATGGTTCCGCGCAGACGATCGGAACGGCGCCGAACTCGTCGCTGGCCTTTTGCAGCCCGTCAATCGTGGTCGGCGCCTGGATGTAGCGAATGGTGAAACCGTCGGCCTCGAGGTCACGCGCAATGTGACGAGCGGACGACACGAGGAAGAACAGGCGTTCGGGGTGCCACGGGCGACCAGTGAGCATCCGTGCACTCTCGACCAACACAATCGCGTCCGTCCTGCGGTTAGCGTCTCGCAGAACGCCCTTGCGCCTGTCCAGATGGTCAAACGGGACGTAGAGGATCCGCTCGATCATCCGCGACGACACTTGTCCGAACAGTATTTGACGTTGTCCCAGTCGCGTTCCCACTTCTTGCGCCACTCGAACGGCAACCCGCACCTTTCGCACACCTTCGGCGGGTGGCCGTTCTTGGTCTGTGCGATGCGGGGCATGACTTCAGACTATTTGGTCTGGTTCGGGTGGGCGGTGAAGATGAGTTCGAGGCGCACCTCATTCCCCACAACGAAAAACCAGATTCGGGCACCGTCTCGGAGGTTCAGTTTCAGTTGCCATCTCTCGAAACGCTCGCCCTCACGGACAACGAACGCGAGATTATCGCGCAACGGATGATTCAGCGGAGTGACGAGTAGTGGCGTTGCCGTGAGAAAGTCCCACGCATCAGCCAGTGCATTTCGACGCACCGCCAGCAGATTACGCCAACCCACTTCGGCATCACGGGAATCAAAGACAAGGGTGAATTCCGTTTTCCTGGTCGGACGCGGAACTGGTTCTTGTGAAACCATTTAGGCGACTGGGCGCTCGACAAGAATTGGCTCTTCAAGCCATTCAGGCTGAATCTTGTCCCACCCGGCCGCAATCGCAATCGCGGTTTCACGCCACGATGTGAGTTCAGCGATCGCCAGGTGCGCTTGACCTGTTGACAGAGCCGCACGAGCGGCCCGGACTAGATCATCCGCACACTGCTTCCGGCTCTCCTTTTTTAGCGCGAGCATCCAGGGGAAGCGATTCGCCATGCGGTCTTCAAGGGAACCGTCGTCGTCAGTGGTGACGGCGATGAGTTGAGCGGCGAATTCGAAGAGCTGGGCCTGTGCGTCGGCTTCGCGCTCGCTCATCAGAACGAGTGATTCGCCGTCGCGGCGGGTCACGAGAATCGGAGCGTCCTCGGCGGCGGAAAAGACCTTGACCGAGTTTCGACTCAGGTCTGATGACTGGAATTGCTTCAACGTTCTACTCATGAACCCAGTGTACTTCAGAATGTGTTCTGAAGTTAGTCAGAGGTGTCGGCTGTGGATAACGAACTCGTCCACCACCTGCGATATCGCAAACGCCTCGATGGAACCGACGCGAGTAGTCTGAAGAGGTGCTGAAACGCCTCCTCATCATCTCGCGGCCGGTCCTCTGGGTGAACACCATCGGAACCACCGTCGTCGGGATGTGGCTGGCGGGCCACCTGTGGACGTGGGACATTCTGCCGATCCTCATCTGGGTGACGTTCCCGTTCAACATTCTGATTTACGGCATCAACGACATCTTCGATCAGGAAACTGACAACATCAACGCGCGCAAGGGCGGATACGAAGGCGCGAAGATTTTCCCGAACGAGGTCGTCCCGATTTGGATCGCGGTCGTCGCCACGAACCTGCCGTTCCTCGTCTATTTCTGGTTCACCGTCCCGCAGGCCGCGTTCTGGTGGATGGTCGCGTACTCGGCGTTCTTCTGGTTCTATTCGATGCCGCCTCTGCGATTCAAGGCGCGCAAGTACCTTGACGCGTTCTCGAACACGGATTACGCCTTCCCGCTGGCGTTCGTTCCGCTGGCGCTGGGCGCCGAACCCGTCTGGCTTGCCGTTATCGGGCTGATGGCCTGGTCGATCGCCAAGCACGCGTATGACGCCATCCAGGACATCCCGCAGGATTCGGACACCGGCATCATCACCACCGCCGTCCACCTGGGGCCGAAGGGCACCGCGTGGTGGTCGACCATCTGGTGGGCGGTGTCGACGGTGTGCTTCGCGCTGGTCAACATCCCCGTCGCCATCGCAAACGCAATCATCGCCGGAATTCTGGTGCGAGGTGTCTTCAAAAACCCCACACCAGAGGGTGCCCACGCGATGTACAAGTATTCGATCGCGTTCCCGTACGTTGCCGGCGCGGTCGCCGGTGTGCAGTTGGTTGCGGCGCTGACGTTCCAGCTCTGGAGCTAACGTGGCCCGCATCGTCGTTCTGGGCGCTGGGATCAGCGGGCTGGCGTCTGCCGCGCTGCTGGCGCAGGCAGGGCACGACGTCACGGTCATCGAGCGCCACGACTGGGTTGGCGGCAAGAGCCGCCGGGTCATCGTCGACGGCCAACGAATGGACACCGGCCCGGCCCTGGTCACCTTCCCCGGAGTCTGGGAAGCGTTCGTCCGCGAATACAACCGCGTCGGCGTTCCCGCGACGGATGCCGAAACTGATCTGCGCTTGCAGCGCCTGCCTGAACTGGGCGAATATTTCTATCGCGACACCCGCACGATGTTGCCCGTTGCCCCCGACCACGAGTGGTTCGAGCCGTGGAAGCGGTTCGCCGACCGCAACGCGGACCTGGCTGGGCCGATCACCGACCTGTTGACGATGGACCCGGCGTCGCCGGAGACCTTGCCGGCGGTGCAACGAATCTTGTCGCGGTTCGGGCGGCACCTGACCACCCACGCATACGTCGAAGCGATGTCGTGGATGCCGAAGGAACTGCGTGACGTCATCGCCATTCACACGCTGAACGCGGGCGTATCGCCCAAGCACACGTTGGCGCTGTTCGCCGCGATGACCGCGGTGATGGCGGTCGACGGTATTCGCGTGCCCGAGGGCGGGGTGAACGAGATTCCACAGACCCTGGCGCGCCTTGCCACCCGTGCCGGTGCTGAAATCCGCTTGAACGAGCGCGTGACCAAGGTCACCCAACGAATGGTCACGACCGAGAGCGGCGAATACCCCGCCGATTACGTCGTCAGTAGCCTTGACCCTGGCGTCCTTCGCCAGTTGATGACCGGTAAGCCCGCGCGCTGGTCGAAGCGGTCGTGCTCGGGCGTTGCCATCTATGGCGTGCTGAGCCAGCCTCTGCCCGACCACGTCGTCACCCACTCGGTCGTCATGCCCGACGACCCCAACGACCTGTACGCGGCGATCGGCGCGGGGCGAATCCCGAAACAAACTATGGCGTTCGTCAACTATTACAAGGCCGGTCACATCTATCCGAACGACAAGGCGACGGTTGCGGTGCTGTTGACCGCGCCGGCCGACGGAAAGCGATACGACATCGATTCCCCGTGGGTGCGGGCCGAAATCGACCGCGTGTCCGAAGCGATTGGCCTGTCACACCCGATCGACGAGTTGTTCTCCGACCACATCGTGCTGGACCCCGAATACTTCGGGTCGTGGGGCGGACTCGGCGGTGCGTTGTACGGCGCCACACACCCCGCCTGGCGTTCCGGCCCGTTCCACTCCCCCGCGTACAACAACCCTCTGCGCCCGTGGCTGTGGCGCGTCGGTGCATCGGTTCACCCCGGCGGCGGAATCCCCGCGGTGCTGGGCGGGGCGCTCAGTTCCACCAAGCGCTTGCTGGCGCGGCTCAGCTAAAGTTCGGGCGTACGGGGCGGAACCGTGCGACGAGGACGCAGCGCCTCGAACGCGGTCGCCAGTCGGACGAGGTTCGCGTCGGAATAGGCTGCGCCGGCGAACGTCAGCCCGAACGGCATGTGGATGTCGACGGCGGTCCCCATCGGCACGGTGACCGTAGGAATCCCGAGGTGACGAATCGCGAGGTTGCCGGTGGCGACCCAGACGCCGTTGCGCCACGCGATCTCGGACGATTTCGCGTTCTTGTCGGCGTCTGAAGGCGCAATGTCCGACAGGGTCGGGAATATTGCCGCGTCGAAGTTGTTGTCGCGAAGCCAGTTGTCCAGGTCGAT
>JACCDN010746360.1_pt1 | contig 18924 bp, 23 predicted proteins | sample 7441691 | NCBI WGS metagenome assembly JACCDN01 (sample SAMN15323439, study PRJNA562643) | freshwater metagenome | isolation source: river surface water | place: USA:Blue River Watershed | collected 2017-08-16 | reverse complement strand
GTTACGCTACTAAAAGTAACAATATCGCCAGTCACAACGCCCGCGCCAAAATTAGACGTATAATACACAAGGATATCTTGCGCGGCGTCGAGTAATCGCCATTTCGTTGTGTCCGTTGGCAGCGCGGTATTTATCGAAACTAACGACTGATAAAAATTAAAACCTGACCCCGCGTCATAACGAACAATAACACCTTTTTCATACGGAAAGGTTACCGGGCCATCTATCATAGAAGGAATAAATACCGGCGCGTTAAATTGTTGAAACTGTTGTATATTTTCAGTCAGATCAAAACAAAACTGATTATTTTGATCGCGCGGAAAAGCCTTGGCTGATGGATCAGTTGCGAGATCTAATTGATAATCCCCGCCGTACCCCTGGCTATAACTCACAGATCCGCTAGGCTGTGTAGCGTCAGGTATAACAGAACGATCCCCGGCATTAGCAAATGGCGTAGTATAATATTTAGGCATAGAAATTCCCGTTGTTAAAATTTTGGTTTTTAATTCCGAATCCGAAAATAGGCCGAGTAGTTAAGAATATTTTTCTTTCAACTCCAGCCGGCCTGGGCAATAAATCGTATTGTTTCATAATGTCTAAAAGACTCCGTGATACTTGATAAGTAAAAACATATGTTATACTCATGTCTTGATGATCTAGCATGAATACGCTTCCGTATGACTCAAATACATACGCTAGAAAACTGTTCACATCAGGCACATCACAACGTGTTGTAAAAGTAAAATATCTAAGCTTAAGTAATAGTCGTTTTTCTTCTGTAGTAAATCCCATCTTCTGGTTTATGTTTGAAAAATTTCCGTTTTCAAAATTTTGGTTATTCGTTCCAAACCCAAAGATAGGTTTACCCGGTTCGTCAGGGTTTACTTCTGTTAATAAAGGAAAATCTAAAATAATCGCCCAAACTGCCAATCCAAAATCGTTAGCGGTATCTAAATTAAAAACATCTCTATACCACGCGTTTAAAAACCCGGTTACATTCGTGTCATACCACGATTGCTTGCTATCAATTAAATACGTTAAACTTTGCGCATTGTTATACTGCCAGAGTAAAAATTCTAGGATATCAATCGAATAATCAAACTCTTGGATTTTCATTATTCTACAGTCACGGAGATACTACTTTCATCTATCGTTGCTTTTTGAAAAACTCCTATCGATATTTCATCTGTCGAAAAAACAGGTAATGACGCTAATGCAACTTTTACAGATTTAACATAAATAGACGGATATTGAGTTGTTATAGCCCCCGATAATTCAAAGGGCGATACAGATTCCCCAATTGTAAAACCAGGTTCTTGATTCAACCCGCCTGCCGCATACGTTAAAATAGCTTGTTTTACAGAACCGATAATATCAGACACAGAAGCCGTATTTTTAACCACCACTTGCGTTAATACCGGTATTTCTTCCGGTCGGTCGAATAAAATAGTGTAAGTAACGGGATCAGTAACCCCCGTGAAATTATATGTAATACTAACGCTTATTGGAGTAGCTCCCGGCGCGCCATTTACATACGCCGCGCCGCCACTTTTCTTAGAAAATAAAGCGTTCGCAACATCGTCATCAAGCCCGCCATCAACACAGAAATAAAACGAATGTGGGCCCATCACAACATCATTTAAAGTCACAGTTGAAGATGTTGGATTTTCTTGCCCAAACGTACCTATGACGCCTTTTACTTCAGCTACACCGGCATACATCGCAATAAGCGACGCTGAACCTTGCGTTGCCAAGGTTTTTTTCCTGTACAATCTAAACGCTATATCGCTCTGAGTACTGCCCCCTATCTCCCCGGCTAACGTATTATTTACAACTTCCCATCCCAAAACTTGATTAGGCAATATCGTATTTAAATCCCCTGGAGAAACCGCGATAGCCCCCGAATTTACTGCTTGAAAATCTACCGTCGCAAGTCCTGCGTCATCTAGCGTAACCGTGGATAATGATTGAAATATTTCACCATCTGGCCCTAATGACGCTTGTGACCCTTCGGGCACAATGGTTGTAGGTGAACCCGATACGGTCACGCTAGGGATTAATGTGTAAGACGCGGCTTGTCGTTGTACGTTTGTCAGCATGCCGATCGCGTCTAAAAAAATACCCCCCGCTTGATTCGGATTTATCTGATTTAAGACCGTAGCGATAATTCGTAGTACGTTATTTCTTGCAGTCGTTTCGCCATTAATCAATACCCCCTGGGGGGTATCTGATGTTACTATTAAATCCTCGCCGAATGCGTCTTTATACTCGCCTTGAACTTCGGCTAAAGTTGTCGACGTATCCGGGATAACTATGCCAGTCAATGGATCAAAATTATAACTAGCCATTTAAAACCGCGCTCCCGTATTGTGTCGTAATCGTCGCTTGATATTTTAGAGTATTTTCTTTTTTTGAAATTAAAACGCTATCTACAGATAAAACCCCATCTACATTGGATAAAGTTAAAGTTAACGCCGCGCGGTATTGCCCGTAATTCGGTGCGCCAACCCATACCGCGGTAAAATCAGGCATGCCGCTATCATACTCATAAATCATCTCGTGTAATTGCGCTTTGACCGCCGTTTGGCACGCTTGTTTAACAGCTTCTACGCCAGTTGAAATCGCTAAATTCCCATCCGCTGCTATATATAAATCGTTACTTTCATTAGTCGTAAAAGTCTTAGTCATGGCGGTACGTTCGGGGTTATGCTTCCGCTCGCTTCAATATTTCCATCTACATACATATCGCCCGTCATGGTGAATGCCCCATTCACCGTTAAATTCCCGTCAATTTCAACATCCCCGACAATCGATAAACCGCCTTTTATCTTTACTTTATCTGATTGTATCGCTATAGAAATCGATCCGTTCTGGTTCTGGAAAACGGCAAATTCTGCATTTTCTGGATCTATTATACCACTATTCAATACAATTGGAAGAAAAAAACTATCACTAAAACTTTTTATTCTATCCGTGTTTGGGGTGCTCGCGGTTTTGTTTTGCAAGAATAGTGAAATATCTCGATCACAAGCGAACAAAAGCCCAGTATCCCCAGGAGACAAGTTAAAATCAATAAAAGCACCACCGCCGCCAATGCGACAAACGGGAACGCTAGCAATTTGAGCGCGCGAAATTTGAGAACCATCAGTTGTCCTTATTTTAATAGCGGGTTGTACTTGCACCCGCGGAGGCGCGCTAGAACGATCAAACGACACTACCGTGGCCGGAATGATTCCGTCAGTACGTTGTAATAATTTACTAAAAATCTGTTGAAATGCCCCAGTTAAATTACCTAAATTAGCGGGGTCAACTGAAGGAATGTTAGCCATTTATTGTTGCCTGTATTTTGCTTCCGCAATCCAGTAAAACGGTCGCTCACGTGTCGCGATGTTAAATCCTAATTTATAAATAATATATTGCCCGTTTATGCCGGGGTTTAATAAACTCGTTAAATTGATTAAACTCCCTAACTGTGTTTTATTATCAAGTAAATAAGTAACTTGTATCCCTTGCTCGATAATCTGCGGAATTCCTATCATTCCTGTATCTTCGGATAAATTAATAATTTCCCCTCGTACTGGTAAATTAGAATCTTTAACTACAAGCGTTTCATCATCTATATATGCGTCCACAGAACCCGTACTACCTAACGCGGAAACTTGATCGAGTGAACCTCCTGAATAACTGTAATTTGAGATATTCTTATCAGTCGCTTGGAAATTCGATTTAACCCCTAAATTTGCCGCCGTCTGTTTTGTAATTTCGGATAGTTTAGCGTTCCCCGGTTGTGTCATTACCGTTATTTTTACGCGCTTATCGTGCCCCGTTACTGTCTTTAAAGTAAGCTTTAAATCAGGCGGCTGCGATATTTCTGAACTTGCAATATTTCCTACATAAATTTGCGATAACCCGGTAGACTTTCTACCCGCGGATAAATAGAAGGTCACTGGGGTATTGTTCGGATTAAAAGGACTCGTAGCCGTTATTAAATAGTTCCTCGTGTCCGTATCTAAATTTGCTATCTGTACTTCGCATTCATTCTGATTAGCGTTCGCATATTTCGTGCCAGACGCAGTTATAAATAAATCTTTAAATGTGACAAGTTGCCCGTTTATCGTGAATCCTACTTCAATTAAACGATCATCAATTTGCGGCATTTCTAAAAGTCTCTACTTCATCTTGTGTAGCGTATAGTAAAAATTGGCTCACGCCGAATTTATCATAAATGGGGTATTCTTCATTTTGCGTTATGAAAAAAAAATTCCCCGATTCTAAGTATCGATACGGGATAACGGGCGTAAACGGCGGTACGCGCTCCCCTGAAAATAATAATTCTAAATTTCTATATAAAGTAACTGCGGTTATATTCACGCATGTGTTAATGCGGAAATTGTAAGTATTATTTCCTAGCGTCACTGTAAAATTCTGATTCGGTAAAGCCTCAAGTGGTATAAGATTCATAATTAACCCGAAATACCCGTCCAAGAGGCAAACTTAGATTCTTTTTGTTCAGTTGCCGCTTTGGGCTGTACGTTTCCTTTATTTGTCGTATTCTGTATTTGAGCTTTAGCCGGCGCCGGAGAGTAAGACGGGGATACCTGTTGAATCTCACGTAGCGTTATACCAATTCGCAACGCTTGATACATCTCCGCGCTTTCTTTATACGGCATCGCGGCAATAATCATATTGCTATACGTATCAACCGTCGTTTGCAGTATTAAAAAAGTATTATTTTCGTACAATTGCTTTATAAGCAAATAATCGGATAGATAACTTACCGCTGCTAGGATAAAAGATACTTCCGCAACTTTCGGCTTTTTAATTGTAAAATCTGTAATTGTTGCGCCTTTTTCTATGGGCTGATCCATTAATTCTTGTGCAGACGCGATAGCAACTTCCATCACTGTGGCATTTTGTAAAATAGGAAAAAAATTATCTTGTTGAAATAGCTGTATTTTCGTATTGCTGCCAAGCGCCGCATTAGCAATAGTTACTATTTCTATTAATGATTCGGTACTCATGCCGCAATGCCGTCATCAAACCTATTTACAGCTTGCCTCATTTGTGCGTGTAATGTGTCTCCTATTTGTTTTGAAATTCCGGCAGCGTCTGTTGCTTGCGTTTGAACTTCGACTTTACCTATATTCACATTGCTATTTTTCATAACAGAAGTACCCCCCGCCATGGCTGTTTTAAGATTTCCGAAAGGCATTTGAGCAGGTTGCGCTAAATTTTTATTTACGCTTTCTATGTTAACTTTTCCGTCGCCTTTAAAAACCGATTTCACTTTATTGTAAGCGCCTTCAACCGCGTTAATCCCTTTTAAAATCCCGCTTATAACAAAATCAATAGATTTACTTATGGATTCCCATACAAACTTAATCACGTTAGCCACAGATAGGAATACGTTTTTTATTATGTTAGCCGCATTCGGAAAAGCTGAGGCAAACCAATTCCAAGTTGTTTTAAAAACCGTAAACAATTTTCGCCAGGCTTGCTCGGGGGCTACAAACATTAATGTCAAAAACCGTAGCGCGTCGCCTACCCCAAAAAATATTGATTTAATAAACTCCCAATTTGCTTTAATTATCGCTCCAAGGGCTTTTACTACGGCCCCAAATGCCGGATATTTCTTCATTAATCCGCCCAGCATAGATTTTTGACCTGTGAAAAAATAATAGAAATCTTGTACCACCAAACCAACAACCGCGGATAACGCAAGAAACGCCGAAATCATCAAAACTATTGGCGTAGCTGAAGCTACCGCAAGCGCCCAATTAACCGCTTTTAGTGCGGTTACAACTCTTCCAATAAGAATAACAGAAAGCAGAACTAACGCGGGGATAAGCGCGCCCACTATAATTGAAGCATTTTCTTTGATAAAATGGTTTAAACTTACAATCCCTTTTAAAAATGTTGTTATGATTGGTAAGACTATTTCACTAATTTCTAAAAATACTTTTTTTAGGATTATTCCAAAATCAGACATCCGATCATTAAAATCCTCCGCGACTTCGGATTGATTACCCGTTATAACTCCTAGTTCTTTTTGTCGTTTTATTGCTTTTTCGACTTCCATTCGGCCTTTTTGTAAAAGAGATATAGTTCCTCGATCAAGCCCTAGTTTTTCCCCGACGCCTAACGCTTCTCCCTTCCCCATTTTTGAAAATTTGTCTGCTAGCTCCGGTAAAATGTCGATGAAACTACGGGCTTTCCCCCTAGAATCCGTCATTGCTACCCCTAGCTCTTTAAAAAATGGCGCGGCTCTAGACTTTCCTTTTGTAGCAAAATCCGCAAGTTGTGCGCTCATTCGCTCAACCGTTCCCTCAAACTCGGCTATTGATCCGTTTTCTTGTTCTATGGCTTGCCCCCATGCGGACAAGTCCTCTGTGCTTACTCCAGTCGCTTTTGATAATTTCCCTATCTGGTCGGCGTACTCGGCCACACTGTGGATTGACTCCCCTATTTTTTCGAGTGCAAAAAACCCTAAAAAGCCTTTACTAACGCTCATTATAGTTTCTCTAAAAGAATGCCCTACTTTATTCGCGAGTTGATCGACCGATGTTAAAGATTGTTCGACTTTTCTAGCTTGGCGATCCGCTTCAGAAATACCATCTTTTAACGGCTTAGCGTCTGATTCGAATTGGATGAAGAATTTTTCTAAGATATTACCAGCCATGATTTACCCACTTTTACTGTTCTTTTCAATCTCTTGAGAAATGGTGTATTCGTTATACCCATCTACTGAGATAACTTCCCAAATCATGAAGGCGTCTTCTACAGAATAAATTGTTTTTAATTCGTAGATTGTGGCCTTTCCGCTACTGATAATCGCTGCAATAAGAGGGTGAATGTTTGGGCAATTTTGAATTTCGTATTTTTGGCGAACTCTTTCCAAAAACTCGAGAGGCCGCCTTTGGGAAAAAAACTACAATTATACTCCGCCATTTTTAATGCTAAATCCCTTAACATTTCCCAATCACGAACGTGATTATTCGCTAAATCTTTACTTGCCAACATGACTTTATTTCCGTTCGCGTCGAATGCGGCAACATAAGAAACAAGTTTTAAAATAGTATCTGTTGCAAGCACCACATCTTTAGTAAGCGGGCTTTTCGTTAAGTTTAATATTATTTCTAGCCCGTCAAACGCTGGGATTTTTGCGATAACAAATTTCTTATCTTTTATTGTGATTTCTTTAGGTTCGATCATGTGGTTGTGCTCTCGAAAATAAACGAATATTGTTTTGATTTTAACCTTGAGCTTTGAGCGACTGAATTTGCGGGAGCCGCTTTAGTTAAAGCTCCATTGCTAAACGTTTGGATAGCACCGCTATTTTGATTTACATACGTGGCGGTAATAACATCTTTAGCCACGAGTTTATTGGCAACTGCGGTATTTGCTTGCGCAAGTAACTGTAAATTTCTATCGCTGTTGCTGTCAGGAATAACGTTGATAGTCATTTCTATGATCTTAGGAACATTCCAAACGACCATATTGGCCCCCGCGCCCATCGCGCCCTCAGCGATATCTTTTACCGTGATGTCGATTGCGTCCGCGTCGTCTGCCCATTCAGTAACTGTAAATCCCGCTGGAAAAGTAACACTTGCTACTATTCTGAGCGATGAATTAACGCCTGTAATATATTGCATAAATACCTCTTATATTAAAAAGTGTTCGCCTTCAATTTTGTTAATTGTGTCGTCTTTTCCGTAAATAAGCACATAAATAACTTTATAATTTATCGTTGAACCTACCATGTATGTATCAATCCTACTTGAATACCAATAGCCAAAATTCTGAACTTGTAACCACGCGGAATCATCACCGGCAATTGCGGTAATTTCTGCTTTTTGCGCTTGCGTGAATTGTTTCCCAACAGAGATAACTTTATTAACTAACGCTTGCTCAATAACCGGCTGTTGAATACTTTTAATAGTCTGCAAGCCTTCTGTATTTGCGGGAATTTGTTGCAATAATAAAAACGCGTTTAATACCGCAACCGCCATTGCGTCTTTTAGCCAAATTTCGTTAGCATAAATATTAATAAATTGTGGGTCAGTGTCCGTGCCGTAGACAGTACCGCGCTGGTAAAAACTTATTTGCTGGCCCGCCGCTTGAGTTTGCCCGTAGTAATTAATACCTAGATTGTCTAACGTATCTGAATCAGTCGTAGTAGTAACAGTAGGGGATAACAATACACTTTGTTGGAACATGTAATTCTGTACAGAATTTTGCAAATCGTAACGTGTGGCCGCTAATATCGCGCCGGGCAGCATTTCAACATACCCACTAATGCTCGTATATTCACTCACTACAGTACCGGCATACCCGTTTAACGCTATGCTATAGTCGCTTGCGTCGTCTCTTAAAACCGGCACTAAATACATAAATGAAATGTTTGGCGTATATGCCGCATTCCACGCGGCTGCCTCGGTGATTTCGTCAATAGTTAATTCCGTGGCGGGCATAAATAAAAAAGTAGCGAAATTGTTCGAAGCGTCTGCGGAATTCTGTAATGTGTCAGTCACACTAACTGCAATAGAACCATCGCTAAAAATAGCAGAACTTCCCCAACCAATCGCGTTTACTATATTCGTGCCAACGCCCGCACTTGTTACAGAGATAACCGCGTCTACTGCGTCGCCACCAACAAAATTAAACGCCCCGCGTGCAGCGTCATACGTGACTGTTGCCGCTGTCCACTGTACGCCTGTTTTGGCGTTAATTGCTAGCTCGATTTCTGCTGCAACGTCGGCCAAACTTGTAGCAGTTGAAAAATCTAAGCCGGTAATGTCATTTGTAACCGCGCCTAGCGTCATACGAAAAGAACCAGCGCTAATCGCTTGGAATTGCGTTAATGTTGTTGAAAAACGTGAACCAAAAATCTTTGGGGGAACCGCAACCGGCACGTAACTCGCAAATGATAATTTCTGCGGTTTGTAATACGTTTTACTAATAAACCCAAAATAAAAAGCGGCTCTGTCGTACTCTTCCGAACTTGTGCCAAAATAATCCCCCACTTGAGAAAGGCTAGTAAACTCCGCAAAAGAATTTGTAGGTATTAGTGGGTTCGTTGTAAAAATTCTAGTAATATAATCACGCGTAGTTACAAGCGGGTTGTTTACTGTAAAAGACGTGATATCAACGTATTTTGTAAATGCTATAGACATGTTTTAAACTCCGTAAATTCCTGCGGTTACTTCTGTTGTGGAAGGGACAAGGCTAACCATGTCCGTTTTATATGTTAATTGAACATCAAAGGAAGGGGACGCCTCATACTGCCCCCGGTCGTCAATAAAAAAAGGATTTCTAACATCATTTATTCGTAAAAGCCCTATGTCATTTGCGCTAAACGTATCTATCGCTGCTTGCGTTAATAATATTCTTGCGCACAAATTGACTAAATCCGAAGCGGTGGGTAACGAGTAATCCACAATAGCAGTAGGGACTTGTCTTACCCATGCTTCAATCTGAAAAGTAGATATATAAAGTTGTGACTCAGTTAACGTAGAATTTAACGTACCGTATGAATAATTTCTTTCTACAAACCCGTATCTATTATCACTAACTTTAAAAAAATACACGGAGGGATCAGTATTTGCCCCTTGCTGCGTTGGTTGATACGCTTGTTGCACGGCTACGCTTGCTTGGCCATTATTTGCTAATCCAGTCAATAAAACATCACGTAAAACTTTAATTATTTGATTGTCATTCATCGTCTATTTTGACTAGCAACAATTCTGCCCAACCATCCATCGCGTACCAATCTGTCTCACTTTCTACTTTAAAGATTTTATTGCTATACGTGACTTGATCACCAGACACATTACGCTCAACAGGCAGCGCGTTTTTAGAAACGAAAAAACGTGCGTAATATTTATTTAAATCAAGCCCGTATTGTTCATATAAATCGCGCGGGACGGCTTGGAAACTGCCTTTCAACGAAACCGGCGTATCATACGTAGAAACAAGTTGACCTATTTCATTAGCCACACGGGTCAAATACACTGCATAGCTAACCGTTTGTTCTGCAATTGTTCTTAAAGCCACATTGAGTAAATTTGAACCGGGTATCATTCTTCGGGTTCTTCTACAATATAATTAACGGATTTAATCATTATCGCCGTATCAACAAGCGGTTTTTCTAACGAATGCGGCTTATCTTTCGGCGCCCGGTTCTGCTCGATATCTTTATCCCTGGCTTTTTTATTAGCTAAAATACCCTTTATATCTATTGTTTTTTTATACCCCGCGCTTAACCGTCTGTATCTCGCACGAACTGTTGCACGTTTTAAAGCGGGGGAATGTACGGCATTTATCGCCTCTACCACATCGCCTTGTATAACTAACCCTAACCTTTCAAACGCTTGCCAAAACTCAAGCTCACCAAGAACTGCTTTTTTAAACTGGTTATAAAGATATACACCCCATTTCCGCTCATTCTTTTTAATCGTGGGCCTAAAATACGGACGCTGGGGGATATTTTTTTTAGGAAAACCGAATTCAGAAATCTTTGCCGCTTTAGCAACTGGAAAATCTGAATCCGGGTATTCTGAATCGCCTAAAAACCCAACTTTTAACGCTTTTTTTTCTTCTGCGTCTTTTATGAATTTTTGAAATGCTTCGTATGACTCGCCTTTAACCCGCCTAACTTTCACGTGTAAAATGTGCCGTAAACTTTACGAATTGCTGATCCTTCCGGTGTGCCGCCTATGTACATACCGCCTACCGAATTTGCTCTAGCAAGCGCTAGTAACGATTGCCCGTAACCGGTCAAACTCAACCACCACGCCCACTGAGATTTAACGGGAGGCTGCATGAGTGACACATTTACTTTATCAATCTGCGCTTGTGTCGTAAGACCAGGAACTTGCCCTTGATTAATCCACGTAGACAGCAATAATAAGTGCGCGGTCATCAGCGTTAATGCGTAGTACCTCGCCGCCCCCGTCAAATAACAAAAATCCGTATTTTCTACGTAATATGTGGCTTGCGTGAAAGTGTTTAATATCACGCTATCAGGATATGCAATAATGTCTGCGAATTGCGGAAAATCTATCCTAAATTGCGGGATATCAATAGTATATGGCGCAGACATTACCCGTTCGCTTTGCTAATCAATTCCGGTTTTAACCCCGCCGGTAATCTTTCATCTTTTGTACTAGTTAAGGGGGCGCTTTTATCCTTTGGCGTCATATTCTTAACAACTTTTTCAACTTTATCTGTGCCCCCGACAATAGCTAAAAACCCACGAGATAAATGACGTTGAAACGCTGGGTCATTCTTTAAAAATTCAAGCTGTTCATTACTTACGACGGTTTGCCCTGCAAGCGGGGTTTCATCTTGAAGACTCTGCCCGCGCCGGCCTTTAGCTAAATTCGCGCCGCCTTTAACCCGCACTTTCCCCGCGATAACTGGAACTGCATTTGTATCAGCACGATGGTACAAAACATAATCTGTATCAGCCGTTGCAGTAGATATAATAGTATGCATAATTTTCCTCCTATATCCCGTAATATCGAACAACACCGTAAGGGCGTTTACAATACGCGCCCGCGGTAGCGTTTGCATAACCCTCTATTACTCCGGTTACTTTTCGCTCCACCCCTAGAGTATAGAATTTAGAAGGAACATATTGCGCAAATACCGCCCCGTCATCTGTTGAGCCGTTATCTTCTCGAACGCTATCGGCGTACATGTAAAATACATTGTCACCTAAATGTGCGTCATCTAATTCCGGAGCGGAAAGTACGCGCATATTGGGGTAAGTCTGTTTAATTAACTGCATAACCGACTGATTACCAAGGTTGTTTATATTGTCTAATTGGTCAACTACGCTAGTCGCTACTGCCAGAGTCATTGGAGTGCGGTGCGCATCGATATTATCCCCGGATAAAGTACGGATATATGCTGCGGCGGTACGAATATCCGCCCAGATTTCAAGGTACGTTTTAGAAGCCCATGTAGTAGAACCGGACAAACCTGTAGCTACCACTTGATACGCTGTTTCACCTGGGTCATTCAAAAACCCGTAAGTTAAGCTTAAACCGTCATTCCACCCGTAAAACCCGATCGCGTTTCGCAAAATTTCTAATGCTAAAAGCGCGGACTCTCTTACATTCGAAGCGTAATCAATACGAGCACGAGAGGCGCGCATTTCTTGCAACATGGGAATTTGCAAACCTATTTTGAATTGTTGAACAGAACGATAATCCCAGGTAGTATTAAAAGAACTGAACGTTGTATTGCTAGTATCGCCGTAAGGCACCGCTTCGCCTGTTAATTCATTGAAGCCTTGTACAATCTGTGCGTCTTCAAACGAGCCGACAACTTTCATACCTATAAATTCATCGATACGTTTCGCCCACGTTAAGTAATTAACAAACCCGGGTAACCAGTTCTGTAAAAATTGAACAGGAGTAATAATATTCGGCGTTGTTAGGTTCGGCTGCATGGGGTTAATTGGGTACTGATCCATAACCGAATTTAAAAACCGGACGCTAGATTGCGCGCCCTGGTCGAGATGAACGCCGATCTTTTCTAGTTCTTTATACGACGCAACGCCCGCGTCAGTTGAAAAAACATCATTTAATTTTTTTGCGATCGCGCTAAATTCTCGGCCGCTTACATAGCCATGTTGTTTTGTGTTTTGTATATTTTGCATTTTTATAATCTCTAAGCAGGGATTGCAGGAACGGTTGTTATACGAATAATCGCGATACCGGCAGCAGTTACAGGGAATTGATCAACAGTCGCATAGCCGTAAGCAAACCCGCCCGGTACTACTGCGCCTGGGACGATAGTGGCTAGTGCCCCGGTGGTGGTGTTGTACACGACTAAATCTCCAACGGCTGCGGCGGCAGGTAGATAGGTATAGATACAACCCATGTTTAAAATGTCCGCTACCACTTCATTAGGTAAAGTTAAAGTCGACGCTAATGGCCCACCTACGGAAGTACCAAAAGAGGCGTGCGCTTTTGGGTTAATTAAATACCCCGCAAACGGCGTAGTTCCGCCTGCTTGCGCCACACCTTCTTGCCCAGCAACAATAGTAAACGCTCGCCCAAATACGTTATTAGCCGCGCTCGCAGATCGCAGAATAAGCGCGCGCGCGCGTACAGGGGAATTGTCATAAAGCTCGCCGTAAATACCGGCGGCTTGATTCTGATAAACTTGTGTCTGTGGCATAATTATCTACCTTTTAAAATTGAATCAATGTTGATCTTTTGCGTTTTGTCAGAGTCGCCCACAAAAACCGATTGCCCGGAATCTTTCGCAGATACGCCACGGAAAAACGAATCTAAGGCGGTAATCTCTTGGCCTGCTTTACATTTCAACCCGAGCTTCTCAACGCCGTATTTTGCGACTTCTTCCGCTGTTTTTTCAGAGTGGTCAAACGCACCTATGTGCTGTGAAATCTTCTGAGCTAGTGCATTTCTATGCGTTAATTCCGACATCAGCGCTTTAAGCCCCGTTTTTTTCATAGCCACGAATTCTTTCTCCAACGCGGAAACTTTCTTAACTGCTGAATCCATCGCGTCTTTCATTTCTTTAGAATCGCCCATTTCGGCCTCTACCTCGCCTTCATCTTCTGTTTTTTTATCTTCGTCAGTATCCGCGTCTTCTACTTTTACATCTGCGTCAGCAGCCTTAGCCCCGGCGGACGCAAGCGCCTCTAATTTTTCTGCTATGCCACGAATTGCTTCTTGCATAGCGCCTAGCCCGTTAACTACGGCTTCTTCAAGCGATGGCTTTGCGGTTGTTTCTTCGTTCATCGTTTTGATCTCTTTTGAATCGATTGTAAATTTGAAATGGTCAAGCACGGCTACATCTGGGCCCGCTCGCCCCATATCGACTAGCGCCAGATGGTTACCCCTCAATTTCCTCTGAATCGCGTCATAATTTATACCATTATACGCGCCTCGTGTCAAATCGTAGACACAACGATACCCAATTGACAATTCTTTTTTCCCTTTTTGGATCAAATTTGATAACTTTTCAGAGAATATTTTAAGATTACTTTTTAAATAGCCGTCATTCGTATCAAAATATACGTTCTCACCCGTTACGCCCTGTACTCCCTTCTTTTCGGCGGGGGTTAGCCCTTCTTCCGTTGGCCCCAATAGCTCATGCTCATCTGTAAACGGGATCAATTTAAAGGATTCGATACAGTCTGGATCAAGTAATTCCTCAGCAGGTCGGTACACGTTATACATCCGGTTCGGATCAATTATCCCTTGCTCGATTTGTTCACGCGTACCTATTTGCGCGCCCGTGTACGGGAAAACGCCTTCTTTCGAAATGGGGTTATTCTCGATATTGATATAACCGTTTAAATCTAATTCTTGTGCTGACATATCTTTGTTTTTCCTATTTACAAAATTGTAAGAATATGCAATTATCCATATGTGGGAATTTAGTTAGTACTTGCATAATTATGCAAATAAATGAATATTTATTCATCTTCGGATAAATCCTCCGCGGATATCACAGGGATCATACTGCAACGACAGTTTACGAGTTGCCCGGGTAATCCGCGCTCGCCTGTTTTTGGATCGATAACCGGCGGGTCAGATATGCTATATTCGTTCCCGTTGAGTGTGTCTAAATGATACGGCCTGGGTTTTGCGGAACCGCCATTGTGCAGCCATTTAAACTTATCCATGCCGGCGTTTTTCATACGCCCCGCATTTAGCCCGGTATATACTTTTCTCGTTTGATCGTTTGCGATTAGTTTCGCGCGTCTGTTTACTTTTTCATCCGTATTCTTTAAATGGCTTTTAAAATCTTTTGAAAGCTCTAATTGTGATTTTGCCGTTTTATAAATATCGCTCGGGCCCTTGCCCGTTGTTACCGCGCGGAATACTGTTTTCTCCATCTCCGCTAAATACTCACGCGGGATAGATTTTATTAACGAAACATTCTCCGCAATCGACGCGTTTAATATTTTCTCAACTCGCTTTCCCTTCAATGTTGATTTTGGAAAAAACCCTAGTTCTACGCTTGTTTGGCTGTTTAAAGCGTTTTTACTTTTATTCGTTAAACCTTGTACAACGCCAGCCGCGGTAACGCCTAACAGCAGTTGCGACATGGATTGTTCGCTAGATTCATCCACATCATTAACAAAATCATCTGCTATTTTCGGCGCAACCGAATCGAATAATTTTTGAAACGTGTCTTGCAAATTACGCAATACGCGTTGGGAATAATTCGGTAAATCTTCGTCTTGCGCAAAATGCTCTTTAGCCACTTGTGAATACAGCATTTCTTTAATTGCGGCGTTTGTTTCAACCGTCATGCGCTTGATTAAAGCGTTAAGCGTCTTCTGATACTTTATCGCTTTTCGGATTGGCGGCATTAGGCGCCTTCCCTGGTACACCACTTTGTTCTTCTTCGCTGGTTTCTTCATCTGGCATTTCGTCCGGCATGTCGTACATTTCGATCCCGTTATACCCGCTATCCGGGTCAGATATTAAACGCTGTCGAATATCTTCGCCTGAGATCGCCCCCGTTTGGGAAAGCGTTAAATCTGTCTCAGAATTCAACTTATTTACATTCGCAAGCTCCTCAGCGGTTGCACTCTTCAACGGCTCCCACTTTATTTTTATCTTGAATTCTTCCGTGTTAAATTTCGGCGTAATTTCGGAACGCATTAAACGTACTAAATGAGCGTCGACAAAATCCGTCAAATGATTAGCTTGCAAACTTTCTAGCGTTTCATGATAGCTAGTCATTTCGTAATCGCCAGTCGCGTTAAACCCTTTAGGCGTTGTACCTAGTAGCTTTGTCGACGGAACGCCCGCGATGGACGCTACAAGCTGATATTGCGTCATGATCACACTGTCAAGATCAGCTAGCGCGACATCAAGTTGCTGAACTTCTTCTGTAGTATCCATAACTTGATACCCATAGTTATTCCGCATTTGAACCGCCCATTCTAAATTATTTACTATCTTTTGCTGATTTAATACCGCGTTTTCTAAATCAGTTTTATACAATAAAATACGCTTTGTCATGGCGAGAAGCGGCGCTTCATTGGCGGTTCTCTCCGCGCAATACACGCGTTCCGCAATCTTCTGCGGAATTGACACCCCGCCCCACAAATACGTAGGTTTTAAATAGTCGGCGACCTCACTTTCTACATAAATTGAAAAATGCGAACGATGTATACTTTTCCCGTTAACTTGCCACCAAGTTGGCACATAGAAATTTTTATCCATGGGGTTAGACGCGGATTTAAAATCTAACTCGGGCACAACCCAATACGGATCAATCTGGCACATGCCTTTATAGCTGCCTGGCGTCACCCCGTCTGGGTTAAACGGCTTGTAATAAAAATCCGGGTCATCTGACTCAACTAAAAATAAGCAAATTCGAATACCGAACATTCGGCCGAATCGAACGTACTCAATCATGTTCTTCGTAAGCTGAAATTTCTTATTTAAATCTTCAATTTCCGCTAAAACTTCCGGTTCGATTTTTTCCCCATCGTTAATCGTTACTTCGAAACCTTTTCTTACGGCGTCTTCCGCTGGCATTGTGCACGCTTTATCCACAAGCCAATGCTGCCCCACCATCGCGGTTATTTGATACGGTAAATAACCTTGCAAGCCATACCATGAGATGATGGACGCGTCTAAATTATTCTGCGCCTGCACATTGTAAACGAGTCCGGATGGCATCGTTGAATCTTGCGCAAAGCCTTCTTTTTCTTTCACATTCTTTAATTGTGTTACGCGATACGTATTACGTATCGCTTCGTCTAACACGTCCTGGGTTGTTCTCCCGTCGAGTACAAAACGGTGCGTAGAAAATGCTTCTTGCTCGGATTTCTGCGGCGTTTTCGGTTCTTCTACTTTTCGATCGCGCTTAAATAATTTTTTAAACATAGAACAACCCTTTTTTACGAACGTCTGAGAACGCCATTACTAACGCGTCTGCTAAATTCGGCGATTGCGAGCCATCTGGCTTTTTATCAATTATGATTTTACCTACCTTTGTGTCCGAGTAAGTCGGCTGCGATAATTCGTTAATTAAACGCTGCGAATGTTGCCCTTGCGACGATATTGAGATTATTTCATCTTCTTTAAACGGCATTTTTTCCACAACAGCGCGATACGTTTTCAAAAATCTTTCACGTAATAACCACCACTGCTGCGCTTTTAGATTCTCAAAAAAGTCTTTATTCATTCGATCGCCAATCGCGCGCCCTTCTGGGTTTAAAACTTTACCGCCGCCGTTATATGGCGTAAATTTTACTTTCGAATTTCGTAAACCGTTTATACGTCTTGCGTCGCCCTTCACGCCCGCGCCTACGCCATCCGCGTCATACGTTACGCTATCACACCCTTCGACTTGACACGCTGAAATGACTTTCTCAACAGACGTATAAATATCTGATCCTTTCCCGCGCCATTGATGTGGAGAATACGCAAGAAACCCGTAGCGCATTACGTAGGCATTAAGGTCAGCGCCCTCATCTGCTACGTCAAAGCCACACATACGTAAGCCGGATGGCTCTATCCCTAGTTTTACATGCGCGTCTACCGCGCTGCGAACCCATTCCGCAGGGATAACGACGCCTTCTACCGACGCGTCGTAATTTAAGTCCAACTCTTGCGCAATGATGACGGGATTGCCGATTTCAGCGCATTTCTGCGCGTACCATTCCTCAGTTCTGCGCGGATCGTCGCGCCAATGAAATGTAAATACCGATACATTCCCGTTAAATCGTTTCTCTGCAAAGGGGTTATTTCGCCCATGCGGCGTAGATATGTCTATTCTACAATTCGTAGCGCTTGATATAGCGGGCTCGACAATTTGGGGGCGCGGCAAGAATGCTGCTTCATCCACAAAATAAAAACTTAAACTCGCACCACGCCCCAAGTTGTCGCCCGCTTCCCCCGTAAGCGATGATCCTGTTTCTGGGAAACGTAGAATCATGTGCGCTGATCCAGTTTTTTGATTCCAACCAGCGCGAAATTCTGGGGGCAAGGAGGAAATAAAAAGCCGCGCTTTATGAAACAGGCTCTTAGGATCGCCGGACTTGTCAATGTATTCTTCCTTTCGCGATCCGAAGCACCCGTTAACGCCTTCATACAGCACGCACATCGAGACGCCTACCGCCACAGATAACCAGCTAACGCCCATTTGCCGTGACTTTTCAGTTATGCCGGATGTTCCCGTTTTCCACCGTTCTATGAACCATTCAACCCATTTGCGTTGATGATCGAAAAGAATAAACGGAACGTGCGCAGGTCGCCCTAGCTCCGGATTTCTTGGGTCGAACGTACAACCCCAATCACTAATAAAATCCGCGACGTTATTCCGGTAGTATTCTTTCAATTGCTCCGCCGCGGCGGACTCTGATCTAATACGCTCAAGCCGTTCCACGCGCGCTTTAATCACAGGGGAATAGTCTGGGTTTCTGAAATCAAAATTACTCACCATTCATGAGCCGCTGGTATTGTTTAGCCGCCTCAACAGGGTCTTTTGAAATTTTGTCCGCGGTTATCTTATCTTTTTCACTTAGCTCAATCTCTACGTGCTTCTTTCTGCTAAAGCCCAGGCGCGCCCCCTTCGTCTCTAGCCAGAATTCCTGGGCTTTATATGTTTTTCTATGCTTGCCGGATTTATACATCTCCGTCGCCATGGCGCGCGTTGCGAAATCTTCCGCGGCGTCCGTCGCTTCTTTAAAATTCGGGTAAGTATCTAATAACCGTTTAATCTCGGCCATATCGTACCCGAGCTCATAAGCGGCGACATCCCAAAACCCTCCGTTATTGCGCGTTTCGTCAAGAACGGCGATCATCACGCTTTTATCTTTTTCTACATCTGGCTGTTTTAACATGTTTTTACTCTCAAATGAATCATTGTATAACATTTTTCAATTTGTATCAAACCATAACCCCTTAAGTGCTT
>JACCDN010501045.1_pt1 | contig 18925 bp, 18 predicted proteins | sample 7441691 | NCBI WGS metagenome assembly JACCDN01 (sample SAMN15323439, study PRJNA562643) | freshwater metagenome | isolation source: river surface water | place: USA:Blue River Watershed | collected 2017-08-16 | reverse complement strand
GTGAAGCTGGATCGGTCGAAGTCTCAGCTCTCTTTAGACAAGAGAAGCATCCGGGAATAACGCACTTGGTCTCGGATATTGAGGGGACTTTACGAAGCGATGCTTCATGGCCAGAGATCTTGAAGGCGACGTTACCTCCAGGTTCTGTATCTGGCGCGCCAAAGAGCACTGCGCTTTCAATCATCTCTCACCATGAAGTTGATGAGCGGGGTCCTTACTGCGGGGCTCTTGGATATATCCATGGTGATCGAGCAGAACTTGCTGTTGCAATCAGAACTTTCTGGACTACTGGAGATAAATATCTCCGATATGGAACAGGCGCTGGAATAACGTGGGGTAGCGATGCGCAGAGTGAGTGGGAAGAGACTCAGCTCAAGGCCCGCCACCTCATCTCAATCGCAGGTGGAGAGCTGTGAATCATCCGGCAAGGCACCCATTTCCTGCAGGTGAAGGTTTCTTTGAAACTCTCAGAACGGAAGATGGAAAAGTTGCTGAGTTCACTCGGCATATGCGAAGAGCGCTCACGGCATCTGGCGCAACAGGAATAAAGATGCCTGGCGAAGAAAGTATCCGGGGCAAGATTGCACAAGTTCTTGACGAGCATCCTCACCCAGTTGGAAGGTTACGGATCGCTTTCACGCATGATGATGTCATAGTTACTCACGATCCATATGAAGATCTGGTTGAAGGAGCTTTCCTCACCTTTTCGCCACACACCTCTAAGGCTCGCGGTGCGCAATTCAAAACCTTCCCATATGACGCTCGCTACGAGATTGTTGATGAATCTCGTGCCCATGGTTTTGACGATGCGATCGTCTTTAATAGCGCAAACAATGTTACAGAGACTGGCATCTCAAACTTAGCTTTCCTCTTTGATGGCACCTGGTTTACGCCACCTATCTCAGCTGGCATCTTGCCCGGAACGATGAGGTCTCTTGCTATTGAAAAGTGTGGTGTGGAGGTGCGAAATATTCACATCACCGAGGTTCCGCAGGCCTCCGAAATCACCTTGCTGAGCAGTTTAAAGATTGCCCAACCAGTCGTGCAGATTGGTGAGATGCGTTTGCCGTGCGGGGAAGCTTCGAATGCATTCAGCGGCCAAATAAGGGAAAAGGTTCAATACTTTTCGGTACTCTAGGCATATGTCCGAAATCGCGATTATCGTCGAGGGTCAGCCACGTAAGGTTGAAGTCGACCAGAAGCCAACCCATCTCTTCGCCGAGCAGAAAGATATTGTCGTCTGCAAAGTAAATGGGGTCCTCCGTGATCTCTGGACCGATCTCGCGGATGGCGATGTTGTCGAACCTATCTCGATCTCATCACCAGAAGGTCTAGCTGTTCTGCGCCACTCGACCGCCCACGTCATGGCCCAAGCGGTGCAGCAAGTCTTCTCACAGACGCGTCTTGGTATTGGCCCACCGATTACCGACGGTTTCTATTACGACTTCGATCCACAAGAGCCTTTTAATCCAGATGATCTCGAAAAAATCGAGAGCGCAATGCGCAAGATCGTCAAAGAGGGCCAACGTTTTAAACGTCGCGTTACAAATGAGGCGGATGCTCTCAAAGAATTAGCGCACGAGCCATATAAGTGCGAATTAATTGGACTCAAGGGTCCGGCTGGCGATGAAGCGAGTGTCGAAGTTGGTGGGGGAGAACTCACAATCTATGACAACTTAGGTCGAGATGGAAAACCTGTCTGGTCTGATCTCTGCCGCGGTCCTCATCTGCCATCGACAAAGCACATCCCGGCATTCAAATTAATGCGAAGCGCGGGCGCTTACTGGCGCGGATCCGAGAAGAACCCAATGCTGCAACGTATTTACGGAACAGCCTGGCCATCGCAAGATGAGCTCAATGCATACCTCGAACTTCTTGCCGAGGCCGAGAAGCGCGACCACCGTCGATTAGGTCAAGAGCTTGACCTCTTCTCATTCCCAGAAGAAATTGGATCTGGTCTTGCCGTCTTCCATCCCAAAGGTGGAATCGTTCGTCGCGCGATGGAAGATTACTCACGCAAGCGTCATGAAGATGAAGGTTATGAATTTGTTTACTCACCTCACTTAACAAAGGCTGCGCTCTTCCAGAAATCTGGTCACCTCGACTGGTACTCAGAGGGTATGTATCCACCGATGATCATGGATGAAGAGCTCCACGAAGATGGAACAATTAAGCGCCCTGGTCAGCAGTACTACATGAAGCCAATGAACTGCCCCTTCCACAATTTGATCTTCCAGTCTCGAGGTCGCTCATATCGCGAGCTTCCACTTCGTCTCTTTGAATTCGGTACCGTCTATCGCTACGAGAAGTCAGGTGTACTTCACGGAATCACTCGTGCACGTGGATTCACACAAGATGACGCGCACATTTACTGCACTAAGGATCAGATGCCGGGAGAACTAGATTCTCTCTTGACCTTCGTTCTTAATCTCCTTCGCGATTACGGCTTAGAAGATTTCTATCTAGAACTTTCTACTCGCAATCCAGAAAAATCTGTCGGTGAAGATTCCGATTGGGAAGAAGCGACAGAGGCGCTACGTAAGGCGGCGCTGGCGCAGAATCTCGAGCTCGTCCTCGATGAAGGTGGCGCTGCCTTCTACGGTCCCAAGATTTCGGTCCAGGCGAAGGATGCCATTGGGCGCACATGGCAGATGTCTACTATTCAGGTCGACTTCCAATTGCCACAGCGCTTCGAACTTGAATATGCAGCATCAGATGGAACTCGTCAACGTCCAGTGATGATTCACCGCGCGCTCTTCGGATCCATTGAACGTTTCTTCGGGGTTCTCACCGAGCACTACTCGGGTGCATTCCCGGCATGGCTCGCACCAGTGCAGGCAATCGCAATACCGGTAGCCGATACCTTCAATGACTATATGTATGAGGTTGTTGCTCAATTGAAGAAGGCCGGAATCCGTGCAGATATTGATGCATCAGATGACCGTTTTCAGAAGAAGATTCGCAATGCGCAGTTACAGAAGATTCCATTCATGTTAATCGCAGGTGAGGAAGATATGAAGGCTGGAGCCATCTCATTCCGCTATCGCAATGGTGAGCAGAAGAATGGTGTTCCTATCGCAGATGCAATCAAGGAGATTGCTCAGGTCGTTGCAGATCGAGTGCAGAACTAGAAATGACGCAGGCAATTGATGGCGGTGCAGGAATGCCCGATGGCTGGCAACGGCTCTGGGCACCTCATCGCCTCGACTATCTCCGTGGAGAAAATCGTCCATTAGATGGCAATGATGTCGAGTGCCCATTCTGCAGAATTCCGAAGCTCTCTGATGAAGAAGGACTCGTTGTGGCTCGCGGAGAGAATGCATATGTTGTCATGAATCTCTATCCATACAATCCGGGACATCTATTGGTATGTGCATTTCGCCATGTAGCAGATTTGACTGATCTCACCGACGAAGAGCGACACGAGATTACAGATATGACATCACATGCAATGAAGACGATACGCAAAGTCTCTAAGTGCGAAGGCTTTAATCTAGGAATGAATCAAGGCGCTATTTCAGGTGCAGGTGTTGCAGCACATATTCACCAACATATTGTTCCGCGATGGTCAGGTGATGCAAACTTCATGCCTATCATCGGAAAGACAAAAGTGCTTCCACAGCTTCTGACGTTGACGAGAGATGAATTAGCTGCGGCCTGGTAACTCTTCAAGATATCGCTGCACCAGGTCAAGACCCAGACCATTTGCCAGATTAACCGGCAAGGCAGGAAAAAGAATGCCAGCAGCAAATGCTCCTTCTTCCATCTCCATCATGTGATCCCGATATTCATCTTGAAAATCTTTCACCAATTCTTGAAGTTCGACATCACTGACACCTGGAGTTGGCGGATTGGTTGAGTAATCCATTGTGGATAGGTCCTTGAGTGAGACTGTGCCGATGGGTGCTCCATTTTCACCATGAAGAACGAGGTACGGTGTAACAACTGGGTCGAAGACTCGGTTTGCGACTAGAACAGCGTCATCAAAATCCATCTCCATGCCCTCAAGAACAGTGACAAGAACCATTCTCGGCGTCTGGAACTCATCAAATTGGCGCCACAAATCAATAGTCGCGTTATCAATCCCAGCTGCAGGGTTAATGGCAAAAATTGCCACATCACATTGTGGATCTACCGAAGTTGCCACTTCGCCGCCGAGCGCCTGCGCAAACTGTTCTGGGGTGGCGCTAACATGGGCATATATTTTTATCGATTTCATAGCGTCGCGGCTAGTTGAAGTCATGGAGGTAACTCTACGATGACGTCATGGTTAGCTCAGCATTTAAGCCCGCAGTCAATCGTTTTATTGAACCGATTGCCCGCCTTGCCATTCGAGCTCGAATCACACCCAATGCGGTAACGCTAGGGGGGACTATTGGAACGGCTCTTTCGGCCATCTACTTCTACCCCCGGGGTGATCTCTTCATCGGAACTCTCTTCATTGTCGTCTTTGCGCTGAGTGACCTCTTCGATGGGGCGATAGCTCGACTCTCGGAGACGGGTGCAAGCGCGTGGGGAGGGTTTCTTGATTCCACTTGTGATCGCGTCACTGACTCTGTAATCCTTGGCAGTCTAGCGATCTACTGCATCATTGAAGATTTGGCTATCTATCCGGTAATTATTGCGACCATTGTCTTTGGATTCCTTGTTCCATATATCCGTGCAAAGGCAGAGGCTTTCGGAATCAGTTGCACCGTTGGAATCGCGGAGAGAACTGAAAGATTAATCCTTGCGCTGACTGCGATTGGATTCCACGGTCTGGGGGTTCCGTATATCTTGGCAATTCTGATGTGGATTCTGTTGTTGCTGAGTGTCATCACTGTCATCCAGCGAATACTCGTTGTTCGTAGAGGCTTAGCTTAGATGGGCGCCCATCTCTCATATCTTGCCTATCTTCTCGGTTGGAAATTAATTGGAGTTCTGCCGGAAAAGGTGGCATATAAAGTTTTTTCTAGGATCGCGCTTTTCATGTATCGCAAAAATGGAAAGAGCGTCCGTAGGCTCCGGACTAACTATTCAGTAGTTCAACCCGGTATTTCGCCGGAAGAACTTGAGAATCTCGTTATCGCTGGCCTAGAAAGCTATATGCGGTATTGGTGCGACACCTTCAGAATTCATCGTTGGAGCCCTCATAGAATCGCAGCGACGGTAACAACTAGTAATGACCATCTCTTGCGAGAGCCCATGAACCAGGGGAGAGGCGTCGTAATTGCACTTCCTCACTCGGGCAACTGGGATCATGCTGGCGCATATTTCTGTAATGAGGGATATCCACTAGTTACAGTTGCCGAGGTGCTTAAACCTGAAAAGTTGTTTAAGAAGTTCCTTGCCTATAGAGAAGAGATGGGTTTTGAAGTTTTAGGTTTGGATTCTCGCGCCTTTGTGTCTTTAATGAAGCGTGCGCGCGAGAAGAGGCTTATCGCACTTGTTGCCGATCGTGACCTCTCCTCATCGGGGATAGAGGTCACCTTCTTTGGGGCAAAGGCGAAGATGCCGGCAGGTCCCGCAGTGCTTGCGATTAAGGAAGGCCTTCCCCTAGTTGCCGCCCATGTCAGCTACTCGCGCACTGGAATTCATATTGATTTTCGCGCAATTGAGATATCGTCATCAGATATTGAGAGTGAAAAGATAAGCCAAACAGTGCAGCAGATTGCGCAGGCCTTTGAGATTGGCATAGCTCAAGCTCCACAAGATTGGCATATGCTCCAGAGGATTTGGATTGAAGAAGGAATCTACTGATGACATTTGAGCGAAAACGTATTGGCATTGTCTGTCCATATGGTTGGGATACGCCCGGCGGAGTTCAAGCACATATTGCAGATCTCGCAACATATCTCATATCTCAAGGCCACTACGTTTCAGTCCTCGCTCCGACTTCAGAAGAGGAAAATCTTCCAGATTATGTCGTAAGTGCGGGCAAGCCAATTTCGATTCCTTATAACGGCGCCGTTGCAAGGATCCTCTTTGGACCAATCGCTTTCTCGCGAGTAAGACATTGGATTGCTCAAGGAGAATTCGATCTTTTGCATCTTCACGAACCTGCAATTCCATCGATATCTCTCTTGGCTTGTTTTGCCGCTGAGGGGCCTCTAGTCGGAACATTCCACGCATCAGCAAAGAAGCAGAAGGCAATTTTTGCGATTGGACCTATCCTTGAACCGGTGATCGAAAAACTCACAGCGAGAATTGCCGTCAGTGAAGCCGCTCGTGAAACGCTCACTGAGCACCTGGAAACCGATGCAGTTGTTGTCCCTAATGGAATCTATGCGCGACGTTTAGCAAATGGCGCCCTCAACCCACAATGGTCTGGAAATTCAATTGGATTTATCGGAAGATTCCAGGAGCCACGTAAAGGCTTATCGATTTTGGTTTCTGCGTTGCCTCAGATCATCCGCGAAGTTCCCGATGTTCGCGTCATAGTTGCCGGGCCAGGCGATGCAGCAGAGTTTCTTCAAGACGTTCCTTCTCATCTTCACGATCGATTCTCCTTTCTCGGAAGAATCACGGAGCAAGAGAAGGCCGATTTCCTCCACTCGATTGGTGTTTATGTTGCACCCAACACCGGAGGAGAGTCTTTTGGAATTATCCTTGCCGAGGCACTTGCCGCAGGTGCTGTTGTCGTAGCCAGCGATATTCCTGCCTTCAAGGCGCTCTTGGGTAACGGTGCATATGGATCTCTCTTCAGCTCTGAAGATGCCAGCTCTCTAGCAAATTCAATTTCATCGCTATTGCAAAACCCAACAGAGCGCGAAAAGTTGAAAATTGAGGGAAAGATTTATGCACAGAAGTTCGATTGGGATGAGGTGGCGATGCGCATTTATGATGTTTATGAGATGGCGATGGTCGGTCTAGGTAAAGTAACCCTCTCATCCGATAATCGCGGCTGGAATAAGTTTCTAGGAAAGTGATATGAATTTTAAATCCCTCCTTGTTCTCTTCCTGATAGCAATCTTTGCTTGGTATCTCTCTTTTCTCGCCACTCGATTGGATCGCCTACATCATCGCGTAGAAACCAGCTGGGCCAATCTCGATGGCTTGCTTCAGCGACGTGCAGCAATAGCCCTTGAAATTGCCCGGTCTGAGATTGCCGACCCTGCCTCTTCACTACTTCTCACCTTCGCTGCACACCAAGCGCGAGATGCGAGCGTTAAGGATCGGTCACAGGCAGAGACCGGATTATCGGGAACTCTAGGAATTTTGTTAGAAACTTCAGAGACGATGCAAGGAGCGCTTGAGCAAGAGTTACTTCGCGAACTCAGTGATCTCAACGAAAAGATTAAGGTTGCCATTGCACTTCATGTTGAATCAGTGAACAGAACTCAATTAATTCGTTCTAAATGGATCATTCGCACCTTTAGATTGGCCGGCCGTGCACCACTTCCTGTGACCTATGAATTTGAAGCTGATGTTCTTTAAGAAGTTTCTACTCGCACTCCTCGCTTTTGCATCGATTCTGACTGTTCTGGTTGCAATCTTTGGCACGGTGCCGGTTGCCAACTTTTCGCTACCCTTCACCGATCCTGGCCCTCGAAACTCTTTGACGGGCCTCGAAGGAAGCGATGGCCCCATCCTCGTAGTGAAGATCGATGACACTACATATGCCCATCCACAGGTGGGGCTCAAAAGTGCGGATGTTGTATATATCGAGCAGGTAGAAGGCGGTCTCACCCGTTTGGCAGCGCTCTTCTCATCAAAGTTTCCACCATTGGTAGGCCCGGTTCGTTCGGCCCGAATTTCCGATCTTGAACTGCTGGCTCAATATGGAAAAGTTGGTTTCTCCTATAGCGGCGCACAGCGTCTATTGCTGCCCGAGATTGCCGCGGCGAATCTCTATGACGTTGGCGCAAATAAGTTCGGCCCCAATTATTACTACAACGAACCAACCCGGATTGCTCCTTATGCGATGATGGTAAAAGTTCCTGAACTGCTACAAGAAGCTAAGGAACGCGGTTTCTCTCTAGCAACCTCGAAAGATATGGGATGGAGTTTTGGTGATCCATCTTCTGAGCGCGTCTTGATAAAGAGTGCACGGATATCGTGGCCGGCTAGTAACTACGAAGCCACCTGGTCGAAGGAAGAAGAGCGATGGTTGCTCACTCACAATGGCAATCTTAATCGCGATTCGGATGGTTACATCTTAGGTCCGCAGACAATCGTTATCCAGATAGTTTCGATAACCGATTCAATCTATAAAGATAAGGTCGGGGGAGTTACGCCATTCTCGGCAACTGTCGGTGAAGGTGCTTGTTATCTCTTGCGCAATGGAGGCTATCTACCATGTAGGTGGAGCCGACCATCAGAAGAATCCGGAACTACCTTCACGGATCTCAATGGCGAGGAAGCAACCTTTGATCGAGGCCAGATTTGGTTCGCCCTGACTTCAAAAGAGCCTGTTTTTCTTCCCATTCAAGTGCAAGATGCAACAAATACGACCAGGAAGTAGACTTCCGAGCCTGTAGAAGCGATCTTTCAACTCTCTTAAAGGGGTCTATCAATGTCTGAGACAACAGGTACCGCACGCGTTAAGCGTGGCATGGCTGAGATGCTCAAAGGTGGCGTCATCATGGATGTCGTCAACGTCGAACAGGCGAAGATCGCAGAAGATGCAGGCGCTTGTGCCGTGATGGCACTTGAGCGAGTCCCAGCAGATATTCGCGCACAAGGTGGCGTAGCCCGTATGTCGGATCCGGACATGATTCAGCAGATTCAGGCAGCTGTATCGATTCCGGTAATGGCAAAGGTACGCATCGGCCATTTTGTTGAAGCGCAGATTATCGAGAGCCTAGAAGTCGATTACATCGACGAGTCCGAGGTGCTGACTCCAGCAGATTTCACCAACCACATCGATAAGTGGAACTTCAAGATTCCTTTTGTCTGTGGCGCTACCAATCTCGGAGAAGCGCTACGACGCATCAATGAGGGCGCGGCGATGATCCGCTCAAAGGGCGAAGCTGGAACCGGCGATGTTTCTAACGCGATGACACATATGCGCACAATTGGATCAGAGATTCGTCGCCTTACCTCAATGCGCGAAGATGAACTCTATGTCGCAGCTAAAGAGATGCAGGCGCCTTTTGCTCTTGTCCAGGAAGTCGCGCAGACTGGCAAACTTCCAGTCGTACTCTTTACTGCCGGTGGTATTGCAACACCAGCAGATGCTGCGCTCATGATGCAGATGGGCGCCGATGGAGTCTTTGTGGGTTCCGGTATCTTCAAATCTGGAAATCCAGCCGCTCGTGCAGCTGCATGCGTCAAGGCAACAACCTTCTTCAATGACCCTAAGGTTCTTGCAGAGGCGTCCCGCGGTTTGGGTGAAGCGATGGTTGGCATCAACGTTGCTGATATTCCAGTGCCTCATCGCCTCGCAGAGCGCGGTTGGTAACTTACACACTCAATGAAGATTGGCGTTCTTGCTCTCCAAGGCGATTTCCGCGAACATATCGCTGCGAGCGAGAAATCCGGTCATACCGCTATTGGTGTTCGTCGGGTCTCTGAACTTGAAGAAATCGATGCGCTGATTCTCCCCGGAGGAGAGTCGACAACAATTGCCCTTCTGGCTAAGAACTTTGAACTCTTTCAACCAATTCGTCAGAAGATCGCGTCAGGTTTTCCGGTCTACGGTTCATGTGCTGGAATGATCTTGCTCTCCGATCGCATCGTAGGCGGTGCAGATGGACAAGAAACTTTTGGCGGAATCGATATGACCGTAAGGCGCAATGCATTCGGTCGCCAAGTTGAATCATTCGAAGGCGAAATCGAATTCGCTGGCAAGACGGTAAATGGCGTCTTCATTAGAGCGCCATGGGTTGAGGAAGTTGGCGCATCAGTTGAAGTCCTCGCGACAACAGCAGGTCACGCTGTCGCCGTTCGCCAAGGCAGGCTCTTTGCTACAAGTTTTCACCCAGAGCTCACCGGCGACCTCAGCGTTCACCAGTACTTTTTTGAAGAGATATGTCGCTAGACGCTACTCTTACGCCATAGTTTTTCATTGTTAACGAGTACTTAGAGGTGATCCATGTCAGGCCATTCCAAGTGGGCAACTACCAAACATAAGAAGGCTGTCATCGATAGCCGTCGCGCCAAGAATTTTGCAAAGTTGATCAAGGCGATCGAAGTTGCTGCCCGCAATGGTGGCCCAGATGTAGATGGAAACCCAACCCTCTTTGATGCGATTGCCAAGGCGAAGAAGAACTCAATGCCGGCTGACAATATTGAACGCGCTGTTAAGCGTGGCGCCGGACTCGAATCAGGTGGCGCCGATTGGCAGACAATTATGTATGAGGGCTACGGACCAAATGGTGTGGCCATCATGATCGAGTGTCTATCTGATAATCGCAACCGCGCAGCCTCTGAAGTTCGCGTAGCTGTTACTCGCAATGGTGGAACCATGGCAGATCCAGGTTCTGTCGCATACCTCTTTAATCGCAAAGGTGTCATTATCGTCAATAAAGTTGCGGGAGTAACTGAAGATTCCATTCTCGAGGCAGCACTCGAAGCTGGCGTTGAAGAGGTAAATGATCTTGGCGAATCTTTTGAGGTCGTCTGTGAAGCATCAGATCTTGTTGCAGCCCGAACCGCTCTTCAAGGCGCTGGTATCGATTACGAATCTGCAGATTCTTCATTTCTTCCGTCAATGAGCATCCCGCTTGACGCCGATGGAGCAAAGAAGGTCTTCGAACTCATTGATGCAATCGAAGAGCTTGATGACGTGCAGAACGTCTTCGCTAATTTCGATGTATCTGATGAAGTAATGGCGAGCCTTTAATAACTTTTCTCTCCTCGCACCATAGGCTTTGAGGCATGGCTGCTGCGAAAATCATCATGGGTATTGACCCTGGTCTTACTCGCTGCGGAGTTGGTGTTATCGCTCAGAAAAGTTCGCGCGAGCTCACGCTAATTGATGTCGGTGTAATCCTTACCCCGGTTGATTCCCCGCTAGAAGAGCGATTGCTTGGAATTGAACGAGAAATTGAGCAATGGATCGAACGCACACAACCAGATGTCGTAGCAGTTGAAAGAGTCTTCGCTCAACATAACGTTCGAACGGTAATGGGAACAGGTCAAGCAGCCGGAATCGCCTTACTTATTGCGGCACGTCGTGGAATTCCAGTGGCGATGCACACGCCATCTGAGGTTAAGGCAGCCGTCACTGGTTCAGGTCGCGCTGGCAAGGTTCAGGTCGCGGAAATGGTGAAGCGAATACTCGCATTAGAAGTTATTCCTAAACCGGTCGATGCAACAGATTCGCTCGCACTGGCAATTACACATGCTTGGCGGGGTGAAAATACATCTCGCCTGGCCACTGCGGTAAAGGCAGAGAAATTACGCCTTGCTAAACTGAGGGCACAATGATTTCCCACCTCACCGGCACAGTCCGCCACCTCACTACCGAGAAGGTGGTTCTTGAGGTCGGGGGAGTCGGATATGCGATATCAATTACACCGAGAACATCCACCCATATCGTTATCGGCTCTGAGATTTCTCTGGCGACAATGCTAGTAGTGCGCGAAGATTCCATGACGCTCTTTGGTTTTCTCGATTCACGCGATCGAGATATCTACGAAACTCTCCAGACAGTTACAGGTATTGGCCCTAAAGTCGCGCTTGCGATAACTGGCGCCCTCACTCCGGATGAACTTGCCCGTGCAATTTCTCTCGAAGATATCGCTGCAATCGAAAAGGTTCCTGGCATTGGACGTAAAGGTGCGCAACGATTGATCCTTGAGTTGAAGGGGAAGTTGGTGAGTGACACTAGTGCTCCACAGCTAGTTACCCATTCAGCTGTTCGTGATCAATTGTTATCCGCGCTCACTGGCCTTGGTTTCTCTGCTAAAGACTCAGATCTTGCAATTAACAATACCTTCGCACATCTGGTTGAAATCGGTGAAGATCCATCAGCGATGAGCGTTCCAGAGCTCCTCAAGTTATCTCTGCAGAATGGCAAGCGATGAGCGAACGCATCGTGGATCCCAATCTTCTCGTCACGTCAAATGAAGAGTCGACAGCTGAGCTTGCGCTACGACCAAAGTCGCTCGATGAGTTCGTCGGACAACATCGAGTTCGCGAGCAGTTAAGCGTTCTTTTGACTGCGGCTAAGTCTCGCGGAGCTTCGGCTGATCACATACTTCTCTCTGGTCCTCCGGGATTAGGAAAGACAACGCTTGCAATGATTCTTGCCGGGGAGATGGGAGCACCGATCCGCATCTCGAGCGGTCCAGCGATCACACATGCCGGAGATCTAGCAGCGATCCTCTCTTCGCTGGTAGAGGGTGAGATCCTGTTCCTCGACGAAATCCATCGACTTTCTCGTCCTGCAGAGGAACTTCTCTATATGGCGATGGAAGATTTTCGGGTAGATGTAATTGTTGGCAAAGGTCCAGGAGCAACCTCAATTCCACTTCAGCTTCCTCACTTCACATTGGTAGGTGCAACTACTCGTGCAGGATTACTTCCTTCGCCTCTTCGTGATCGCTTCGGTTTCACAGCTCATCTTGATTTCTATGAGAGCGAAGAACTCGAAAAAGTTATCGCGCGAAGTGCATCCCTCCTAGGTGTCGCTATCGATGGCGCAGCTGTGGCAGAGATCGCTGGGCGCTCTCGCGGAACGCCTCGAATCGCAAACCGATTGCTCCGTCGAGTGCGCGATCTTGCTCAGATTTCTGGTTCAACTCAACTCTCACACCAGCACGCCCTTCGAGCTCTTGAAATCTACGAAGTTGACGAGAAAGGGTTGGATCGACTTGATCGATCTGTTCTCCTTGCGCTCATAGATAGATTTAACGGTGGCCCAGTGGGGCTTTCGACCTTGGCTATCGCCGTGGGCGAAGAGGTGGAGACAGTGGAAGCGGTGGCAGAGCCGTTCCTCGTTCGACATGGCTTGATGGCAAGGACGCCTCGCGGTCGAGTGGCCACGCCAGCGGGGTATGAGCATGTGGGACGAACGCCACCTCCTGGCGCGCCCTCACTTTTCGACACCTCGACGCCGTAGCGCCTAGACTCTGCCCCTATGTCCACACCAAATAAAACAGTAAAGAGCTCCGGCCGCCCAGTGCGCGCCCTTGCAATTCTGGCCCTCATTCTCGTCGGCCTCACTGCAACAGCTCTCCTTCAAGGCGCAACTTCCGTCCGCCTCGGCCTCGATCTCCGTGGAGGAACAAGCGTCACGCTTCAACCTCGCGCATCGAATGACTCAAATAAAATTACATCAGAGGCGATTGATCAAGCAGTTTCGATTATCCGCCAACGCGTTAACTCACTGGGTGTAGCCGAGTCTGAAGTAACAGCACAGGGCAGCGGAACAAATCGCCAAATCGTAATTTCGGTACCAGGTGATTCAGGTCGACGTGTGGTCGATCTCGTTGGGCAGACAGCTGAACTTCGCTTCCGTCAGGTTCTTGCAACTGCGGCAGGTACACCAGGTACAGGTGCAGATGCTGCAACTCCAGTTGCAGGTGTCTCTGCAGAGCTTAATGCGAAATTTGCCGCCCTTGATTGTACAAATCCAGCAAATCTTCAAGGCACAGGCGCAGATTCACCAGCAGAGACAATTGTTGCTTGTGAGCGCTCTGGCTTTAGCAAATTCATTTTGGCGCCAGCAGAAGTTTTAGGAACACAGGTTTCTAAGGCGGAATCCGGACTCGATACTCAGGCAGGAAGCGTCTGGACAGTTTCTCTCACATTCAATGGTGAAGGAACAAAGGCTTTCGCAGCCCTTACCAACCGCGTAACTTCACTTGCCTCACCACAGAATCAGGTAGCTATCGTTCTCGATGGACTTGTGGTTTCAGCTCCATCAATTAACGAGGCGATTCCATCAGGAAACGCACAGATCACCGGTAACTTCAGCCAAGTAGAGGCACAGGATCTTGCAAATGTATTGAAGTATGGTGCGCTTCCGCTGGCATTCGATCGCGGTGAAGTTCAGCAGGTTTCACCAACGCTCGGTGCGGATCAGCTCAACGCTGGCCTTCTCGCTGGTGCACTGGGAATGCTTCTCGTATTTATCTTCTCAGTTATCTACTACCGCGTCCTTGGCTTCGTTACCGTGGCTTCACTTCTCGTTGCAGCAGGCATGCTCTATCTCACCTTCTTGGTCTTAGGAGAGGCGATTGGATTCACCCTCACCTTGGCGGGAATCGCAGGAGCAATTGTTGCAATCGGTGTCACCGCTGACTCGTTCATCGTCTACTTTGAGCGCATCCGTGACGAGGCGCGTGAAGGTAGATCACTCCGCTCAGCTGTTGAGTCTGGTTGGCTTCGCGCCCGTCACACCATCATCGTTGCTGACATGATCTCTATTCTCGCTGCTGTGCTTCTCTACTTCTTCGCAGTAGGTGGCGTACGTGGCTTTGCATTTACACTCGGTCTTACAACCTTGATCGACCTCTTGGTCGTCTTCATCTTCACCAAGCCGTTGATGACACTTCTTGCAAGAATCGAATTCTTCTCATCGGGTCATCCGCTATCAGGGCTCTCAGCGAAGAGCGTCGGAACTAAGAGTCCAATGACTCGTGGTTCAGCTACATCAGAGAACGTGGAGGGTTAATAAGATGGCTCGACTTTCAGGATTAGGTAATCGTCTCTACTCAGGTGAGACTTCATTTAACATCATCGGAAATCGCAAGCGCTGGTATTCAATTTCAGCGGTCTTTGTTCTGATTTCAATTGGCGCCCTAGCTATTCAGGGACTCCATCTCGGAATCGAGTTTAAGGGTGGTTCTTCATACACCGTTAACAAGGCAGGCATCAGCGTTGAAGAGGCTCGCGAAACCGTTGAATCAGTCGGCATCGAGGGCGAACTTATTGTTCAGAAGATCGGTGATTCAAAGATTCGCGTGCAGACCGGAACTTTGTCACCTGCACAATCTTCAGCTGTTGAAAACGCTCTTGTAGCTAAGTTTGCAGTTGCCCTTGAGGATATCGATACCCAAATCGTTGGCCCATCTTGGGGTAAGGAAATCACGAAGAAGGCGCTCTATGGCCTCATCGCTTTCTTGCTAGCGGTAATGCTCTTCTTGGCTATGACATTTGAGCCAAAGATGGCTATCGCTGCAATTGTTGCCGTGGTTCACGACGTATTGATCACGGTAGGTATTTACGCCGTGGTTGGTTTCGATGTAACTCCGGCTACCGTTATTGGTTTCTTAACCATCCTTGGTTACTCACTCTATGACACCGTTATTGTCTTCGATAAGGTTCGCGAGAACACCAAATCAATCGCAGCATCAGGCAAGAGCACTTATTCTGATGCCGCTAACCTCGCTGTCAATCAGACAATTGTTCGCTCGGCCAATACATCGATCATCGCCCTCCTTCCAGTGGGATCGATTCTCTTTGTTGGAGCTGGCCTACTTGGTGCAGGCACCCTAAAGGATCTCTCACTCGCACTCTTTATCGGTCTTGCGGTGGGTACATACTCTTCCATCTTCATCGCTCCACCATTCTTGGCAGCGCTTCGCGAGAAGGAGCCAGCGATGATTGCGCTTGCAAAGCGCGTTGCAGCACGCGGGGGAGCTGCGCCAGTTCCTGGTGAAGTTCATGCCGTGCGTCCATCAACTGGTCGGGGCCCACGTAATCAACCAAAGCGCAAGGGTCGCAAGTAACCCTTTCGATTTATGGCTGACGTATCCTTGATTGACCCCCTCATTGGGTCACTCAAGGAGCATTACGAAAATGTCGACGAAGAACTATTGCGTCGCGCATTCACGATTGCTAATGAAGCCCATGCTGGGCAGGTGCGTAAATCAGGTGAGGAGTACATCACCCACCCGGTTGCAGTCTCCGAAATCCTTGCAGAGCTCGGGCTCAATACAACAACTGTCGTTGCCTCAATTCTTCACGACACAGTTGAAGATACGCCTTATTCATTAGATCAGCTTCGCCATGACTTTGGTGACGAGGTAGCTAATCTTGTCGATGGCGTAACCAAACTCGATAAGTTGACGTACGGTCCTACTGCAGAAGCCGAGACAGTTCGCAAGATGGTGATTGCAATGTCGCGCGATATCCGCGTTCTCGTTATTAAGTTGGCAGATCGTCTCCATAACGCTCGTACTTGGGGTTATGTTTCATCCGAGAGCGCAACGCGTAAGGCTCGCGAGACTCTCGATATCTATGCACCTCTCGCTCATAGACTTGGTATGAATGCGATCAAATGGGAGCTCGAAGATCTCAGCTTTGCAGTGATAGAGCCGAAGAAATATGAAGAAATCACTCGCCTGGTCGCAGAGAGATCTCCATCGAGAGATGCGCTTACCTCTGAAGTTATTTCAGCGGTTGAAGAGGATCTTGCAAAAGACGGCATTCAATCCACTGTCACCGGGCGGAAGAAGCATTATTACTCTGTCTACCAGAAGATGGTTGTCCGCGGCCGAGACTTTAATGATATTTATGATTTGGTCGGGATCCGCGTACTTGTCAATGATGTGAAGGATTGTTACGCCGTCCTTGGTTCAATCCATGCACGTTGGAGCCCAATTCCTGGTCGCTTTAAAGATTACATCGCGATGCCGAAGTTCAACCTCTATCAATCTCTCCATACAACGGTAATTGGTCCAAATGGTAAGGCGATTGAAATTCAGATTCGCACCTACGATATGCATTCACGCGCCGAGTTCGGAATCGCAGCCCACTGGAAATATAAGCAAGGGGGAGAGCAGAAATCCCCAGAGATGTTATGGCTCCGCCAGTTACATGAATGGCAGAAAGAGACAGAAGACCCCTCTGAATTTCTTGAAGCTCTCCGATTCGATCTCGGTAGTCCAGAAGTCTTCGTATTTACACCGAAGGGCTCAGTTATCGCCTTGCCAGGTGGATCTACTCCGGTCGACTTCGCTTTCTCTGTCCATACCGATGTAGGTCTTCGATGTGCGGGCGCTAAGGTCAATGGCCGCTTAGTTCCGTTGGAATCAAAGCTGAGCAACGGCGATGTAGTTGAAATTGTTACCAATAAGTCAGATTCAGCGGGACCAAGTCGCGACTGGCTCAATTTTGTAAAGAGCCCACGAGCAAGGTCGAAGATCAAAGCCTGGTTTAGCAAAGAACGTCGTGAAGAAGCGATCGATGCTGGTCGAGAATCTATTGCGCGTCAGATGCGTAAGGCGGGATTGCCGCTGCAGAAGATATTTGCAGGCCATGCGCTATTAGAGCTAGCTCACGATTTACATTATGCCGATATTGATGCGCTCTATAGCGCGGTGGGTGATGGCCATGTCTCAGCCGCCTCGGTCATCGAAAAGTTAATAGTTTCAATGGGTGTGGAAGATTCTCATCCTGAACCTTCGGTTGAAATCATTCCAACGGATAATCAGGTGGCAAAGAGAACTTCCAGCGCCATCAAGGTCGAGGGTGTTGATGATGTCTTGGTGAAACTCGCTCGATGCTGCACCCCGGTACCTGGTGATGAGATCATGGGTTTTATTACTAAAGGATCTGGAATTTCGGTACATCGTGTTGATTGTCGAAATGCATCGGATCTAGTCGAGCATCAAGGTGAGCGAGTTGTTGCAGTCAGCTGGCTGGCAGGCGCCGCGAGCGTCTTCTTGGTTAACATTCAAATTGAAGCGCTAGACCGGGCAAGACTCTTGGCGGATGTTACTCGCACACTTTCCGAGCAGCACGTTAATATCTTGAGTGCGGCGGTGAGTACATCGAAGGATCGTGTAGCCATCTCAAAGTTCACCTTCGAGATGGCAGACGCAAAGCACCTTGATTCGGTCTTAGCAGCGGTCCGTAACGTCGAGGGTGTCTACGACGTTTACCGTACCTAGTGAATTGCTCGCTTACTTAAATTCAGCGAGAGATTTTTCTGCTTCAGCAAGCCATACCTTACGTGCCGCGGCAGATTCGCGTGCTTCCTGTGCCTTCTTAGGATTCCCAGAAGCCTCTGCCTTTGCCGCAGCCTTCTCGTAATTTGCAATTGACTCTGAGAGCTGTGCAACAACATCAGCAGCACGAGCTTTAGCCGCTGGATCACTCTTTCGCCAGATCTCTGCCTCTGCGCTCTTAATCGCTTCTTCTACTGCAGCTACGCGAGCATCAAGAGCGGCGCGCTTATCTCGATTGGTGATGCCGATCTTGCTCCACTCGTTCATGAGATCTCTGAAAGCTGCCTTAGCTGCCTTAACATCAGTGAATGGCACGAGAGCTTCAATCTTAGGAAGTAGCTCTTCACGCTTGATGAGATTTGCAGCCATGCTGACTTCACGCTTCTCTAGATCTGCGTTCTTTGCAGCGAAGAACTGATCCTGAGCTGCCTTGAATCGATTCCATAATTTTGTATCGTCGCTCTTCTTGCCGCGACCAGCTGCCTTCCACTGATCCATCAACGCCTTGAATCGGCGAGCAGTTGCAACCCAATCGGTACTTGTAGCCAACTTCTCTGCCTCTTGAACAATTGCCTCCTTAGCCGAAGAGACGACTGAAGAGACAGCTTCAAGCTGTGCAAAGTGAGCGCGACGGCGCTTATCAAATTTATTGCGGGAGGCAGAGAATCTCTTCCAGAACTCTCCATCAACCTTCTTATCAAGACGTGGAGCTGCCTTCCACTCATCGAGGAGTACTTTGAGGCGATCACCGGTTGATTTCCATGACTCTGAGAGTGCAAGTGACTCAGCCTCAGAAACAATCTTCTCTTTCTCTACAAGAATCTGAGCCCGACGCTCTGCCTTTGCTGCGCTCTCCTGAGCTTTCTTCGCCTCATACGCCTCGCGATGTCCCTCGATGAGAGGTTCGATCTGCTCGACAGATGCCGCAAGTGCAACGAGATCTCCGACGCCATTTAGTTCGGCCACTTGTTGGCGCAACTTCTTTACCGCCTCATATGCATCCTGTGGAACCATCGCGCCACTTTTGATGCGAGCGGCGGTAAGTGCCACCTCTGAGGCGAGCGCTTCAAATTTACGGACGAAATATGCAAGCGCTTCTT
>JACCDN011132389.1_pt1 | contig 18927 bp, 18 predicted proteins | sample 7441691 | NCBI WGS metagenome assembly JACCDN01 (sample SAMN15323439, study PRJNA562643) | freshwater metagenome | isolation source: river surface water | place: USA:Blue River Watershed | collected 2017-08-16 | reverse complement strand
AGCATGCCTGGCGTGATCGACGTCGTGAAAATCGCTGACGGTTACGGCGAAGGCACTGAAGGTCTGGCCGTGGTTGCTGACTCCCACTGGCACGCATTGAAGGCGCGTAAAGCACTCAAGGTTGAGTGGGATGCTGGCAAGAATGCCAACCTGTCGACCGCAGAAATGTGGAAGACCACGATGGCGGCTGAGAAGTCCGTGGCTCCGATCAAGATTCGTCCAGATGTCGGTGACGCCAATGCCGCCATCGCTGGCGCGAAGAAGGTCGTCAAAGCCATGTACCAGACACCAATCGTCGGCCACCAGCCGCTCGAGCCAATGAACATGATCGCTGATGTCAAAGGCGACAAGTGCGAACTGACCGGTCCTACACAGTTCCAGCAGGGCGCACAGGGTATGGTTGCCGGTATGCTGGGTGTGCCACCCGAGAACGTCACTGTTCGCACCACCTACCTCGGTGGTGGTTTCGGTCGTCGCGTCTGCGTTGACTATGCGGTTCAGGCTGCTGCAATTTCCAAGGCTGTTGGCCGTCCGGTCCGCATGCTGTGGACTCGTGAAGACGACATGAAGCACGATTTCTATCGTCCTCTCGGTATGCAGCGTATGGAAGCTGGCCTCGGTGTAGATGGCAAGCCTGTCGGCTTGAAGTTCCAGCTGTCATCGCAGTCGATCACTCAGGTTCTGTTTGGTCTGCCAAAGAACACGCTCGACCCATTCATGGTCGAGGCTGCAGTGGCGCCTTACGCGATTCCAAGCACATCGCATGACTTGATCATTCACGACACCGGCATCCGTGTCGGTTACCTGCGCGCTGTGTCGCACACCATGAACTGCTTCGCCAACGAATGCTTCATGGATGAGCTGGCTCATGCTGCAGGCAAGGATCCAGTCGAGTATCGCCTGTCGTTGCTCGAAAACGAGCCACGCTTTGCGAATGTTCTGAAGATCGCTGCTGAAAAAGCAGGCTGGGGCAAGAAGATGGCCAAAGGCCGCTCACTCGGCGTCGCTCTGATGGAAGGCTACGGCACCTACATGGCGCAAGTGGCTGAAATCTCCATGAACGGCGGTGATGTCAAGGTTCATAAAGTCACAGTCGCTTGCGACTGCGGCCACATGGTTAACCCTGGTATCGTCGAGCAGCAGCTCGAGTCCGGCATTATCTACGGCCTCTCGCACGCGCTGTACAGCGAAAACACCGTAGAAAAAGGCCGTATCGTCCAGAGCAACTTCAACGATTTCCGCGTGCTCCGTCAAAACGAGTCGCCGGTCATCGACATCACTTTGGTCAAGAGCAGCGAGAAGCCAGGTGGCACGGGTGAACCGTCCACATCGCTGATCGGCGCAGCTGTCGGTAACGCAATCTTTGCTGCTACCGGCAAGCGTGTTCGCAGCATGCCTTTGGTTAAAGGTCTGAAGTCGGCCTGATGCACTAGCGTTGTAGTGAATGCTCCCCGCCTGAAAGGGTGGGGAGCATTTTTTTATTGAGATTTGAACTGATTTACCGAGAATTGTTTCCATGGATAGCATTGATCTCGAAGTCTTGAAAACCTGTGCGGATTGGATCGCGGCGGGCAAGCAATGTGAGCTCGTGACTGTGATCAAGACCTGGGGTTCCAGCCCGCGTCCTGAAGGAGCGACGCTGGCGATTTGTGACGATGGTCATGTCGTCGGGTCGGTGTCCGGTGGTTGCATTGAAGACGACCTGATCGATCGCGTCCGCAAGCACGGCATTACGCGAACACAGCCCGAGATCGTGACCTATGGCATCACGGCCGATGAGGCACATCGTTTTGGTTTGCCTTGTGGCGGCACGATTCAGCTGGCGATAGAGCCGCTCAAAGCCGACAGTCAGATCAAGGACATGGTGGATCGACTCGCGCAGGGCGAACTGATCGCGCGACGTGTCGATCTGCAGAGTGGTGCGGTGACTTTGGGCCCTGCCAGAGCCGGCATGAGCCTGCAGGTGTCTGAGACTGCACTTACGACAATTCATGGACCGCGCTGGCGCTTGCTGATCATCGGCGCCGGCCAGTTGTCCCGCTTTCTTGCGCAGATTGCGGTGGGTATGGATTACGCCGTCACGGTCTGCGATCCGCGCGAAGAGTATCGCGATGGTTGGTCGGTCGATGGTGTGCAGGTCGTGCATGCGATGCCCGATGATTTGGTGGTGGAGATGCGTCTGGACAGCCGTTGCGCTGTTGTCGCGCTCACGCATGATCCCAAGCTCGATGATCTCGCCCTGATGGAAGCATTGAAGTCGGGCGCGTTTTATGTGGGTGCCATCGGATCGCGCTCGAATGACACCAAACGTCGCGAGCGGCTGCTGGATTTTGATCTGACGCGCGCGCAGCTGGAGAAACTGCACGGCCCTATCGGTATTTATATCGGCAGCAAGACCCCATCGGAGATTGCTATCTCCATCCTCGCTGAAATGACGGCGGTAAAAAATGGTGTTGCATTGCCAGAGCTGATGAAAGTCGGCAACGCAAAAGAAGCAGCGCAGCTCGATGCCAGCCCGGATGCTTGCCTGCTCGACCCCGCGCAGCGCATCGTTTGAGGGGCGATCAGTGAATGTGGAACCGAGTGCCTTAAGGCGATAATGCAACCAGTCTCTGAACGTCCTGATACACCCTGTGTAGCCGTATGCTCGACCACTTTCGACGATATTTGTCGGGGATGCGGTCGCACGGTGGCCGAAGTCGCCGAGTGGGTATTTATGAGCTCGGATCAAAAAGAAGCGGTCTGGCAGCGCATTTTGGCTGAGGGTTATCCGCGCCGAAACACCTGATAGTTTCAGGAATTCACCGAATATTCTTGGGCATAAGCTAGGCATACACCCTAAAGAATTTCAATCATTGAAATAAGTCGGCTGGCCCCAAGCGTGGTCTTGTAACATACCTGTCATATTCCCCCGTTACAGTCCCGGGGTGAATCCGAATCGTCCAATCACGTACACCGAGGCCCTGACGCCCATGAGTGCTCAACAGCCCCAGCCGGGTGAGTCTGCCGCGCCTGCCACCCACGCCAAAGGCATGCCCAGCGCGACATCGTCTGCCAAATGGCAGGATTTTATCTTCCACAAAGTCACCTTCAGCTTTGCGTTATTCGTGCTGCTGGTTCTTGTAGGTATTATGGTGTCACTCGTTATTGGTGCCTGGCCCGCATTTGAAAAATTTGGGCCTGGTTTTGTTTCTCGTATCGAATGGGATCCGGTCAATAGCGAATACGGTGCACTGATCGCGATTGCCGGCACCTTGATCACGTCTTTTCTTGCGCTGCTGCTGGCTTTTCCGGTCAGTTTCGGTATCGCCTTGTTTCTCACGGAGATTTGTCCTGTCTGGTTGAAACGCCCGCTGGGTACCGCAGTTGAGTTGCTGGCCGGTGTGCCCAGCATTATTTACGGCATGTGGGGCTTGTTCGTTTTTGCCCCTTTCTTCGCGGATCATGTGCAGCCCTTGCTGCAGGCAACGCTGGGTGAAATCCCCGTGATTGGTGAATTGTTCCAAGGACCGATGATGGGCATTGGTATGTTGACCGCCGGGATCATTCTGGCTGTCATGATCATTCCTTTCATCGCGTCGGTCATGCGCGATGTTTTCGAAACCTGTCCGGCAGTGCTGAAAGAGTCTGCCTATGCGCTGGGTTGCACACGCTGGGAAGTCGTCCGCAAAATCGTATTGCCTTACACACGGGTCGGTGTAGTGGGTGGAGTGATGCTGGGCTTGGGTCGTGCGCTCGGCGAAACCATGGCCATTACCTTTGTGATTGGTAATGCACACAAACTTTCTTGGTCTCTGTTTTCGGCGGGTAATAGCATTGCTTCAACGCTGGCTAATGAGTTTGCTGAAGCTGAGGCAGGATTGCATGTTTCATCGCTGTTTGCTCTGGGTCTGATCCTGTTCGTCATCACGTTCATCGTGCTCGCGGCTGCGAAATTGATGCTGCTGCAAATGGGCAAAGCGGAGGGCGGCAAATGAATACGGCAGCTATTCTGAAATCAAACAACCCTATTTATCGCGCCCGTCTGCTCAGGCACAGGATAGGTATTGCCTTGTCTGTGGCGGCGATGCTGACAGGCCTGATGTTCCTGTTCTGGATATTGGCTGTGCTTGTCATCAACGGTATCGGTGCTGTGGATCTCGACTTTTTTACGAAGACAACGCCGGCACCGGGTAGCGAGGGCGGTGGTCTGCTCAATCCTATTGTTGGCAGTCTGATGATGGTCGGTACCGCAACGCTGATCAGCACACCTATTGGGATCTTTGCGGGTATCTACCTTGCTGAATACGGTGAAGAAAGCCGATTCGCACAAATCACGCGCTTTGTTACTGATGTGATGCTGTCTGCACCTTCGATAGTGATTGGTTTGTTCGTCTATGCGATTTATGTGGCCAATGTGCGCCACTTTTCCGGTTGGGCGGGTAGCTTTGCGATTGCCCTCATTGCAATACCGGTGGTGGTGCGTACCACCGACAACATGCTCATTTTGGTACCCAGCAGTTTGCGTGAGGCGGCATTTGCGCTGGGAGCGCCGCGCTGGAAAGTCGCCACCATGGTTCGCCTGCGCGCTGTCAAGGCCGGTGTCTTAACTGGTGTGTTGCTTGCGGTGGCCCGCATCTCCGGCGAGACGGCGCCCCTGCTGTTCACTGCGCTGAACAATCAGTTTTTCAGTGCCGACATGAATACACCGCTGGCGAACTTGCCCGTCGTGATTTTCCAGTTTGCGATGAGCCCTTATGACAACTGGCGCGAGCTGGCCTGGGGCGGTGCGCTACTGATTACCTTCAGCGTATTGGGCCTGAATATTTTGTCGCGCTTGATTGCGTCGGCAAGCCAGAAAAAGGGATAGGAGTTCCACATGAGTTTAGTGATATCCACGCCAGAGGCGACGACTGCTGCCGGGTTGACGACAACCTTGCAGGTGCAGAATCTGAACTTTTTTTACGGACAGTTCCAGGGTCTCAAGGACATCAATCTTGATATCTTCGAGAAAAAAGTTACTGCTTTCATTGGCCCTTCCGGTTGCGGTAAATCGACCTTGCTGCGTACGCTTAATCGTATGTACGACTTGTACCCAGGCCAGCGTGCCGAAGGTGCCATCATGTACAGCGGACGCAATATTCTTGATCCTGATGTGGATGTGAACGTATTGCGTGCAAAGATAGGCATGGTATTCCAGAAGCCAACGCCGTTTCCGATGTCGATCTATGAAAACATCGCCTTCGGCGTGCGTCTGTATGAGAACCTGACCCGCGGCGAGATGGATGAACGAGTGGAGTGGGCGCTGAACAAGGCGGCGCTGTGGTCAGAAGTCAAAGACAAGCTTCACAAGAGCGGCTTGTCACTGTCGGGTGGTCAGCAGCAGCGCTTGTGCATCGCCCGTGGGGTCGCCGTGAAGCCGGATGTACTCTTGCTGGACGAGCCCACATCGGCACTCGATCCGATATCGACGGTGAAGATTGAAGAGCTTATCAGTGAGCTCAAGGAAGACTATACGATCACCATCGTGACGCACAACATGCAGCAGGCAGCACGCTGTTCTGATTACACAGCGTATATGTATTTGGGAGAACTGGTAGAGTTCGGTGAGACCGACAAGATTTTCCTGAACCCCAGCAAAAAAGAAACGCAGGACTACATCACCGGCCGTTTTGGTTGATGTCAAGGAGACCACCATGCCAAACGAACACTCTTCCAGACAATACGAGCTTGACCTTGAGGCGATCCGTTCGCGGGTACTGCAGATGGGTGGTCTCGTGGAAAAGCAATTTCATGACGCGATGATTTGTTTTCGCACGCTGGATGTCAAGGAAGCCGAGCGCGTCATCGCTGCTGATGAGGAAGTCAACAAGCTTGAAATACAGTTGGACGATGCTTGCAGCCACCTGATCGTCAAGCGTCAACCTGCTGCGAATGATTTGCGCACCGTGATGGCCACGATCAAGATCATCACGGATCTCGAGCGTATCGGTGATGAAGCAACCAAAATTGCCCGTGCCGCGCGCGCCTTGCATGAGCGTGGTGCAGTGCCGATCGCTCATGAAGAGACAGTGCGTGTGATGGCCTCTTCTGCAGGTCGTCAATTGCACGGTGCATTAGACGCGTTTGCGCGTCTGGATGAAAAACAAGCCACACGCATGATTCTGGGTGATGAAGAAATCGATATCGAATATCGCGCTGTCATGCGCAATGCGGTCACCTTCATGATGGAAGATCCACGCACCATTTCGGCATCGCTGGACACCCTGTGGGTGGCAAAGGCCATCGAGCGTATTGGTGATCATGCCAAAAATATTGCTGAGTATGTGATTTACATCGTTGAAGGCAAGGATATTCGTCACACCGATTATGCATCTACGCAGCAAGCCGCGGTCTGATCGGTCGCTCATGGCAAGTCACTGAGGTCATGGCCATCACCGAACCCACGATACTGATCGTTGAAGACGAGCTTCCCATCGTCGAGCTGGTATCCTTTTCATTGAAGGGCGCTGGCTGGGCGGTGGATGCGGTGCACAACACCGCCGATGCCTGGAGTTATCTTCAAAACAAGCGTCCTCAGCTGATACTCCTCGACTGGATGCTGCCTGATCAGTCCGGTCTGAAATTATTGTCACGTATCCGCGGTGATCGCAATTTCAACGCGCTGCCTGTGATCATGCTGACCGCAAAAAGCATGGAAGAGGACAAGGTCGCGGGGCTTGATCAGGGCGCCGACGATTACATCACCAAACCTTTTTCTCCGCGCGAACTCACTGCGCGCATCAAAGCCCTCATACGTCGCAAAATGCCGGAGCACGCAGAGCTGGCGATGAAGGCGGGGCCGCTGACGGTTGATCCGGTCAGTTGTCGGGTCAGTATTGACGACGAGCCTGTTGAAATTGGCCATGCCGAATTCAAGCTGCTCAGGTTTCTGATTGCGCATCCCGAGCGTGTGTTCACACGTGGCCAGCTGCTGGACAAAGTCTGGGGCGACCATGCTGTTCTGGAAGAAAGAACTGTGGATGTCCATATTCTGCGCTTGCGCAAGGCCCTTGGTCGGGCTGATTTCCTCATCAAGACCGTTCGTAGTGTAGGCTACATGCTTTCTGAAAAATAATTCCATTTTTGCATGACGCCTCGCTCGTTGTTTTGGATTCCGGTACTTGTTCGATTCATGCTGGTCTGGGGTGCCGGACTGGCCGGCTGGTACTTGTGGAATTTGACCATAGGGCTTGCCATCTCCTTTGCTGTGCTCATGTTACTCGTGATCATGCAGCTGCGGTATATGTACCAGCTTTCGCTCTGGCTGGACCGGCCTGAGGAGGTTCGTCTGGGCGATGGCTGGGGATCCTGGACGGAGATCTTTGCCAAGCTGTACCGTTTGCGTCGTGATGATGAGCGCAGTCGAAATGAGCTGGCTGAGTGGTTGTCCCGCTTTCGCCAGGCGATGAGCCAGCTGCCGGATGGCGTGGTCATCATGGATGACGTACTCTTCCTCGAGTGGTGCAATCCCGTCGCCGAGCAGCATCTCGGGCTCAGCATGGCTACTGATAAGGGCATGCGCGTCACCAACTTGGTACGCAGTCCTGAGTTCATCGACTACATCATCCTGGGTCGATATGATGAACCTCTCACCTTGAAGCTTGATGAGCGCAAGCTGATTGTTCGCCTCATTCCCTTTGAAAATCGGCGTCAGATTCTGGTCACGCATGATGTGACGGATATGGACAGGATAGAGCAGATGCGTCGTGATTTCATCGCGAACGCATCGCATGAACTACGCACGCCATTGACTGTCATCAATGGCTTTCTTGAAATCGCCCACACGCAGCCCGACCTTGATGCCCAGACGCGTGCCCGACATCTGGAACTCATGGTCGATCAGGGGCAGCGCATGCAAAACCTGGTGGATGACATGCTGGTACTCACCCGCCTGGAGTCACTGGATTATCCGGTGCGTGAAGAAATACTCGACATGCACACCCTGCTGGAGCAGGTGCGTGCCGAAGGTGAAGCCTTGTCCGCCGGGAGACACAAAGTCAGTCTGGAGTTCAACGGACCGCGACTCAAAGGCAGCCCGGACGAATTGCGCAGCGCGATCGGGAATCTGGTATCGAATGCCGTACGCTACACACCGGAAGGCGGCAATATCAGCATACGCTGGTTTGAGAATGAACAGGGTCCGTGCTGCGCGGTCAGCGATACCGGTATCGGCATCAAGCCCGAACATATCGTACGACTGACCGAACGCTTCTATCGTGTAGATAAAGGTCGGTCTCGTGAAACGCAGGGTACCGGTCTGGGACTCGCCATTGTCAAGCACGTGCTGGCACGACATGGTGCGCAGCTTCGCATCGAATCGGAAGCCGGCAAGGGCAGCACGTTTACCATTCAATTTCCTGCGCTATCACGCGTCGAGCTGGCCTGAGCGACTCTCTTCGCTGTTTATGGCTTGGATGCTTCGGATGCTGTCGCTGAATGCGCGCCCTGTTCATACCAACTCCTGCTGCGATTCACGATGCGTACCACCAGCAGCATGACGGGTACTTCAATCAGCACACCCACGACTGTCGCCAGCGCGGCACCCGATTCAAAACCAAACAGGCTGATCGCTGCTGCCACGGCCAACTCGAAAAAATTCGATGCACCAATGAGGGCCGAAGGGCAGGCGACGCTGTGTGATTCGCCCAGCTTGCGATTGAGCCAGTAGGCCAGCGCTGAATTGAAAAATACCTGAATCAGAATGGGTACAGCCAGCAAGGCAATCACCAGTGGCTGACTTAGGATCGCCTGTCCCTGAAATGCAAAAAGTAGCACGAGCGTCAGCAGCAATGCAGCGATGGACCAGGGGCCGATTTTCTCAACTGCGACCTCGAAAGCTTCCTGTCCGCGCCGCAGCAACTGATGTCGCCACACCTGCGCAAGGATTACAGGTATCACAATATACAGCACCACGGAGGTGACCAGCGTATCCCATGGAACGATGATGGCCGACAGTCCCAGCAGCAAGCCCACCAGCGGTGCAAAGGCGAACACCATGATGGTGTCATTGAGTGCGACTTGCGATAGCGTGAATAGCGGATCGCCATTCGAAAGGCGGCTCCACACAAACACCATCGCGGTGCAAGGTGCAGCGGCCAGAAGAATGAGACCGGCAATGTAGCTGTCGATCTGATCAGCTGGTAGCAGCGGCGCAAACCAATGACGAATAAATAGCCATCCAAGCAGCGCCATAGAGAAAGGCTTCACCAGCCAGTTAATGAACAAGGTCACGCCAATGCCACGTACATGCTGACGCACCTGATGCAGCGCGCCGAAATCCACTTTCAGCAGCATCGGGATGATCATCACCCAGATCAGCAAGCCCACCGGCAAATTCACCCGCGCCACTTCCAGATGACCAATCACCTGAAACACGCCCGGCATGAACTGACCCAGCGCTACACCGATGACGATGCACAGGAAGACCCACAGACTGAGATAGCGTTCAAAGAGATTCATAGACTGGCAAGTTTCTTGAGTTCGGATTGCAGGCTCATGGCATCCAGTTTTTCAAGCGGCAGTGCAGCGAGAAGCTCAATACGACGCCGCAAGCCCAGCATGACTTCGCGGAATGCCTTGCGTTTCGCTTCATCACCACCTGCGACCTGTGAAGGATCAGGAAAACCCCAGTGCGCTGTCGCTGGTTTGCCGGGCCAGATCGGGCAGACTTCGCCAGCCGCGTTATCGCAGACGGTAATGATGAAGTCCATCGCAGGTGCGCCCGGGAGGGCGAATTCGTCCCAGCTTTTGGAGCGCATCTGATCGGCGGGATAGCCCATCTGCAAAGCCAGCTCGGCGGCAAATGGATTTACTTTGCCGCCCGGCGTCGAGCCTGCCGAGTAACCGACAAAGCGTCCGCTGGGGTCGCTGGATGCCAAGGCTTCGCCGAGTATGGAGCGGGCAGAGTTATGCGTACAAAGAAAGAGGATGTTGTAGGTCTTCATGGGGTACTCAGGGTTTTTGATGGGGTGCGGGGGCTGCAGCTTTGTCCGCCACAGCAGTTTTCAAGAAGGAAGTCGCTCAGGTTTTCCACCAGCACGGCATTGGGGCGGTATATGAGCTGGCGGCCTTGGCGTTCAACTAGCAGCAGCTGGGCGCGTAGCAATTCCTTGAGATGAAAGCTCAACGTCGCCTGCGGTATGGCCAGCTGTTCTATTAGTGCTGAGGGCGTCAGACCGTCTTTTCCTCGCTGAACAATCAGGCGGAAGACATTGAGCCGAGTTTCCTGACCCAGGGCGAGAAAGGCTGCAATTGCATCGGTATTATTCATATTTCCAATTATATGGAAATAAAAATGACCTGCGTGTGACATGCCTTGGGGATGGGCCACATCGATCGTAGAGTCCGTCATCAAAGCGGCATGGCACGAAAAAGGCGAATAAAAAAAGCCCGCCGAAGCGGGCTAAAACACTTGGAGATGTTTAAATCGGTATTACCAGATCGCCTTACCGTTCGGATCTTTAAGCTGTGTTTTCCACACGTCGTTGATCAGCTTGACAGTAGCGGGAGGCATTGGAACGTAATCCAATTCAGTGGCCATGCCGGCGCCGTTCTTGTAAGCCCAGTCAAAGAACTTCAGTACCGCACGGCCGGTCAGTGCTTCTGGTTGCGTTTTGTGCATGATGATGAATGACGCACCTGTTGCAGGCCAGCTGTTCTTGCCGGGCTGATTGGTCAGGATCACTGCCATGCCGGGCGTGTTAGCCCAGTCACCATTGGATGCAGCGGCCTTGAAGGTCTCGTCGTCCGGCTGAACAAATTCGCCATCGCGGTTCTTCAACTGCGCATGGGTGATCTTGTTCTTTTTCGCGTAAGCATACTCAACATAACCAAACGCGCCTTTGATGCGCTGAACGTTGGCTGCAACGCCTTCATTACCTTTGCCGCCTACACCGGTTGGCCACTTGACCGCGGTGTTAGCGCCCACAACCGATTTGAACTCTGCATTTGCCTTGGACAAGTAATCCGTCCACAGAAAGGTCGTGCCTGAGCTGTCGGCGCGGTGAACAACCGTGATTGCCAAAGCAGGCAATTTCATGTCAGGGTTCAGCGCTACGATAGCGGCATCGTTCCACTTGTTGATTTTGCCAAGGTGAATGCCTGCGATGATGTCAGCGGTGAGTTTCATCTGACCCGCTGCGACGCCATCAAGGTTCATGACGGGAACCACGCCGCCGATGATGGCTGGGAACTGCATCAAACCATCTTTTTCAAGTTCTGCTGCGTCTAGGGGTTTGTCGGACGCGCCGAAATCAACGGTCTTGGCTTTGATTTGCTTGATGCCACCACCAGATCCGATGGACTGATAGTTCAGACCAATGCCTGTCGCAGCTTTGTAGGCTTCAGCCCATTTGGAGTAAATTGGGTACGGAAAGGTGGCACCGGCGCCGGTAAGATCAGCAGCATGTGCCGACAAGGCCATGACCAGGCCCGCTGTTGCGCCGACGACGCCTTTAATAAATTGCAACTTACGCATGAAGACTCCTCGCTTTTATGGGGGGACAAAACAACTTGGCGAACTATAAAGGTCCTTTGTGTCAGCTGCATGACAGGAAACTTCCAAAAAAGAAACATTTTTGTCATGAAATAGTCATAAGGTCTACCTACACTCGAAGCATGAACGCCACCAGAAAAGCTAAACCAAGCAATGCCATGAGTGAGGGCGAGGAGGCCGCTGCCAGTGCGACGGAAGGCTCCCTCTTGAACCGGGAGCTGTCCATGCTCGCCTTTAATCGGCGTGTTCTGGCCCAAGCCGAGGACATGAATATCCCATTACTGGAGCGGTTGAAGTATCTGTGCATTGTCAGCAGCAACCTGGACGAATTTTTTGAAGTACGCATCGCCAGTCTGATTGCGCGGGTTCGCGGAAACCATGGGATAACGCATCCGGTCTCACTGCCTGGTTTGGCCGAGGTCACGGACTCTTGCAAAGCACTGGTGGGTCAGCAGTATGCGGTGCTTAATGAACAAGTTCTTCCCGCCTTGGCGGCAGAGGGTATACAGCTGCTTCGGCACGTGGATCGTGATGAAGCCCAAAGACATTGGGTACGCGATTTTTTCGAGAAGGAAGTCCGTCCGCTGCTCACCCCCATCGTGCTGGATCCGGCCCATCCATTTCCTCAGATCGTCAATAAAAGTCTGAATTTCATCGTCGAGCTGGCTGGCAAAGACGCTTTCGGCCGAGGCACATCCATTGCCGTGATCAAGGCGCCACGCGTTTTACCGCGAGTGATAAAACTGCCCTCCAACGCTGGCAGTGATTCGGATGCCTACTGTCTGCTGTCGTCGGTTATTCATGCGCACATCGCAGATATGTTCCCGGGGCGCGAGGTCATGGGATTTTCACAATTCCGTGTCACGCGCGACAGTGATTTGTGGGTGGATGAGGAAGAAGTCAAAAACTTGCGTCAGGCATTGAAGGGCGAGCTGCAGACGCGAAATTTCGGTTTTGCTGTACGTCTTGAGGTTGCGCAGAATTGTCCGGAACATCTCGCTCAATTTTTGCTGGAGCAGTTCGTGATTTCGCCGGAGTTTCTCTATCGTGTAGACGGACCGGTGAATATGGTCAGACTCAACGAGCTGATTGATTACGCATCCAAGCCAAGTCTCAGATTTACACCTTTTTCACCAGCACTTTCCGTACCTTTGTCTGAGAATCACGATCTGTTTGGCATGATTGCGGAAAGCGATATCCTGCTGCATCACCCGTTCGAGTCATTTCAGCCCGTCATCGAATTTATTCGTTCCGCAGCAGAAGATCCGCATGTGGTCGCAATCAAGCAAACAATTTATCGTACCGGCATGAATTCCGCGCTGATGGAAGCATTGATCGCCGCCGCGCGCAACGGTAAAGAGGTAACCGTCATTGTCGAGCTGATGGCGCGCTTTGATGAAGAAGCCAACATCAATTGGGCTGACAAACTGGAGAAAGTCGGTGCGCAAGTCGTGTACGGCATTGTCGGACTGAAGACGCATGCAAAGATGGCGATGGTGATACGTCGGGAAGAAGGAAAACTGCGGCTCTATGCGCACCTGGGTACTGGCAATTATCACCCAACGACCACCAAGTTTTATACTGATTTTGGTTTGCTGACGGCCAATCAGGCGATGGCGCGCGATGTGAATGAAGTCTTTATTAATCTCACCAGTCTGACACGCCCTAAACGCCTGACGCATTTGTGGGTTGCGCCTTTTGATTTGAATAAAGAATTGATCAAGGCGATTCAAAAAGAAACACAGATCGCCAGTGAGGGTCGCAGCGCTCACATCACCGCGAAAATGAATGCGCTACAGGATGCTTCTATCATTCAGGCGCTCTACGAGGCGTCGAGTGCCGGCGTCAAAATTGACCTCATTGTGCGTGGTGCCTGCGTACTGCGCCCTGGTGTTGAGGGCATGTCCGAGAATATTCGGGTACGCTCGATTGTCGGAAGATTTCTTGAGCATAGCCGTATTTTCTGTTTTCACAATGACGGGCAAGATGACTTGTATCTGGCCAGTGCAGACTGGATGAACCGTAACCTGTTCCGCCGGGTTGAAGTTGCATTTCCCGTACTCGACAAGACGCTGAAGAAGCGTGTGATGCAGGAGGGCTTGCTGCCTTACCTGAAAGACAACCTGAATTCCTGGGAACTCGATGCTGATGGAAGCTATCATCGTCGTCGTCCTCGATCCGATCAGGCGGGCTTCAGCGCGCAGGAATTTCTGATGCAGACATTGGGACGGTAATGGATATCATCCTCTGGCGGCATGCACAAGCTGAAGTCGGTGAGCCCGATGAAGGACGTGAGCTGACCCCCCATGGCCGCAAGCAAGCCGCGCGCATGGGTGCCTGGCTCGATCGCAGTTTGCCTGAGGGCTGTCGCATTTTGTGCAGTCCCACAGTCCGAACGCAACAAACCGCAGACGCGCTCGGTCGCAAATACAAAATCGTTGATGCCATCGGCCCGCAAGCCAGTGCGACCGAGGTACTTGATGCAACCGCTTGGCCCGCAAGTCGTCGCCCGGTAATGGTGATCGGGCATCAGCCCTGGCTGGGTGAATTAGCTTCGCTGCTGCTGACGGGTGAGGAGCAGAGTTGGACGATCAAAAAGTCGAACGCCTGGTGGATCGCAGGTCGCGAGCGAGTGGACGGTAATGAGGTATTTCTCAAAGCGGTGCTCGCGCCGGAATTTTTTATTGATTGACTGATCCCGGTCATTGATAAGATTGCCAGAGCAAGGCAAACCCCAATGGCGTGAAAATCCAGTACTCGACCGGAGCGCCGGCAACCCAGTGCTTGTGCCATCCCGCATGCGTTTTGGCAAAGCGACGCAAGCCAAAATCTGGATTCAATACAAACCATAAAAAGTCTTCCGTCACCCAGAACAGCATGATGGCACCGAGCACACGCTGCTCCAAAGCCCAGCTGTAATCACCACCGAAGATCAGCGGGAAGTGAAAGAACAGCGCTACTAGTGAAAATGCCCAGGCGTGATATCCCGTCATTGCACGGCCACCCCAGAACAGATCCAGTAACCAATGATGCTCAATGCGCCAGGTCGGCAGATTGGCGGCCCAACCGGAATCGCCTTCAATTGCAATTTCCAGCTTCGCGAAAAAAAATCCCAGGATCAGCACAAACAGCACGGTGCCGGTGAAAGGTATCAGTGTTTCAATAGGTGCATTCATGCGATGCGTCCAAGCACCTGGTGAGCAGCTTGTGGTTTGCCCAGTGCGATCGCACGCTGACGCATTGAGGCTAAACGTTCTGGATCCGAGAGCAGCTTGTTCAGACGAAATTGCAATGTCAGCGGATCATCTGCACGCTGGGCCACACCCTCCTGCATCAGAAAAGCCGCATTGCGCTCCTCTTGCCCAGGAATGGGATTGACCAGCAACATTGGCAAGCCACAAACCAGACACTCCGAGGTACTCAGTCCGCCCGGCTTGGTGATGGCCAGATCAGCCGCCATCATCAACGTGGCAACATCCTCGGTAAAACCGATTACTCGCAGGCGGTCCGCATACTCGCGCTCCAAGCTCGCCAGTGCTTCACGCAGCGCCAGATTTTTGCCGGTCATGACGATCACCTGCAGTTGCGGCTGCGTCTTGAGTAGTTCGGTGATCCAGATCGGATCCATGCCGATGCCTGCGCCTCCGCCCATAAGCAGTACAGTAAAGCGGGCCGGATTCAGTGACAGTCTTGCCGCTGCCTCGGGTCGATCGGGGCGGGTTGTGAACACGGGCATCAGAGGAATGCCGCTAACCACAATATCCTTGCGTGGCACACCTTGACGGTGCAGACGGAATGCCAACTCTTCATTCGCGACGAAATAGCCACTGATGCCGGGATGCAGCCACATCTGGTGCAAGTCAAAGTCGGTCACCTGTACCCAGACCTGACAATCGAGACGTTTTTCCATGATGGACGTCGCAAGCACTTCGGCAGGCAAAAAATGCGTGCAGATGATGACATCAGGCTTAAAACGATCAATTTCCTGAAATAGGCGTTGCGAGCACAGGCGTTGTATGCCCCGACGCAGGCGGCCGCTCAGGCTATTGCCCGGTTCGCAATCGGTTTTTCTATAGAGCCAGCCCCAGGCTTCCGGCAGACCACTGGCTAGCTTCATGTACAAATCGCTATATAACTTGCGAAACAGGGTTGGCACGATCTGCATCATGTCAATGTGTTGCAGTCGCAGCTGAGGAAAATCACGCCATGCATGGGCAGCGATCGCTTGTGCGGCGCGCACATGCCCATTCCCTGCCGATACCGATACCAGCAATAGCCGCCTTTGGTCGTTGCTGGCGTGATGTAGGGGATGCACAGGGCAGAGAAATTCTGACTTTCCCAGGATATGTAGCTCCTGACGTTGGATGATGGTGCTCATGCAGGTACCGCGCAGACTTCTTCCTCGATACGCAGAAATTGCGATTGCTCCCAGCGCAGCATGACCTCATGCCAGTCAATCAGACGCAGCTCGCCACTGGCTTCCTCGACCAGCGCAGACAAACTTTCGACCCAGTCACCATCATTGCAGTAGAGGACGCCGTCGATCTCTCTGATTTCGGCCTTGTGTATATGGCCGCAGATGATGCCATCGACGCCTTGCTTCTTGGCTTCTTCAGCTAGCGCAGTTTCGAAGGAGGTGATGTAGCTCACTGCATTTTTTACCTTGAGCTTGAGGTACTGCGACAACGACCAGTAGGGCAGACCTGAGCGTGCGCGCCAGGCATTGTAGTACTGGTTGAATTTAAGGATCATGGTGTAGAGCGAGTCGCCGACATAGGCTAGCCACTTTGCGCAGGCGATCACACCGTCAAATCGGTCGCCATGCAAGACCAGCATGCGTTTGCCATTGGCGCAGGTATGGATCAGTTCATCGCGAATCTTGATGCCACCAAAATCGAGCCCGATGAATTGACGTATTGCTTCATCGTGATTGCCTGGAACGAAAATCACCTTCGTGCCTTTTTTTGCTTTTTTCAATACCAACTGCACGACGTCATTGTGTGTCTGATGCCAGTACCAGCGCCGTTTCAGCTGCCAGCCATCGACGATATCACCCACCAGATACAGCACGTTCGATTCGGTCGCCTTCAGAAACTCCAGTAGGCGACTGGCCTGGCATCCACTCGTACCTAGGTGAACGTCGGAAATCCATATCGTGTTGAAGCGTAAAGGCTTGGGTTTCTTAAGAGAGTTTTTTGATTTTTTTCCTGCGCTCATGAAGTTATCTCTCGCGTTCACGCGCTCTCCGTTTCTTTTAGATAGTGTCTGGCATAGCGGCTGTCGAGTCGTTCCAGTGGCAGCATCATGAACAGGTCTGCACTATGAAAATCCGGATCCCATGCCGGTTCGCCGCCAATCCATGCACCACTGCGCAGATAGCCCTTGATGAGCGGTGGAAGCGTTACTTTGCTGGTGAGCGCATCATCATGCAAAGGGAAGGGCAGTCGAGGTGTGACCCGGTATTCAGGTGGCGAAAGGTGTTCGTCTGAGAGTTGTCTGTAAATACTGTTGATCGTGTTGCCGCCATCGGCCAGGCTGACACTCGCGCAGCCGATCAGATAATCTGCTTTTTCCCTGCGCATGCAGGCGGCCAGACCCGCCCAGAGCATCATGATTACGCCACCGCTGCGATAGTCAGGATGAATGCAGGCACGGCCGGCTTCGAGAATGCGTGGGCGTAGATGTGCCAGCCGACCCAGATCAAATTCGTTTTCGGAGTAAAAGTTGCGGGTATGTTGAAGACCGCGCTGCCCCAGCACGCGGTAGGTGCCGACGACCTTCAGGGTGTGGGTATCACGGACGATCAGATGATCACAATATTCGTCGAACTCGTCTTTTTCGAGTCCTTCGTGATTTTGCAGAGTCTCGAGCCCCATGGCCTCGACAAAGACTTTGTAGCGCAAGCGCTGAACTTCGCGAACTTCCTCTGGTGTGCTGGCCAGACTCAGTGAGAGCTTGGGAAAGTTCGGGGTTGAATCCGTACCGACGGTCATCAGTCGCATCGTTCTTCCTCCTTGTTGTAATACAAGAAGCGTAACGACTGATTAATGCAACATAATGACCGTTAGATTGCAGTTCGATGACAAGCGACATCGTTATACGAGATCAGCACCGATGAGCCCACCATCTTTGCGTGTGATGACAATGGTGGCCGATCGTGGCCGTGCCTTGTCACCGTCAGGCCAGTGACTCAGATAACTCGCGGGATCAGCAATGTTGAATTCCTTACCGTTGGTGGTTTCTCCCGGATGCTGAACGTTGATGAACAGTGCTCGTCCGTCAGGTGATTCGGCCAGGCCAGTGATTTCGCAATCGACAGGCCCCACCAGGAAACGACGTAATGAAGACGCCTCCGCCGCTTTGCCGATATGCGTCGTCATGGGACGTTCTTTGTCTTCTTCGCGGCTGACAATGGTACGTGTGTCACCGTCACCGACTTTGCCGGGTAGTGCAGCCAGCAGCATGCAGTTGCTGGCATCGCGGTACGCATGATCATCTGTCTCTATCCAGAGCAAACCGCTACGTGCAAACCACAGCCCATCCGGGCTGGAGAAGTCATTGTCGGCGGTCAGTGCGGATAGATTAATATTTTGTGGATCTGCGCTCGAGCGAGCAGCAAACAGAAAAACATCCCACTGAAATTTTATCGCACCTACCCGACCATCTTGTTCGGCCCAGCGAATGATGTGGCCATTGACGTTGCCCTTGCCATTCCCTTTGCCTTTGCTTTTACCGGAATCGCCCGCATGTGTGTCGTTGTAGACGCGCGGATTCGCTGCATCGATTTTCTCTAGCGCGCGCGAAGGATTGTAGGTCAGGGTCATGTAGACCTCGCCGTTTTTGGGATTGACCGCACCCCATTCAGGCCTGTCCATCCGCGTGGCACCTGCGGCATCGGCGGCCAGGCGCGCATGAATCAGCACATCTGACTGATCACTGAAGGCATAGTTGGCGTAACTAGCGTCGATGTTATTCAGGCCAAATTTCAACTCCAACCACTCGCCTGTACCGTCGGCATTGAAACGTGCGGCGTAGAGTTTGCCCTCATTCAGGTACTTGTCGCCGGCGGCCATTCCACGATTGGCATCACTGGGATCCCACACGGCAGTCGAGACGTATTTGTAAATGTATTCATTGCGCGCATCGCAGCCCATGTACCAGACCAGAGGTTGTCCTGGAGTGACCGGGCCGGGCCATGCGCCCTCATGAGCGAAACGACCTAAGGCGGTGCGTTTTTTAGGGCTGGTGTCGCGTGCAAAAGGATCGATTTCGACGACCCAGCCAAAGGTATTGGCGACATTGCGGAAATCATCGCTGCCATTGGTCGAGGTACCCGTGACAGCGGCGTGCCATCGCCCGAATCGATGGTCTGCCGTGTCGGGTTGCACACTCGCCCACAAATGCTTGCCTTT
>JACCDN010261079.1_pt1 | contig 18933 bp, 18 predicted proteins | sample 7441691 | NCBI WGS metagenome assembly JACCDN01 (sample SAMN15323439, study PRJNA562643) | freshwater metagenome | isolation source: river surface water | place: USA:Blue River Watershed | collected 2017-08-16 | reverse complement strand
TGCGGAAGTAATCGTTGAAGAGGTTTTCAATCGTGCGGTACAAATACGAGAGCGAGTGATCTTGAGATTCAAGCTCAGGGGCAGCGAGCATGAACTTAATAAGAGAGTCTTGGGTGATTTCTTCAGCCTTAGCTGAATCCTTCAATACGCGATTGGCATGCGCGAGTAGCTCTGAACGGTGCTCAATGTAAAAAGCCCCCAGTTCAGCAACTGTCCATACGCTAAGTGCCACTTTATTGATCCTTCATTAACCGGTTTTGTTTTACAGAACCAGCCGTCGCTGCCTCTATCACCTACTACGAATCCCAGTCTAGATTGTCGCGGTAAGGGGACAAAACGGACAAATCACCTATAGACCCATGAGTTGGGCCTGACGATCAAAATCAGGCACCTTTATTCTTACTTCTTCGAACGATCCACTCGCGACTAAATTGCCCGATTCCATATAAATAACCAAATCTGCTTCTCGAACCGTTGACAGTCTGTGGGCAATTAAAACAACGGTGACATCCCCTTTGAGGTTTTGAATTGCCGACGTAATCGCCGCTTCCGTTTCGCCATCAAGTGCGCTGGTTGCTTCATCAAGAATCAAAAGCTTAGGTTTCGTGAAGACCGCTCTCGCGATACCAATTCTTTGCCGCTGGCCTCCACTAATGCTTGCCCCTCGATCGCCAACAGTCGACAAAATTCCCCCATCAAGCTGAGAAACAAAATCATCGAGCTGTGCAAGTTTTAAAGCATCATGGACTCTCTGACTTGAAATTGATTCATTTGGAAATCCCATGCCAACATTCGAACTCACTGTTCCATTAGAGATCATCACATCCTGAGGCACGTAACCGATAGCACCTGGCCATTTTGTTATTGCTGCCAATGGAGGTAAGCCGCTAACGAGCACTTGACCGTGTGATGGCTCGAGAACTCCAAGCATTAAATCCACGAGAGTCGTCTTTCCGGCACCTGAAGGGCCAACAATCGCAATCACTTCGCCTGGGTTTATGCATAAAGAGAATTCTTGAACAGCATAATTAGTCTTACCTGGAAATCTAAAGCTGACATTTCGAAGCTCGACGCGCGAATCAAAACCAATATGGTTAAAGTCAACTTCGTCGCTTACTTTCTCAATCTCTTCAAATTGAGAAAGTTCCTCAATAAGGTCAAGAGTCGGTTGAGCAAAGCCAAAATTTGTTTTTATCAGAAGGGCTCCCTGTTGCATTCTGAGTACTGCAGGAGCAATTCGAGAGCTTGCAGCCATAAATACAGATAAAACTGCTACAGCATGTGCTGCGTCACTTAGTATAAATTGCGTTGCGGAAATTCCTAAAGTGCCTAAAACTAGAGTTAGTTCAATCACGTATTTACTAATGTTTGGCATGAACGAGCGCTCTGCCGCCGTATCTGCTGATGCTAATCGGATATTGCCAATTTCACGTGCATAATAACTTCTACGGTTTCTAACAGTGATTTCTCTATACGAATTAAGCACTTCTAGGGTTTTTTCAGAATTTTCAATACTTAGCCTTGCTTGCAAGATGCCAAGTTTTTTGGACTTGACTACCAGTAGCAAGTATAAAACTCCCGCCACCGATGCAAAAATAAATAACGTGCTCAGGGCAATAATTGGATCTACAAAAAATAATCCTGCAATCAAGATTAGCAAGAGAGAACAATCGGAAATTACTTGGATTGCCGTGTTTAGAATTCCCATAGTGATAGATTCAACGCCTTGATTGACCAAGAAAAATGTCTGCTGCATTGAGCGAGATTGAAGATTTGTCAATGGCTGTGTTAACAATCGAGATAGCAACCTCGAAGTAACTATTGCACCACGCCGACTCAGAAAAAAAGTAACCTTTCTTAACAAAACGACAGATAGCAATGTCTTTATGACTAGTACTCCGGCAGCCAATAAACCAAGAATTATGGCTTGCTCCTGAAGAGATTGACTCTGAATTCCAATTAATTCAAGTACTGATGAAACTCTATCTCCCGGCTTCCGTGATCCCACCCCTGTGATGGCAAGCGATCCAAGCACTCCAATGAGAGCTATGCCCAATAAATCTAATAGATTTAAGAATATTTGAATACCAATTACAAGCAGCATCCGAATTCTCTCGGCTCTTGTAAGGACGCTCAAAGCTCTCATTAACAAACTTAAGTTTGAGCTTCGCGTGGGTGGATTGCTCATGAGGTTAGAATAGTCTTCACAGGTGCCGAATTGTCATCCCAGAGGGAGCTATGAATAAGAATGATGCCGCGAATAGCCTTATTCACGGGTATTTTTCCCCCAGATACCGGTGGGCCTGCCAAATTTGCAGAGACTTTCTCTGAATTTATTGCTGAACAAGGTCAGGATGTAATGGTTTATGCCTATTCCGGATCAATTCCCCAAAATCAGATTGCATATTTGAAACACGTCACCTTAATTCCGACGAGCTTTAGTGTCTTTCGGCGGTACTTTGAAATGATTAAATTCATTCTAAGTGAGGTGTCACAAGGCTCTTCAATTCTTGCCAATGGCTGCTTCTGGGAGATTTCGTTTGCTAGACACTTTAGACGTTTTAGCTATATAACGAAGGTACCCGGTGATATCGTCTGGGAACGCGCAAGAAACAAAGGGAAAACTCAAAATTCAATCGATGAATTCAACCGTCGAAAGCGATTCACTATCGACCCTCTTCGATACTTCTTCACATATTCATTAAAGAAATCTAAGTTTGTAATTGTTCCGTCGGATCATTTGCGACAACTGTGTCTTGCGTGGGGGGTTCAGGAGAAAAGAATTGTTTTAGTGAATAATTCGGTATCGACTAGTAAATTCTTTCCTGATTCAACCAAGACTCCTAAATATGACTTTGTAGTTGTTTGTCGTCTCGTGCCCTGGAAAGGAGTGAAAGAGGTTGTTGAAGTAGCAGCTGATCTGAATGCACGACTTCTCGTTGTCGGAGATGGACCTGAGAGAGCCAAACTAGAAGAACTTGCGATAAACCTGAAGCTCAAAGCTGATTTCAAAGGAAATGTTCAACAAGACCTGTTACCCCAATTGCTTCAAGACGCACATGCGTTTGTGCTCAATAGCAATTTTGAAGCAACTTCCTACGCGCTTCTTGAAGCTCAATCTACCGGACTGCTTGTGGTTGCGAATGAGATGACAGGCAGTGAAGAAGTTATCAAACACAACCAGAATGGGTATCTGTGTGGAAAGCGTTCTGGTCTCACCTTAATGGATGCTATGAAACGATGCCTCCGGCAGTCAACGGAAAATTCGGTCATCAAGCTAGAAGCGCGAAAAAATGTGATTGAGAATTTCAGTTTGGAGAAAAATTATTTAAGAATTCTTCAGTTGGTCCAAGCTTCATGACTCAACTTGGATATTGCCCTGTGATGGTGCTTCCTAGAGCCGGCAAAATTGCCACGGACTCGATTGATTTACTAGCCAGATTTGATTATTACGCGGAGACATTTAGGCACCAGGATTCACAATCAAACTCCAAGCTAATTATTCTCCTTGGAATAGATAAATCTGAGTATGAAAAACTCGATGATGTGAAGTTTTCTAATCTAGAAGTATTTCGAGTTGGTAGCCCTACTTGGAATTTCCTGGCCTTTGGTATCAAATCTAGATTCCTTCTTCACAGGTTTGGAATCAACCCTGCACTTCTAATTGCAGGTGATATGCATGCCGGATTCTTGAGTAGCATTGTTTTTTCAGCGCTCTCAAAGGCAAGAATCCCAATACAAGTTTCAATTCATGGTTCTCCTGGGGCAAATGGGAAATCATTAGTGGGTTATTTCAAACGTTTTAGCCGAAGAATTCTTTTTAAATTCTTGATTTCTCGAGCAGATTCGATCAGGGTGGTATCAAAGTTCTTACAAAAAGATATTTCCAAAAAATATACTATTGAGGAAAAGAAGTTTGTCATTGCTCCAATCCCGATTATGAATTACCCAATGTTTGTAAGTCGTACTCCTGTTGCTGTCAATGTTGGATTCGTCGGGAGGCTCCACTACGAGAGAAATCTCGAGGAGGCAATGCAAATTGTCGATCGAGTTGTTGGATCTGAACAAATCAAAAGAGTAATAATCATCGGCGATGGACCGCTTCGGTCTTTGCTAGATACTTGGCACCAAAAACATCATTACCGCGAAAAAATCCTGATTCTTGGAAGCCTTACTCAAAAAGAGATGCAGTCACATTGGAGCGAAATCGATGTACTAATTGGTTGCGCTGTATCTGAAGGTTACGGACTTGCGTTACGAGAGGCCGTGGTTTCTGGTGCAATTGCAATAGCGCGAGAGAATCCAGGAACTTTGGAATTGAAACATCAATTTCCTGGGAGTGTCTATCTGTACAGGTCTGTCGAGCAGGCTTCAGCTGCAATTCAAGAATCAGGTACATTTCTTGCGGGAATAACTAAAGAGAATACTTTTGACGTGCAACAGCAGCTGGATCATGAATCGGTATCTCGGCTCGCTCAGAGTTGGGCGCATATTTAGACAACAGATTTGGCCCAACGACTGAGCCTAGTCCGAATATCATCTTTCGTGGCCCAGCGAAAAACATCGCCCAACCCCTGCTCTAATGTGACTGAAGGTAATTGATTAGTTAGGGACTCTAAATAAGTAGGGTCTGCGCAGGTGCGCAAAACGTCATTAGAATCAGCAATCTCTAATCTGGCCGTAATTTTCTTGCCTGATAGGTTTTCCAGCACGCTAATCATTTCTGTTAATGTAGAAGGTTTTCCACCACCAACATTCACGGTATCTGCAAACCCTTCTTCCTCATTTGAAAGTTGGCGGTCAAGACTTAATATCGAGTCAGTGACATCCTTGATATGGGTGAAATCTCGTAACACATTTCCATTCCCGTATAACGAAAAATCGTATCCATCCATAAGTGATGCCAAAATTCTGAAGTAAGCCATATCGGGTCGCCCCCAAGGCCCATAGACCGTAAAGAATCGAAGGCCTCTTGACCTGGTCCGCGTCAGTTGCCGACCAGAATAAGCAAGAATTTCGTTGGAGAGTTTTGTCGCACCGTAAAAACTTACGGGTTTTATCTTGGTGTTGTGTTCAGAGAATGTTAGGTCTGGAATATTTCCGTAAACACTAGATGATGAGGCATAGAGAAATTTGGGAATGTTTCTTGATCTTGTGGCTGAAAGCACATTAGAGAATGCAACAAGATTACTGGAAATATACTTCGAATACTCATTCTGCGGAATTCGCACACCTGGTTGTGCAGCTAAGTGAATAACCGAATCAAAATTGAATTTATCAAGGAGTCCATCCACCTCCACCTGGTTTTCAAGGTTTACATTAATTACCTCCCCTCCAACAGAAGTCACTATCGACGCAACCCGTAATTCCTTCAATTCACGTGAGTAGTAATCGGTCATCGAATCAACTGCTACAACTTCGTGACCTTCCAAAATGAGCCGTTGTGCGGTGTGTGCGCCTATAAAGCCCGCTGCCCCAGTTACTAGATACTTCATCGTGCAAGTCTAGCCATTTGGTTTCAATTCTCGCTAAACTCTGAAATTAATGTAGATGGGGAATTGATGAATCGAAAATTGGTGGTCCTGAATTACGCGATGGATGAAAACAACCCTATTTTTTCGCACCAGGTCCAAGCGGTGCAAGCGGTTTCGCCACACTTTAACGAAGTCACCGTGATTACAGGGTCTGTGGGTGAATTCACTGTCCCGTCAAACGTGAAGGTGGTTTCCACGAACTGGAGGAATGGAAGCAGATTTTTAAGTGTAACTAAATTCCTCCTCGTCGCTTCTAGGTATATATTTCAGAGTAATGTTGTTATTTTTTCGCATATGACAGAGGTTCAATCTGTTCTCATATCTCCGATAACAAAACTCTTGAGAATTCCACATTGGCTTTGGTATGCCCATAAGTCAAAGTCCATATACCTACGATTGAACTTATTCATGCTTAACGGAATCGTGACGTCGACACCGGGCTCATGCCCAGTTTCTGGAAAGAAAGTTTATGCGATAGGCCAGGGAGTTGACCCGGCTGACTTTATGCCGTCCGTGGTGAGACCTAAATTTGAATCACTTCCATTGATTCACATCGGAAGATTTGATCCAAGCAAAAACGTTCCCGAGATAATCCAAGTATGCAGGAAATTTGTTGAGAATGGAATTAATTTGTCTCTAACTCAAGTTGGTTCTCCTTCCACGCCGCAGTATAAGAAAATTGCAGAGGAAGTTATTTCCGAGAGCTCGTCCTTGCCTTGGCTAAGTTTTCAGTCATCTGTTCCGCGCAAAGACCTTTCGGTGATGCTTTCGGCTAGCTTCGCCATGATTCATTCTTACCGCGGATCGCTAGATAAAACTTTAATCGAGGCGACGCTACAAGAGGTTCCAGTTATAACGGTAAACCGAGAATATTTAGATATTTTTGGTGGATGGTCCGACTCAAAGAACCCTAGCCTAGAAAGCGAGCTGGGGGCAGTCGTTGGAATTACCCCTGAAGATTTGGTTAAAGAATTGTCGCGCCGGAGAGAGATTGCACTTAATTCTCATAGTCTCGGCCAGTGGGCGGATTCTGTTGTTGAACTATTGAAATCCGGGAAGAAATAATCTCGATGCATGATATGAGATGATTTCCGCATGAGGATATTGTTGACAGGAGCCGCAGGATTTCTTGGCTCAAACATCACTAATCGTTTGCTCAGCGAAGGTCATCAGGTGATTGGACTTGATGACTTTTCCACAGGGAACAAAACGAATCTGTCAAACGCTCTTAGTGACCCAAATTTCGAGTTGATTGAGTGGGACGTTCGTAAGCCTTACAAATGTGATGTTGATACAATTTTGAATTTCGCCTGTCCTGCTTCCCCTAAGCACTATCAATCAGATCCTGTGCGCACAATTGAAACAAATTTCCTTGGAATTATTAATTTGCTTCATCTGGCGAAGGAATCTGGCGCAAAGTTAATTCAGGCTTCAACTAGTGAAGTGTATGGAGATCCAGCGATCTCCCCACAGCCTGAAAGCTATTGGGGGAATGTCAATCCGATTGGGATACGTTCATGTTACGACGAAGGTAAACGAGCCGCCGAGACGTTGTGCTTTGATTACAAACGACAATACTCATTAGATGTTCGAGTTATCCGAATTTTCAATACCTACGGACCAAAGATGTCGGTGGGCGATGGCCGAGTTGTATCGAATTTTATTGTGCAAGCTCTTCGAGGCGAGCCAATCACTATTTATGGGGACGGGTCTCAAACGAGATCATTTTGTTTTGTATCTGATTTGGTCGAGGGAATTTACAGGATTACTCAACTACGCCAATCAATTGATACCCCGGTAAATCTAGGAAATCCCGTGGAATTTTCTATGTTGGAACTAGCCCAGACAGTGCTGAAGATTACTAACTCAAATTCGAAAATTATATATGAGTCTTTGCCTCAGGATGATCCTCGCCAAAGAAAGCCAGATGTGACTCTAGCAAAGGCGATTATCGATTGGAATCCAATTGTTTCCCTCGAAGATGGGGTTAAGTTGACCAGCGATTTTTTTGCTGGAGCACTTGCTAAATGAAAAAAGTTCTTCATTTAATCACAACAATCAAAAGAGGTGGTGCAGAAAATCAACTCTTGATACTTGTACGTGAACAAGTAAAACAAGGTTTCAGTGTCAAGGTTGCCTACCTAAAAGGAGAGCCTGAACTCGAGAAAGATCTTGTTAAAGCTGGAGCTGAAGTTCTACATGATTTAATTGGAGTTTCGCCTTTTTCCCAATCTATTCGATTAGCGCGGCTGATAGCAGGTTCACATCAAATTCTTCACGCTCACCTACCGAGAGCAGAGATGGTTGCTTTTCTCGTTCCGAGAAAATTCAAATTTATTGTGTCGCGCCACAATACCGAGGCTTTTTTTCCAGGCGCCCCTTGGATAGTCTCTGTAATTCTTTCCCGAATTATCGAATTTCGGGCCGCAAAAATAATTGCTATTTCTAAAGCAGTCAAAGATTTCTTACTAAGCTCGGGAGAAATTCGTAGCGAGAAAAAAATTCAAGTTATTTACTATGGATACAATCCAATGGAGAGTAGACCCCTCATTGACAGAACTGGTCCCTATTCAAGCCTCAGGATTGGTACGATCTCAAGGTTGTCGGCTCAGAAAGATCTTAAAACTTTATTTCTAGTATTTAAGGAAATTCTTCATGTCTATCCGAATTCCCGACTTTCAATACTTGGAGAAGGAGAACAGCTTGAACGATTGACAATTTTGTCGCATGATCTCGGTATTCATGATTACGTAGACTTCCTTGGTCGAAGTAATGAAGTCCTTGCTTTCCTGGACCAACTGGATATTTTTATACTCACTAGCAAATATGAGGGCTTTGGAATGGTTTTGCTCGAAGCAATGGATGCCGGTATCCCAATTGTTGCTTCTCGCACATCCGCCATACCTGAAGTTCTTGGGGTTAATTTTCCGGGGCTCTGTGAAGTAGGAGAAGTTGACCAGTTCGTATCGAAAGTTCTTCAACTCACAAATCAGACATACCATCAAGATGTGCTTGCGATTCAAGAGCTCAGACTTAGCTCGTTTAGTTCTAAAAAAATGAGCGAAAAAATAAAAAATGCATATCTGGCTTAACTATTTGAGCGCCAAGCTTTCAAAATTGCTATTGATTACGTTTTGACATAATTGTTGAGAGTAAACCTGAGAAATATTTTTCTCGTACTTTAATCGTCTACATGAGTATTTTAAAGATCGTATTGCAGCGACCAAAGTTTCTGTGCAAACATTTTCAATCATAACTGCGCTATTTGAATCAAATATTTCTCCTACGCCACTCGATTTCGCAGTTATGTAACATTTTGAAAAATAAGCAGCCTCAAAGGCTTTGTGGGGAATCGTATAGCCTAGTCTCGGATGATTCGAAACTTGCCCAATTACAATATCGCTAATCTGATAAATTTCTCGCATTTCCTTGTTCGTTACATTTGATACTTCTATACAGTTCGCTGGTTTATTGAATAGTTTTCCCTCGCCACCTGACAGGATTAAAAATGTGGCCTCATTTGATAATAAATTTGCGGCAGTCATAATTAATTCTATGCCAGACTCATTGTTCAATTTTCCCCGGAATAAAATAGTTAAAGGTAGATTTAAAGATGAAACTCTTACTCTTAGGTTATTTATTAACTCACTACTCTCTGTGATTCCCTGAAAAGCTTCCTCATTTAACCCCGTAAGACTCACAATTATCTTGCGTTTTGGCACAAGAAAAAATCGATGTACCCGTTTGGCTTGAGCCCGTGATTCGACTAACAGTTTTTCAGCCGCATGAAAGGAGACAAAGTCAATCAACAGAGATTTAAGGAATTTTGGCATCGTTCTAGTATTGAGCCCACGAGAGATAACACCGTCGCTCAATGGCCAGCCGGCGTCTAAGACAACTTTATTTTTCAAGACAATTCTTGCAAATAATGTAGTTTTATGTGATGGGGATCCAATCACGACTATTGCATCTCTCTTGATTTTCCCCCTTAAAATAAGTAGGTCTCGAATCATAAATTGAAATTTGGGGCTAATTGCCTTAAACGACTTTACATAATTCTTAGATTGAAAACCTAGCAAAGTACTCGTGCGCGAATAGTTGGCCTCTACAAATGATAAGAAGATAATTTCCTGTGGGGTTTTGTGCCTGTTTACCATGCGACTACTCTAGTTCAGTAGGTTTACGGAAGTACCTGATTGGGGTAGCTATGAGGATCCATGTGTGGGGCGGACTTGGATCTCAGTTATTCGCTTTGTCTCTAGCATTTGAAGTGAAAGAGGTTAGACCATCAAAAAAGATTGTAATTGTGCTTCACTCCAGCGGAGTCAGCAAAAGAGATCCTGAGGTCTCAGTTCTGTATCCTGAGTTTGAGTACAAGTTTGTTGATGATTTTAAACCCTCTGTAACTTTAAAGCTGCCACACGATAACTATCCAGTCCGACGGAAATTCTCAACACTTATCGTGCGTCTTGCCTGCAAAACTAGATTCTTAGTGCGTGAAAACGACCATGAAGGTACAAGAATAATGCCCTGGACAATTTCAGTTAGGGGACATTACTTTCATCGGCACGTAGACATCCGATTTGTGACTGAATTGAAGAGGCGCCTTCAAGCAAATTCTAAATTTTCCGGAGTAATCCAACCCAATGGCCCTATACCTGCCATTCACTATAGGCTCGGAGATCTCGTAACCTTGGCAACCAAAGGGCCAATCGAACCTCGAGTCCTGGTTAACCTTTTGGAACACATTGGAGATGTCAACGACCTATTGGTGCTCTCTGACTCCCCCACCTTGGCCGTGAAACGTCTACGCACTGCCGGTTTTTCGGGTGAGTTGAGAACAGAAGATTTACCAACAATTGACACGATTTTACGCGCAAGTAATTCGCCAACCTTTATTGGAACGTCATCGAAAATTTCTTATTGGATAGTTCTAATACGTTTGTACACCAATCCTGAATCAATCAATTATCTTCCGAAAGGCGACAAACAAATTATGGAAGTACTGACTGAAACCGGAACTCAAGTTTATTACTTTGAGTAAGTGCTCTTAAGTTACTCTGCGGAAAAATGACACTTTTCACAATGAAAGGGGTTTGATTTAAGGTGTTTCCATCGAAGGAGATGTAAAAAGTAAGTTGCTGTTTGGAATAATGAATCTAGAATTTGTATTTTAACTCTCTCACTTTTAGACCCTCGGATGAATAAGTGATCCGTGTAGGACTGGTCATGTGATATCCGACTTAAACTTCGGTATAAACCTGAATGCGATAATATTGCTTCCACCTCCCGCAAGCTGGGGGTTTCAGCATAGCCTTGTGAAGTATTTGCGATTTCAATCACAAGATAATCAATATGCTTTAGTGCTCTGGTAGCACCGTTCAATGCATGTAATTCTGCGCCTTGTATGTCGATTGTTATCCAACCTTTTCCTAGACGGAACAAATCTAGTGAGTCGAATAGTTGGTCAAGAGTGATTGTCTTCACTTGAATAGATGAAACGTTAGCGAGAAATTTTGGATTGTTCTTCACAGGCGGTATAAGACTATTTTGCTCTTCATGGGCAAATCGATGCAAATCAATAGAGATATTCCCCACGTCCCAGATAGCAAAGTTAATCACTTTGTCTTGTGGGTATTTATTCTGAAGCTCACTTGCTGTTGCGGGATCTGCCTCAACCCAAATGATGTTCCCAGCCTGTGAAATTAAGTAATCATCTCTATCCTGCCCAAGATGAGCACCTACGTGAATAATGAATCTTGGGTGAAGTCTCAAAACCTGGAATAAGAATTTCGAATTTCTAATCATGAATTTCCAATGCTTCTGTCCATTTCTTTAGGGTCCAATTTCTGTAACCAATAACATTTACAGGCTTTTCTGTGAACGTCAGTTGTACATCTCTCCTAAGAGTATCCATCTTTAGATCAACAACTTTTGCGCCATGCTTCACCAGATCGTCGACACATCGATTATTCATATCTGTAATAATTGTTTTTCCCATGCCGGCAAAAGTGGCCATAAGCCCGGAACCCCGGCTACCGTAGCCTTGATGAGGAAGGACGGCTACCGTAGCTTCGGAGCAAAGGTTAATGAACTCGCTATCCGATACCCCCAATTCGATTGTTCTTGCATTTTCATGAATAGTAGGGTCGACATCAACCCCGCGAGGAAATCTAATTATGAGTTCGAAATTACTCAATTCCTTAATTATTGACCGTAATCTTGTAGGGAATTCTTTGTACGACACCGGCCAAAGAATTGCTACAACGCCGCGGGTCGGATTTGTTTGACGTGCCAACCCTTGGATTGAAGGCAAAACATCAAAAGTAAGCCCACAGTTCTTGTAAATAAGTTCCGAAGCGGCGCTAGTCTCGACATATACTTTCAAATTCGGCGCTAACATTCGATGAATTAATCTAAATATTGTGGAGTAAAAGCCTGCTCTCGGGCCATCAATTAACCGGATAATGGATGGTTTTTTTCTAGGTAGAATCAATAACAACCATAAATCATTAGGTCTTGCGGATGTGAGAAATGCATATTCGTAATTATGTGCTGAGCTCAATAAGATTTTTCGCAAATTTAGCGCCATTAGAAACTTTGCTTTTAACCTATAAAATCTTTTGTCAGAATTTTGAAAGTCTTTTCTATTCCTGGTTTTGCTTGCGTGTAGTTGTCCATATTCAGAATCAACAGAATATATATCGGCTGAAATCTCTAGATTGACGCACAGATTCCTCACGCTTTCGAGCTCTGCGCGCGCGTGGCCGTGTTTTATTTCGGTCCAAAGGTTTGTGATGACAATCTTCTTCATATTCATCTCTGGGTTTTCGGTCTTAATTTTCGCCAGATTTTAATTGAAAGCAAAAACATTCGCTCTAGTAAGTCCCTTATCCTAAAATTTTCCACATCCACTCCGTTTCTACGGCGCATTGCCCAAATAGGATAGTCTGAACCTGAATCAGACCAATTCGGATAAAAGTATGTTTCATCGGGAATCAAGGTGATTTCATATTTTTTTGCCAGGCAACTGAAAATTGATTGGTCAAACCTAGATGTGCATCTTTCGCCCTCTTCGTTGATCCAATTTTCCATTTCCAAATAGCGGTATCGATCCAAGGTGGCATATTTCAGCCATTCAGCAGTCAGGGAGCGGTTCGGCTCAACATTCTTTAGAAAGAGTATTCCCGCCTGAATTTGATTTGAATCCAGATTGTTTTGAGCGACATTCAATTTCTCCACTAGAGAAGGACTTGTCCAGCTTCGTTCCCTTAAGTCATCAATTCCAAAGGTGCCGCTTTGTAGTTGAGTCGCAAGCGAATCTTGACCATCGACTATTTCAATATACTCATGGAAACGGGTGATTGAAGCTTGAGTCTTAAAATTGAAGTGACAACCAGCATCGAGGTAAAGCAAGGCATCGTCTTCTGGAATGGAGTTTAAATGTTTATTTACTATATAAGGCTTCCATAAATAATTTCCAAAACCGACTGGGCTTTTCGAGCTCGTGAGGAAATCCTTATGCTCCAACCAAAAATCGAAATCTTCTTTTTCAATTGATTTTCTATTCTCAATTTTGGCACTTGAGAAATATCCACTTTGAAGTGCTTCCCTCAGAATTCTCTTTCCCGCTTGACGCATAGAAAAATCGCCTTCTGCAAAAGTCAAGAAATGTAGCTTCACTCACCCAGGATACCAAGTAAATAACTATATAAATTGTACTCGATTCGTGATTTAACATGATAAATTTGAGAAATGAGAAAAGATGTGTTGGTTGCATCTCATCAAGGTTTAGGTGATCACATATTATGTAATGGGTTATATAGGTCACTGAGTATGGACTACGAAAAAGTCGTGATACCTGTTAAGTCTAAGAACTTTGATTCTGTTAAACGTATGCTTTCAGACTTAGATAACGTCCAAATAGTTAGAATCGCAGATAATCTAGAAAAATGGTTCATGCGGTTCTTCGTATTAAGAGCTAAGATCGTTAGCACGAAAACTGTTTTGCTAGGTAAGTATGGAATAGATTTTTTTCTAGATGGGGTTCGATTTGATGAAAACTTCTATATCCAAGCACAGATTCCATTCGAGTATCGCTGGGAGAATTTCTTAGTTGTACGAGATCAAAGACGAGAAGAGGCTCTTTTCGCAAGACTGGGTTGTGGAAATGAGCCCTATATTTTCTTGCATGAGGACCCAGCTCGCGGATTCTTGATTGATAAATCAAAGTTACCAGGAACTCACCATGTAGTTCGGCCGTTACCAAACCCAAATGAATTTTCATTGTTTGAATACAGGTTGGTTTTAGAAAATGCGGTTGAAATTCATGTCATTGAAAGCGCTTTCGCCGCATTTATAGAAAGCATGAATTTGAACGTTGCCAAGTTTGCACATCGTTATGCGCGTCCAGAAGCCAGTTCAGATTTCAGAAGTGAATTCACTTACAGGAGCAAGTGGGAAATTATTTCCTAGCGTTTGCTCTGACTTGAGTCATGAATTTTGAAGAGCGAAGAGCATCTGAATTATGTTTTTGTTGCAGAATTTGATGTATTTGAGGTTCAATCAGTGATTTGTATTTCAAATCTCCCCAAGATTTGAGTCTGACTACAGGCAAGTCGAATTGATTAAGGAGGTTGTATGGTATTTCTGATTCAACAACAACGGGTATACTTCCTGCGTACAAAGCCTCCCAAAATCGATGAGTGTCTCTCCCGTTGCCCCTGGGGCAAATTACCAATTTGAATCTTGCAATATTTGAAATGTACCTTTTGCGCCCCTCGGAACTAAACTCGGTGTTATCCATTTTGACCGGATACCCCAGGGTGTTTTCCTTTAGGTAACTCAAGAGGGGTGTGCGGATCTTGGAATAAGTTCCCGAAGAGAAATTGACATAGAATGCAAATTGTGAGGGGTTAATTTCGAACGGATTTGTATTTAGTGAATCAATGAACGGTTGAATGTCTCCGCACAAAACGTGTGCTGCGGTTTCCCAATTGTTTGATAATCCGAGTGGCGCAACGTGGGCACCTGTGGCTGAAGTCTGCAAATTGGTTGAGAATATTGATTTTGCACCAAGCCATTTTAGGTAGGAATGCCTAATTTTGGTCATTGCAATATCTGAATGACCAGACAAAACAACTTTTCCCTTAACCAAATCTCTATGCGCTCGGGTGACTCGTTCACCCCGCCAAACAATGTCTTTGTATATAGAGTCGGTTTTTAGGTAGATGATCTCTTCAAACTCTGCAGAAATCCTTTGTAAAATGTCACCGGTTAAATAGTCTTCATCTGCGAAAATTTCTAGTATTTCGGTAGACTCAAACATGTACAGGCACCTCCAAGTGAATTGCCACTATATTCGTCTAGCCTACCCAAGAAAATGCTGGTGCAATGAAACGTTTAATGATACTTGTCAAGACCCGAGTTAAGTCTATCGTAATGCAGTTACGAATTATGGTAGGCCAACCGAGGATTAGTTTCTTAGAATCCGTGTATGAGAATAATGGTTACTTTGATTCTGTTGCACACGATCGCCCAGTTTCCAAAGACGGTTCTCCCATTCCTTGGTTGACTTACGGAGCTATTGCTTTCTTGGATGGAATCGATATGAGTGGGTATAAATTCCTCGAATTTGGAGGAGGAGGCTCTACCCTTTTTTGGGAATCCAAAGGAGCGAGCGTTGAAATTCACGAGGACAATCCCATATGGGGGGAACATCTCAAGACTAGAATCAGCGATAAAAGTATGTTGGTAATGCATTCTCCACTTACGGAGAAGTATGACCTGGATATTAGTGGATTCGATGTTGTTCTAATTGATGGTCTACAACGGGTTAAAATTATTTCAGAGGTCATTCTTGATTTAACTAAAAAGAAAAACGTAATGTCGTTAAACCTACCGAGAATTATCATTGTTGACAATTCTGATTGGTATCCGAAAGCTGTCAAGTCTCTTGAGGATCATCTGGAATTTTCCCGGGTTGACTTCAAGGGAGTTGGCCCGGCTAATAAGTATGAGTGGACTACAACGATATTCTTAAATCGCAACATGCCATTAAGGTCTGTTTCAGAAAATGCAGTCTTGAAGTCGAATTATTTGCAGATCAATAATTCTTCTACTTCTATTGAGGATCGGAAGCTTGATGAATTTAGCTAGGATCTTCCAGCTGCCAAATCTAATTCTTGCCATAATTAAGCTGCTCACTAATCTTGAGTACATTCGTGAATTTACGCGGTGGTTTGGTTTCCTGAGCCCGGGAGTTAGAATTAGCTACTCCTTAAGTCAGTCATTTGAAGACTTACTCCTTCTGAAGATATTGCCCTCTAGTGGTAAATACTTGGACATTGGAGCACATCATCCGATTCGCTACTCAAATACTCTTGCCCTAAACAAGCTGGGCTGGCGAGGTGTGAACATTGATGCCAATCCGAACTTACTTCAGGATTTTGAAAAGTTTAGACCGTGTGACATTAACCTTTGGGGTGCGGTAGGAGGCAAAGATACTTATCAATTAACTGTATTTGATGAGCCTCTTGTATCGAGCGTTGATAAAGAGTTTATTGATTCTGCAGAGAATGCCGGGTACAAGAAGCTTTCCGTAATCGAAACTAAGGGGTTTACACTTCGTTCCATTCTTGAAGAATATTTCATCGAGGGCTGCGATTTGCTACTTCTTGACATTGAAGGTTCCGAACTAGATGCAATATTGTCAGGAGATTTTCAACAGATTAAACCCGCACTTCTTCCATCATACATACTGCTTGAGGAAGACCGATCTCTGCAGGCGGTTTTAGTTAGTGAAGAAACAAGGTACTTGAATTCTGCAGGGTATGAAATTCTATACTTGTTGCCCACGGCGGTGTTCTATGGATTGATCAAAGAAGTAAAGGAATAACTTTGAATTGCTACTTGTTGGAATCTAAATTGGAAAGTTGGTGAGTTAAGATTCCCGTGTTGCCGGTACTCGGTGAGCCCTGTGTGCTTGAGCTAGTCAAGAATAATTAAACCATTTGGTGTCATTAGGTGAACTTCGATAATTCCTAATTGATCTTCGTTTACTGATGGATCAGCCCACTCGATTCTTATATTCCCGAGTGAGGCTAAGATTTCCTCTTTAAACCATGAATCTGCAAGTTCGTTTTTATCCGCAATAACAATCTTCTCAATCTCGGCAAGCGGAGTTCCGTCCTGTGATGGGTGATCAGCAGATAACCATTGGATGAAGAATGGGAAATTGCGAGTATCTGAAATCTCCTTGACTCCAATTTGCTTCCACTTTAAATCAGAGCCATTCGGACGTGTTCTATGACCTTCAATCGCCTCACGCCCAAATTTGGCTTCGATTGGTGCTATCTCTTTCGTGCTAAAAACCCACGTGAACCACCCTCCACCTTCCTTTGCTTTTTTTGATACTGCCATTCCCCAAGGAGTTAGTTCTGTGGCTGGATGGTCAAGTGGACAAACTACTTCTAGGTACTGACCACTTTTCAGGGACGCAGTAAAGTTCCGGGTACCAAACCGCGGATGGATACCACCATCCACAAAAGTGCTGCCAATGCGGGAACCAAGGCGTTGCACAGTGTCAGCAATTTGATCATGAGTGGTTACGTAGGAAATGTGATCTAGACGCATAGGAGAATTCTGCACTACAAAGAGGTGTGCTCCTGACCAGAAAAACATGAAGCACTCGACTTGAGCATGCCGCTGGGCTCAATTTTATGCTCATCGTATTGCCACACTGAAAACCTCTCGATGCCTTGGGTCCCATTAAGGGAATGCTCTCCAAAGCCTGATCTTCCTAAAGACTTGACATAGTGACTTTGTGTTGAATCCAAGCATTGACTTAGAACGGCTCTGCTGTATCGTTTCACAAATGAGAGTATTTGCTAGATTTCTAAGTAAATCAAAGTTCCTTGAGCAGCATTATTTCATGGCACTCGGGCAAATAAATAAATCCACTGAGGTTGGGCGTTGGATTCGACTCCTTAGCTCGCTTGATGAAGTCCGAACAATCATCGAGATTGGCAGTTGGAGTGGGAGGGGATCGTCACGCATGATCGCTCTGGGTGTACAAGATTCTGGGAGCGAATCTAGTAAACATGTTCTAGGTCTTGAAATCGACTTAGCGATGTGGAAAAGAGCTAGTAGAAATCTTAAGCGGTACCGTTTTTTTGAAGTTCTACATGGAACAGTAGTTGGGATTCATGAATTGGATAAATCTAACTTGTCAGAAGCTGAGGTTCAATGGTTGAAGCATGACATCAATAATCTGTCGCAGGCACAGAATGTCTTACCTAAAATTCCAGCTGAAATTGATTTGCTAATTCTTGATGGTGGAGAGTTTTCAAGTTATGCAGAATTCTTAATTTTGGAATCTAGGTTATCGGGTTACGTCGTATTGGATGACACGCTCGTTCGAAAAAACCTTGAAGTTGTCAATAAACTCAAAATGGATCCAAAATTTGTGCTGCTTTGGGAATCAAAACTGCGAAACGGTTGCGCAATTTTTAAGCGCTGCGCTGATACTCACCGTGACTAGATTTTATTAAAGTCAAATTTAGTGCTTTATTGTTTTGCAAGTTTACACATTAGCGCTTCGCAGGTGACGAGCGGAGCGGCATTGCGCGCAAGGTTGGCCCGGGCATCCATGAGTGCGTTGATCTTCAGAATTGTTGAATGCTCTGGGTGTGATGAGGCATAGCTTTCAATCTCTTCACGCATGTCTGTGTTGATCATCGATTCTGTATTACCCGATTGCACCATCATCACATCACGATAGAAGGTAGCGATATCAAGGAGTGCACCATCAATGGAGTCACGGACCATACGGGAGGAGCGAGACTTCTGCTCCTTCTCCAATTCCTTAACCGCCTTGGCTCCACCTGTCGCCATGCCGCGGCCGGTTGCGCCTTTTCCGTAAGCTTCTTGCAGTTTCTCAATCTCTTTTTCGTCTCGTTCTTCTGATGATGAGTTGGCTTCGTTGGTTGCAATATCTACAAGTGTTTGGGCAGCTTGAAAAGCTGCCGCAAGTGAACCGAGTTGCAGTGGCAGCTGCATGATGAGCTTGCGGTTACTTCGAACTGACTCATTAGTCGCTAAGTACTTTGCACGACCTATGTGGCCTTGGCTTACACGCGCTGCAAAGTCGGCCATTCCTGGCGCGATGTTGTCACGGCTAATTAGCACTTTTGTAACCGCATCGAGTGATGGTGTGCGAAATTGTAGGTGGCGACAACGCGAACGAATTGTTGGCAATACATCGTGAAGCGTGGGTGCGCAGAGCAACCAAACAGTTCTGGTTCCTGGTTCTTCAATTGCTTTAAGAAGTGCGTTCGCAGCTGATTCTGTAAGTCGATCAGCATCTTCCATGACGACAACTCGCCAACCACCCATAGAT
>JACCDN010984810.1_pt1 | contig 18936 bp, 17 predicted proteins | sample 7441691 | NCBI WGS metagenome assembly JACCDN01 (sample SAMN15323439, study PRJNA562643) | freshwater metagenome | isolation source: river surface water | place: USA:Blue River Watershed | collected 2017-08-16 | reverse complement strand
GATGATGTTGCAACAAGACAAGGCTGATGACTTTGTTATCGCGACTGGTGTTCAACACAGTGTACGTGACTTCATTAAATTAAGCGCCGAAGAGTTAGGCATTCAATTGAATTTTGAGGGGGAAGGAGTAAATGAGACGGCTACAGTTGTCTCTATCAGGGGTGATAAGGCGCCGAGTGTAACGGTGGGGGATGTAGTAGTAAAGATTGATCCTCGTTACTTCCGTCCCACTGAGGTTGAAACGCTTTTAGGTGATCCCAATAAGGCTAAACAAATGTTGGGATGGGAGCCTGAAATAACTGTTAATCAAATGTGTCATGAGATGGTAGCAAGTGATCTTTTCGAGGCGAAACGCAATGCACTGCTTAAAGCAAATGGATTCGAAATAAACATAAGCACTGAATAACAATTCAAGAATAATCTCGAAAGTATGTATAGTATGGAAAGCTAATTCAATATAGCTTGTGTTGGTAATAAAATAATATCAAAATGCTCTGATATATTGAAGCCTTTAATACATGAATACAATTAAAAAGTTACTAGACCTTCTTACTGAACAAGAATACAAGCGCGCACTATTGTTGCTGGGGATGATCCTAATCATGGCAATAATAGATGTGATTGGCGTGGCCTCAATAATGCCTTTTATGGCCGTTTTGGCAAATCCTGGATTAATCAACACTAATATACTTTTAAATACTGCTTACAGATGGTTCGATTTTAATGATGCGCAGCAATTCATGTACTCGCTTGGCATTATTGTATTCGTTATGCTTTTATTTTCATTGATTTTCAAAGCGCTTACAACTTATGTGCAGCTGCGTTTTACATTAATGCGGGAATACAGCATATCAAAACATCTTGTTGAAGGCTATCTTCACCAACCCTACAGCTGGTTTCTAAACCGTAATAGTTCGGATCTCGGCAAGATTATACTTTCTGAAGTAAACACAGTAATTTATAACGGCATTATGCCAACTATGACTTTAATTGCTCAAGGTGCGGTTTCGTTATTGCTGATTACATTGCTAATATTTGTTGATTCAAAACTTGCATTTATCGTTGGTTTAACTCTTTCAGTTTCATATGTATTGGTATTTAGCGCTACACGCGACACGCTAAGATGTATTGGTGAAGAGTCTGTAAAAGCAAATTTCGGACGCTTCAAGGCTGTAAGTGAGGCTTTTGGTGCAACAAAAGAAGTAAAAGTTGCGGGTCTCGAGAAGGCCTATGTAGAACGTTTCGCAGCTCCAGCGCATACTTTTGCTAAGCACCAAGCTACAGCTCAGATACTAAGCCAATTACCAAGATTCGCTTTGGAGGCTATAGCGTTTGGTGGAATGTTATTAGTAGTTCTATATTTAATAGGCCAGCGTGGAAGTTTTGCTGATGCCTTACCAAACATTGCACTTTACGCTTACGCTGGTTATCGTTTGATGCCCGCCTTGCAACAAATATACGGGGCTGTTTCTCAGCTGCGGTTTGCGGGGCCTGCTATAAATACTTTGCATGCTGATTTGATGAGTCTAGTGATGATGCAAAAAAAAGGCAACTCTCATACAATAAGAATAAACCAATCAATTACTTTAAATAATATTAATTACACTTACCCTGGTGCACTGAAGCCAACATTAAAAAATCTTAACTTAAAAATCCCGGCAAAGAGTCTGGTTGCTCTTGTAGGTTCCACTGGCAGTGGAAAAACCACTACTATTGATCTTATTCTTGGGCTGCTAGAACCATGTAGCGGAGAACTCAAAGTAGACGAACAAGTCATAACTATAGAGAATCGGACTTCATGGCAGCGTGCTATAGGATATGTGCCACAGCAGATTTTTCTTTCAGACGATACAATAGCTGCAAACATTGCGTTTGGTGTAAAACCCGAAGATATTGATGAAAGATCTTTAATACGCGCATCAAAAATAGCAAACTTACATGATTTTGTTATTAATGACCTTCCGCAGCAATACAAAACAATCGTGGGTGAACGCGGCGTGCGTCTTTCTGGAGGGCAGCGTCAACGTATAGGAATTGCTCGCGCGATGTACAATAATCCTCAATTGTTGATATTTGATGAGGCAACGAGCGCTCTCGACAACCTAACAGAACAAGCAGTTATGAACGCTGTCTACAGTCTCAGCGAGAATATCACAGTTATATTAATAGCACATCGTCTAACTACAGTACAAAGATGCGACATCATTTTTCTAATGGATAAGGGTGAAATTGAAGGTAATGGATCATTTGAAGAACTCAACCGGTCTAATAGTAAATTTAGAGCGATGACAGCCGCAAGTATTATAGAATAGAAACACCGGAAATTATTTGTAAAATTTGATACGGATGAAAAAAATTCTTATAATATTTGGAGACGGTACACAAGAAATGATGGATGCCTCGCTAAGGCTAGAAAGGCAAGCACAATCTTTAAATTTCTTTGATGATATTATTAATGCAAATTTAGAGTATTTAAAAAATTTTTGTAAGGATGATTTCTATAGAAATAAAGATTTTATTTCTATAGATAATCGTGGCTTAGGGTTTTGGATCTGGAAGCCTATAATAATTAAAAATATTTTATATTGTTGCAATGAAGGTGATGTAATCTTTTATGCTGATTCGGGTTGTGAAATATTTGAAGAGGGAAGGAGTTCATTGATAAATATCATTGAATTGGCAGTAGAAAAAGGGGCGGTTTTTTTTAAGTTGCCGTACACTGAGAGCCAATGGACTAAAAATGATTTGATTATTCATCCATTAATCAATGTTAGATATCCAAGAGCAATAAATCAAATACAGGCAACATATTTTGCACTAGCGAATAATTCAAAATCGAGAAAACTTGTTGAGGATTGGTTGTTATTGTCAGAAATTAACAATTATCACTATATTGACGACTCATTTTCTAAAACAATTAATTATCCAGAATTTAGAGAGCATAGACACGATCAATCTATATTAAGTTGCTTGGTTCACACTCACGATATATATTGCCAGGAAGTTGCGTATCATTTTGAAAGAAATCGCTATTTTTTTAAATCTCCTTACTTAAAACATTTCATTCATCCATTAAGAAACAAAAGCAGTACCTCAATAATAATGGGGGGCTATATCAATTCAATCTATATAAGGCTATTATTTTTATTGCTTTTTTATCTTGACAAAATTAGGATATATCTTCAGACTAGCTTCATTTTTTATTGGAATTACTTGTACTATTATGTAATCGTAAAAAAGGGATAATTATGAAAATTTTCGAAAAAGCAATGAATGTAATGAAAAAGCCAAGTCTCTTAATTAACTATCTAAGAAGATTTTATCAAAGAAAAATTATTCTTCGAAGAGTAGATTTTAATAAAACATACTTAATTGATCCGGAGGTCGATTTTAGCCCCATTGCCATTATTAAGGGGTTAAAAAGCAATATTAAAGGCATAGTTCAGGTAGGGGTCCACCATGGACAAGAGATACAAGACATTTTGAAGTATAAAAATTTACTGAAGATTATTGGATTTGAGCCAAATGACGAGGCCTTTTCTATTTTAAAAAATAAATTCAATAATATTAAAAACATTAAGCTATTTCAGTGTGCTTTATCTTCTAAAAAGGGAACTGGAACACTTTGGATGGCTTCGAATGAAGGGCAATCTAGTTCTTTGTTAGAGCCGGCAGATCATCTCCATATTGCTCCAGATGTGAAATTTATTGGTAAAAAACAAATCAATGTTGATATATTAGATAACTATGAAGATATTATAGAAGAGGATAGTCTTTTGATACTTGATACCCAGGGGAATGAACTTGATGTATTGTACGGTGGGAAAATTGTACTGAAGAAATTTTCAGCAATTTATGTTGAGGTTAATAGAGGTAATAATTATCATGGATGTACTCAATTTACTGACTTGAACTACTTCCTTGAATGTAATGGATTTCATTGTAGTCATATAAGATGGTATACTCAATGGGGCGATGCATTATATATTAGAAATAGCAATAAAAAACACTTTAATTAAAGGCCCTATTTATGATACATCCATGGCAGGTACAGCCTAAATTGCAGAAATACAGTATTAACTATAATGTACCTAATATTACAATTGTTATTCCAGTATACAACCAAGATGCAATTATTGTAAACACATTAATTAGTATTTGCGAAATGACGGCTAGTAATTTTGATTTAATTATTATTGATGATGCATCAAATGATAATACACAAGTTGCTATATTAAACTTCATTAAAAACATTGCTGAGAATTATCGTAATTTGAATTCAATCGTTTTATTATCAAATGAACTACCAATATATGAAACTGCTTGCGACAATCAGGGTTTCAAACTCGCTCAGACGGAGTTTATCATTGAGATACAGGCTGATATAGCTATTGCTGAACCTGCTTACGATCTAAAAATGATTGCGGTAGCAAATAATTCATCAGTAGGAACCGTTAGCGGAAGGCACATTCATCAATATACAATATTAGATACTAATTTTTCTTGGATCAAATATCCATTTGATAGAATTAAACTATGGTTAGATCCATACTATGGTGCAGTAGGCTTAATTGGGAATTTAATTTTTGACGGTATTCCCGTTAATGTGAAGGATAATTCATTTTATTTAGGTGAAACAAATGCTAGAGGACCATGGTTGGTAAGAAAGAGCCACCTAGTTGAAATGAATTATTTAGATGAAGACAATTTTTTTCTTGGTAATGATGACCATGATTTAAACAGAAGATTGCACTTTATAAAAAACAAAAATGCTGCTTATATACCTATTAAACAAATATGCATAGCACAAAATGGATCTTCGCGTAAGATAAGAGAGGGGGTGAATAAAATGATTTATGATTATTTATCTTCAAAGAAGACGGGTTCTTATGAATTTCATAAATTTATAAAAGAATATAGACCATTTTTAAAACCGTGTAGATATAACTACCCTCAGACAATAGTTTAGCCATAAAGTCACATACTGGCTTTCTTACTTAACATCATCTTTTAAATTGAAATAAATACGATTGCCTTTGAGGATGTGAATTGAATAAAAAATTAATTGTTCGTATTGCTGGCGGTGTAGGAAATCAACTCTTCATGTATGCAGCTGCAAGACGGCTTGCTCTGAAAAGGTCCGCAGAACTTGTAATTGATGATGTCACCGGCTTTTTAGATGATTATGAATTCAAAAGATTTTATCAACTTGACAAATTCAATATAAATTGTAGAATTGCAACTGCCTCTGAGCGACTCGAGCCTTTCTCGAGGGCGCGAAGATTCATTAAAATCGGGTTAAATAATTTTTTAAGATTTGAAAATACTTCTTATATTAAACAAAAACGACCAGATTTTGATGAAAGACTTTTAAGTGTAAATTTAAGATCAAGAGTGACTTACTTAGAAGGATATTGGCAAAGTGAGAATTATTTCAAAGACATAGAACAGCAAATTCGTGAAGATTTTAGAATAATATTACCCATGGATAGCGATAATCATGAAATGTCACTGAAAATTCTGAAGACTAATTCGGTGGCGCTTCATGTGAGATTTTTTGACTTGTCGAACTTTAACCTTGGTGAAAATATCGATTCAAATAATATAGAAATTAACTACTACCAACAAGCAATTGCATTAATAAAAAAAAGAATCCAAAATCCGCATTTTTTTATTTTTTCAGATCAGCCCCAAATTGCATTAAACTATCTGGATCTTGGAAATTCAAAATATACGCTAGTCGATCACAATAAAGGGGATCAGTTTGCTGTTGCAGATCTCAAGCTTATGTCACTATGCAATCACTTTATTATTGCTAATAGCACATATAGTTGGTGGGCGGCATGGTTGGGGCTAGAGGAAAATAAAATTGTAATTGCACCTGGAATTATAAAAAAGAAACATGGGCCTATGTGGGGATTTAAGGGGTTGATTCCGAATGAATGGTTTACTATAGTTTAGAAATAAAATGTAATTAGTTAATTATGAAAGAAAGTCCTGAAATATCAGTGGTAATGTCAGTTTTTAATTCTTCTAAATATTTAGAAAGAGCTATTCTAAGTATTTTAAACCAAACATATAAAAATTTTGAATTTATAATTATCGATGATGGTTCGGTGGATAATAGTTTGCAAATAATAAACAGATTCAGTAAGCTCGATTCAAGAATAGTAGTAATCAAACAAGAAAATAAAGGATTAGCACATTCTTTGAACATTGGCATAGAAATTTCAAGAGGAAAGTATATAGCGAGAATGGATGCAGATGACATTTCATTTCCTGACCGATTAGCTCTGCAATACAAGCACATGGAGTCAAATTTAGATATTGGCGTACTGGGAACAGGAGCATACATGATTGATGAGGATGATAGAAGGATTAAAAGATTTAAGTTATTTAATTCTAAAATATTTATCTCAACTAAAGATCAAAAATTAAAATCTGAATTGATTTATGGCTCATGTTTTATTCATCCTTCAATAATATTAAGAAAGTCAATTTTAAATAATTTGAAATATGTATATGATTCAAATTTAAGAGTCTCAGAAGATTTCGATCTATGGTGTAGACTGTCGGAGTATGTGAAATTCGAAAACTTAGCAATTATATTACTTGAATACAGAGTTCATACAAAAAGTATGACAATGTCAAACACTATAGATTACAAAACAGAGGTGATGACTAAAATACTCGATAATTATTTAGAAAATTCAAATGATATAAATAAGAAGTTACATGTTTCAATAGCAGTTTTTGATAGAAATCATATTAAAAAATATAAATTTTCTGAGGTAATTAGATACATGCTTTGCATTCAAAATTACATAGTTAAAGAATTTAAAACTTTGGGGACAATTACAATTTATTATCGATATTTTACTGCTTTAAAATTTTCGTTATTAAATTATTTTTCTAGTATAAATAGGATAATAGTCCCCTAGAACCAAGGCGTGAGAAGTAGAATTTTTTTCAATGGAAGAGATTCAATATGAAGAGATCAAAGTTCAGTCATAGCAAGATTTTGGATGCGGTCTAACGTGTTGGGGCTGGCCGTTCCTAACATCTGTCTTGAGTTGGGCATCAGCACCGCGATCTTTTGCAAATGGCGGGCTAAGTAGGGCGGCATGAATGTATCCATGATTTCGGGCATGAAAGAGCTCGAAGAAGAGAGCCGTCGAATGAGAAAGATGTGCCATAAGGAAAAGCTCAAAGCTGAGATCGTCTCGGAGGCGCTCGAAAAAAAAGGTGGTTTAGCCATCTCGTGTAAGGGAGATGACCAAGAAGACGGTCACAGAGCGAGGTGCGTGCATTCGGTTTGCCTGCGAGGAGTTTCGCATCAGCGAATCCTGCTACCTCTACTATTGCAAGCTCTATGCGGAGAATGATCAAGTGGCCAATTGGTTGAATCGATTGACAGATAACCGTGCATGCTTGATTTTTGAGAAAACTTAATAAAATATAAAGATTATTTAAATTTTGAACTGAAGAGAGACAGTAATTTAATGAAAACTAAATTAAATTGAAATGAATAATGTAAAAATCTGGGTTGTAAGTGCTGCATTATTAGGACCTGCTTTAAGCTATAGGTCAATATATATGTTTCACATTATTGCGCTTATTTGGATCTCATATGCCTTCTTCGAGATGATTAAGGGGGGGCGTGTTATTGTAAAGAAGTCAATATTATTGATGCCTTTGGCATTGTTTGCTTTTTATGCATTCATTACCATTCTATGGCATCCTAATTTTAGTGTCTGGGTCAAATATCAATTTTATTTGGCATGTGGAATACTTTGCATTCTTTCTGTGTATCAGCGATCGAATACTCTAAATGATCTAAACAAAGTTTATGAAGTAATTTCCAGAGTATTGGTAGTGAACATTTTCTTTGGATTATTAGAAACATTTGAAATTTTGCGGTTGCCATCAAGCTACTACTCGCCCTACATTGGCGTGTATGGAATTGATCAATCGAATTTGATAGCAGAAGGAATTGATGTATATGATAATTTGGCAAATAAACCTAGTGGATTTAACTTTAATTATAATACATTCGGGTTTGTCTTATTATTAACTTTACCATTTATCACATTACATGAAAATAAATATATAAAGAGTTTTGGTTTATTGTGCGTAATTTGGTTGCTGGGCAAAATGGGATCTAAAGGTTTATTTGCAACATTTATATTTTATATGTTCGCTATTTTGTTTTATATAAAAAATTATAAAAAACTAAAATTATCATATTTACTTACGCTATTTTCTTTTATACTTATAATTATACTTGTTGTCATTGTGCTTGGTTCAAATGATATATCGCCAGATATTGAGCGAATGCTAACTGCTTATGATCAGATTATAATCTTATTGCAGTTAATTAACTTTGGTGATATTGCCCCAACTGATAGCACCAGCCATAGAGCGTGGCTGTATTTAAGCGGAATAACAGAGTTAATAAATTCAAATGGAGTAGGGTTGGGTTTTGGTGGAATAGAGGCAAAACTTGAAGAAAGCTTTCATTCTTTTTTGCTGCAATTGTTGGTGGATCTGGGCGTGATTGTTTTTTTATTTGTTTTATATTTTTACATATTATTAATAAGGAAACTGCGTAATTTGTCCATGAATGGGTGTAGTCATCCAACTTTAAATTATTACGCTCGAGCTAGCTCGCTTTCGCTACTAATCGCGTTACCAGCATCAACGGTGCCTAGTGGAGTTCATTACCAATTAACTTATTATATATTAATTGGTTTTTCATTGGCTGTATTGAAATTATATTATTTAGAAAAATGATTAAGGTTTTGTTATTGGGTGCAGCAAATTCCATTCATACAATAAAATGGGCAAATGGTTTAGCTTCGCGTGGAGTTGAGGTTTTTTTAGTTTCATTACATCAATGTACCGAAACTTTAGATAATCGCGTACATTATATTTTACTAAAGCAAAAGGCGCCATTAGGATACTTAACAGCTGCTGGTGAGTTAATTAAATTGATTGAGTTTATAAAGCCGGATCTGCTAAATGCGCATTATGCGACGGGCTACGGATTTATGGCACGCAAAGTTGGATTCGCGCCAACTTTGTTGTCCGTCTGGGGAAGTGATGTTTACGATTTTCCCGATAAGTCTTTTTTCCACCGATATTTACTAAAAAAAAATTTAGAGGCGGCAACAGCTGTGGGATCAACAAGTAATTGCATGTCTCGTAAAATTCTAGATATTGCTAAAAATGTACAATGTTTTATAATTCCATTTGGTGTGAATGAGTGCCATTTCAAGGCCTCAGATGAGATAAAGTCAAATGACGAAGAAGTAATTATTGGAACTGTTAAAACTCTTAGCTATGTATATGGAATTGATATTTTAATAATGGCGTTTGCAGATGCATATTACCGAATGGGATCACCAAAAAATCTTAAGCTTGAAATTTCGGGTTCTGGTCCTGATTTGAATGAATTGGAGAAAATGGTAAGTGACTATGATATAAAAGACCAAGTATGTTTTCATGGGTATATAAAGCATGAAGATGTTCCTAAGATGATTGATCGTTTGGATATTTACTGTGCATTCAGTCGTGCTGAAAGTTTCGGTGTATCAATTTTAGAAGCTTGTAGTTCCGAAAAACCTGTTATAGTTTCAGATGCCGATGGGCCTGCGGAAATAGTACTAAATAGTATTACAGGGATAATAGTTCCAAAAAATGATATTGCTGCAGCTTCTGAAGCGATAATTAAATTAACAAAAGATAGAAATCTACGGCGGCAGATGGGTAAGGCTGGTCGCATGCATGTTTTAAAGAATTACACATGGGAAAAATCACTAGATCTAATGATTGATGCATACCGCAAAATTTATAACTCGCATTAATTTTATATAATAACAAAATTTTAAAATTATACTTTGTTTATTGACTAAATGATAATAAATTCAGTTCTTTTAAGTATTATATAAAAGGCAATGTTATAACGCAGATAAAATTAAATTTGGAAAACATATGAGCATGAAAAAAATTGGAATAATAGGAATGGGATATGTGGGGCTCCCATTGGCAGTTGAATTCGGAAAATTATATTCTGTTGTTGGGTTTGATATAAATCCAAGACGAATATCTGAATTAAAGGCGGGTTTTGATCATACACTTGAGTGTACGGTTGATGAACTTAGGTCTGCTGTTAACCTTGACTTTAGTTGTTTACTTGATGATATAGCTGATTGTCAAATTTATATTGTAACTGTACCAACACCAATTGACGACGCAAACAGGCCTGATCTTGGCCCACTTATAATTGCTAGTGAATCGGTCGCTAAGGTTTTGAAAAAGGGGGACCTTGTTATTTATGAATCTACTGTATATCCCGGCGCTACTGAAGAGGTTTGCGTCCCTACATTAGAAATGTTTAGTGGTCTCGTTTTCAACAAGGATTTTCATTGTGGCTATAGTCCTGAGCGTATTAACCCAGGCGATAAAGTCAACACACTAAAAAAAATAAAAAAAATAACAAGTGGTAGTACGCCGGAAGCTTTAGAAGAGGTTGATGTACTATACAATTCAATAATAGAAGCTGGTACTTGGAGGGCGCAAAGCATTAAGGTTGCTGAAGCTGCTAAAGTTATAGAGAACAGTCAGCGAGATTTGAATATTGCTTTTGTGAATGAGCTATCGATTATATTTGAGCGTGTTGGTATAGATACGCTTGATGTTTTAGAGGCGGCAGGAAGTAAGTGGAACTTTTTGCCATTTAGGCCTGGTATGGTCGGTGGTCACTGCATAGGTGTTGATCCATACTATCTTACTCATAAAGCTGAGCAGATGGGTTACAGTCCGCAAGTCATATTGGCCGGGCGACGCATCAACGATAATATGGCAAGATACGCCGCACATAGTATAATAAAGCGTATGCTTCAGAACGGTATGAATGTCCCGCATTGTGTTGTTGGTATTTTGGGAATTACCTTCAAAGAAAACTGCCCAGACATCCGAAACAGTAAGATAGTCGATTTGGTGCGAGAGCTTGTAGATTGGGGTGTAAGTGTCGTGGTTGCTGATCCTTGGGCTGATCCGTATGAAGTAAAAAAAGAATATGGTATTGAATTGGGGGTGGTAGATGCGTTTAACCAAGTTGATGCCCTGGTTGTATCAGTAACGCATGACGAATTTAGATCCCTTGAACCAAAGCAACTTCGAAAGTTCTGTAGGTCCAGTCAGCCGGTTTTGGGCGATTTAAAATCAATTTATAATCGCAAAGAAGCTCTTGATGCTGGCTTTTCAATTTTTCGGCTTTAACAAATGCAATTTAATAAATTCCCTGTAATTTCAAATCGTAAGATTCGTGTCGGTCTGGTGGGATGTGGGCGGATTTCTAAAAATCACTTCGCGGCTATAGAGCAAAATAATACCGATTTCCAGCTCGCTGCCTTGTGTGATATTGATGTTTCTACATTAACTGACCATATAAATAAGTACAAAGTGCCAGGCTACACCAATATGAAAGATATGTTGATAAGTGAGTCAGTAGACATGGTTGTACTTTGTACTCCTAGTGGATTGCATTCACAGCAGGCCATTTTGGCTGCTAAGCATGGGATAAATGTCATCACTGAAAAACCAATGAGTACCCGTCTTTCTGACGGTGTGGCTATGGTGAATGCATGTGATCTGGCTGGTGTGAGATTGTTTGTAGTAAAGCAAAACCGTCTGAATGCGACCTTGCAGTTGCTCAAAAAGGCAGTTGAGCAAGGTCGATTTGGTCGTATTTACAATGTGGCATTAAATGTTTTTTGGACAAGACCCCAAGATTATTACAATCAAGGAAATGGCTGGCGCGGAACTTGGGAATTTGATGGTGGGGCATTTATGAATCAAGCCAGTCACTACATAGATTTACTTGATTGGATTGTAGGGCCCGTAGAAAGTGTTATGGTTTACACGGCGACTCAGGCAAGAGAAATTGAGGCTGAAGATAGTGGAGTGGCGGCAATACGTTGGCGCAGTGGTGCGATGGGTACGCTGAATGTAAGTATGCTTACTTACCCAAAGAATCTCGAAGGAAGCATTACGATTTTGGGGGAAAAGGGAACTGTTCGTATTGGGGGTGTTGCTGTGAATGAAATTCAAGAATGGCAATTTATGGATGCTCGAGCTGAAGATCAAGAAATCATAAATGCTAACTACATCACAACTAGTGTCTATGGTTTTGGGCATCCGCTATATTATAAAAATGTTCTTGAAGTTATGCGTGGGTGCGCAGAGCCTGAAACAGATGGTCGTTCGGGACTAAAGTCCCTGGAGCTTTTGGTCGCAATGTATAAATCTGCTCGTGATGGCATAAAAGTGGCTTTGCCGCTTGAGGTTTAATATGCATTCTTCGGAGGTATATGTCCACCCTACTGCCATAATCGATGAGGGTGCTCAAATTGGTGATGGCAGTCGAGTTTGGCATTTTGTTCATATTTGCTCTGGTGCTCAAATCGGCAAAAATGTTTCACTAGGCCAAAATGTTTTTGTCGGTAACGAGGTGGCTATTGGTGATAACTGCAAAATACAAAATAATGTTAGCATTTATGACAATGTCACATTAGAATTGGGTGTTTTTTGTGGACCTAGTATGGTATTTACTAATGTACATAATCCTCGTGCGTTAGTCGAGAGGAAAAAAGAATACCGAAAGACATTAGTCAAAAAGGGCGCAACACTGGGTGCTAATTGCACCATCCTATGTGGTGTCACGATTGGTGAATTCGCATTTATCGGTGCAGGGGCGGTGGTTCTCAACGACGTAAAACCTTATGCGCTAATGATTGGTGTGCCTGCTAGGCAGATTGGGTGGATGAGCGAATTTGGAGAGCAAATACCTCTGCCGAAAGTTGGTCAGGGTAATTATATTTGCCCTCACACAGGCGCTATCTATATCATTAACCGAAATAATCTGATTCGCTCATAAGTATGATAATTCCGTTTATAGATCTTAAAAGTCAATATAAGGTGAACAAGTCGCAGATACAGGCTCGTATTGATGCTGTGTTGGAGCATGGTCAGTACATCATGGGTCCCGAGGTGAATGAGTTAGAAGAAGCACTCAAAGAGTTAACCGGATCCAAGTATTGCATAACATGTTCAAGTGGCACGGATGCGTTGCTTATGAGCCTTATGTCTCTAAACATTGGGGTTGGCGATGAGGTAATCACTACGCCTTTCACTTTCGCGGCAACGGCAGAAGTAATAGTGCTTTTAGGAGCGAAGCCTGTATTTGTGGATGTAGAACCTGACAGTGGAAATATCAATGCTGAATTGATAGAATCCGCGATCACATCTCGCACAAAGGCTATTATTCCAGTTAGTCTATACGGACAAACTTCAGATATGGATGCCATAAATGAAATTGCAGCGAAATATAATAACTTACCGGTCATTGAGGATGGGGCGCAAAGCTTTGGGGCGACTTACAAAGGTCATCAAAGTTGTAGTTTAAGCACAATTGGGTGTACGAGTTTCTTTCCTAGTAAGCCACTTGGTTGTTACGGAGATGGTGGTGCAATCTTCACTGATGATGATAAATTGGCTCGTGTATTGCAGGAAATTCGTGTTCATGGTCAAAGCGAACGGTATGTTCACAGTCGAGTGGGGCTGGGGGGGCGCATGGATACATTACAGTGTGCAATACTGATGGGTAAAATAGAAAATTTTAAGTGGGAGGTGCAGCAGCGGAATGCGATTGGTTTGCTTTATAACAAAATGTTTGACAAGGTGGGCATAGAGCGTATACAGCAGCGGGATTCTCGCAGTAGCGTTTTTGCTCAATACACAATTATTACTCCTCATCGTGAATCTCTACAAAAACATTTGTCTGATTTGGGCATTCCTACAGCTATTCACTACCCATTAGCTTTAAATGAGCAACCAGCTTACCGCCATTTATGCTGTCCGGATTGCACACCAGAGGCCCATGCTTTATCCAAGAAGGTGATTAGCTTGCCAATGCATCCTTACTTAGATGACAAAGTAATTTCAATAATTGTTGATGCAGTTGCATCACTTCAAGTCGAATAAATTAATATATAAATTTTGTGGCTTAGATTTATTATAATTATTAGAATTTGAGCGGCAGCAAGTTTGGGCATTAGAATAAAAAAGGATGAGGAAAATGTGTGGTATTTTCGGAATTATTTCTAGCGCAAAAATTAATAAAAAAGAAATTCGCATTTTAGCGAAACACGCTGAACAACGCGGTAAAGACTCTAGTGGAGTGCTAATTTGTAACGATCAAAGTTTTAATTTACATCGTGCAGACGAGTCAATTACATCTTTACTTGATAATATTGAAATTCCGGAGAGTGGTCTTGTAATTGGACACAGCCGCTTGATAACTAACGGACTTGCTGATAATCAACCTGTTCTCCGGGATGGTGTATGTGTTATCCATAATGGTATTGTGGTGAACCATGAGGAGTTATGGAAAAAAATAAGTAAGATCAGATTATTAGAAATTGATACAGAGATTATAGCGGCTATTGCTGCCGAACATATTGAGAAGGGTGGTTTGATTGAAGAAATCTCTTCGAAGGTGATCAATATGTGCAAAGGCACTGTATCGTGTGCTATTGCTTTACCCAATTTAGGAAAGCTTTGCTTGTTTTCTAATAACGGAAGTTTATATATTGGACATAAATCAGGATCGGTATACTTTTCGTCAGAGCAATTTCCTCTGAAAGAAATTCAATGTGATAATGTGATTCAAATAAAAGGAAGTGGAGTAGTTATAAACATTCCTACAGTGTGCGATGGGCCGAAAATACATGAAAATGTTAGGAGAACAATAGATCTGATACCGAAATTAGGTACGCATTTGGCTGAAGAGGCAATGTTAGAATACAAAAGGTACACAATAAAGCGTTGTACGAGATGTATTTTGCCATCGACTATGCCTTATATTCATTTTGATGAAAATGGAATATGTAATTATTGCATTAACTATAAGTCGCGCAATAACCCCAAGCCTCTTGATGAGCTTTTTGAACTTGTGGAGCCTTACAGACGAAAAATTGCAGACGATTGCATAGTTCCCTTCTCTGGCGGGCGCGACAGTTGTTATGCATTACACCTGATTGCTAAAGAATTGAAAATGAAACCAGTAACCTATACTTATGACTGGGGGATGGTTACGGATTTGGGGCGTCGAAATATTAGCAGAATGTGTTCAGAAATAGGCGTTGAAAACATTATTGTCGCTGATGATATTACTCTTAAAAGAAACAATATTGCAAAGAATCTGAAAGCATGGCTCAAATCACCGCACCTTGGTATGATTAGCATTTTGACGGCAGGAGATAAACATTTTTTCCGGCATGTAGAAAATGTAAAAAAACAAACCAATATTTCACTTAACCTGTGGGGAGTTAACCCGCTTGAAGTGACGCATTTTAAAGCTGGATTTCTTGGTGTGCCACCTGATTTTGCAGAAAATAAGGTTTATTCGAGTGGGCCCGCAAAGCAGTTGCGCTATCAGTGGTTGCGTATGCGGGCAATGATGAAAAGTCCTGGATACTTTAACAGTTCTCTGTGGGATACCATGTCAGGTGAATATTATCGTAGCTTTGCCAAGAAAACTGATTACTATCATATATTCGATTACTGGCGCTGGGACGAAGAAATAATTAATGATACTTTGATTAATCAATATGGTTGGGAGACGGCAACAGATACTAAAACAACATGGCGCATTGGAGATGGTACGGCGGCGTTTTATAACTATATTTACTATAAAGTGGCTGGATTTACAGAACATGATACATTCAGAAGCAACCAAATCCGAGAGGGCGAATTAACACGTGAAAGGGCCTTGTTATTGGTGGAGGATGAAAATCGTCCTCGTTATCCAAATATTAAGTGGTACCTTGATGCGATTGGCATGGATTACTCTAGTGTGATAGGCGCAATCAATAATATACCTAGAATATTTGATTGATATAAATATTATGCGCAGTATTGTATTTTTTTCCCCACATGATCTCCCTCACGCGCACATTTCAAGAAATTTTGATTTTGCTAAACGATTAGTTCAAAATGGAAATGTTGTGACTATTATTGCAAATAATTTTTCACACAGAGATAAATCGCCCATAATAGAATGCTCCAAAAATTACTACGTAATTGATAATATAGATGGGGTAGAAGTTGTTTGGCTTAATACCATTTGGTACAGGAAAAATGATATAAAAAGAGCACTTAATGCAATTAGTTATATGATATTGGCTATCTATTTTAGTATTTTTAAAATACGAAAAATAGATTTTTGCATTGGGGACTCTGTTCCACCTACGGCCGGACTTTCTGCTTACATAGTTTCTACTTTTAAAGTTAGTAAATTTATATATCAAGTGCGCGATGTTTGGCCAATAGCCTTGGTATATGACGGGGCAATCAAAAGAAATAGTATTACTTACTTGCTGTTACGATGCCTTGAGAAGTTTCTATATAAGAAAAGTCATAAAATATATTCTACCGTACCGTTTCTTTCAAGTCACGTAATGGAGAGTGGTGCTTCATCAGATAAAATTAGTTATGTTCCCAATGGGGTTGACCTCAATGTAATAGCTCACACATTAGCTAAGCCTAATATTAATGGGCCGTTTACAATTACTTATGCTGGTGGATTTGGTAATGCACATGATGTTGAGTCAATAATATTAACTGCAAGAATTCTAAAATCTGCTGAATTTAAATTCAGATTTAATTTTTACGGAGAAGGCCCGAAGCTTAATAGTTGCATCGCTTTATCAGACTCATTAAAATTAGATAATATTTATTTCTTTAAATCCGTTAATAAGAGTCGTCTTTCAGAAATTATGTCGGAGTCGGATATATTGATTGCAGCGGTTACTGACTCTGAAGCATATAAATTCGGAGTAAATTTAAATAAAATTTATGATTACCTCGCTGCTGGTCGTCCTATCATCCTTGCATGCAAATCAAGTCATCGCCCTGTAGAGGATTCAAAATCAGGATATGTTGTAGACCCTGAAAGGCCAGAGCAAATCGCAGAAAGAATTTTGCATATCTGCAGACTTAACCCTGATCAAAGGTTATGTCTTGGTAATAATGCTCGTAAATATGCTGAAGATAATTATAATTTAGATAATTTGGCTTATATTTTTGAAACTAATCTTGATTAATTTTTCAATTTTTCTAAAGGTAACACATTGACTAAACAAATCCTTACAGACGACGAAAGACGATTGATACGATCAGATATCTATACATCTACAAGAGAAGAAGTAACAGATATTCAAGATAAAAAAATCGCCTTCTTCATGCGACACACATCTGATCAAAAGGTATTGGATCTCGGTTGTGTCGACCATAGTGTGGATAATTGGAAAAGTCGCTACTGGTTACATAAGGCTATTAAATCAAAAGCAAAATCACTGCTTGGTTTAGATTACTACAAAGAGGGGGTTGATAAATTAAAGCAACTTGGATTTAATATCATTGTGGGTGATGCGCAGTCATTTCATTTCAATGAAAAATTCGATGTTGTAACTGCTGGTGATTTAATTGAGCACCTTCCTAACTTAGATGGGTTCTTTAGGTCAATTAATGGTGCCATAAGCAATTCGGGTAAACTTGTTATCACTACTCCAAATCCTTGGTGTTGGAAGTATTTTCTTTATCACGTTTTTTTCGGAAAGCTTACACCCGTAAATCGTGAGCATGTTACTTGGTTTTGTCTTCAAACTCTAGAGAATTTGGCAAAGCGTTATGGATTTATAATCACTGAATTCGAATACAGTAGCAGACGCTTTTATGAAAAAGTAATCCCACTTCCTGCTCATCTAAAGCACACTACACTAGGGATTGTTTTTAAAAAAATCGAGAATTTAAACTAATGAGAAATCATATTGATGTTATCGGTGGAAGCGGCTTTATTGGTACCCGATTAGTTAGAAGGTTAAATTTAAATTCAAGATTATCAATCAGTATTATTGATAAAATAATTAGCAGTACATTTCCGCAGTTGACGAAGATGTGCGATGTTAGATCATTGGAACATTTGCGTAACTCAATTTCAAATGAGTCTGTAATAGTTAACTTGGCTGCTGAGCATCGGGATGATGTTAAACCGGTATCTCTTTATGACGAAGTAAATGTTCAGGGTGCAAAAAATATCACTGCTATAGCTCACGAAAAAAATGTCCGAACTATTGTATTTACAAGTTCTGTTGCTGTATACGGTTTTGCTCCTATCGGTACAGATGAGTTAGGAAAAATTGCCCCATTTAACGATTATGGTCGCACAAAATATGAGGCGGAGCAAGTGTTCAGGGCGTGGCAAGCAGAAGCTCCAACTGAAAGAACCTTAGTAATTATTCGACCAACTGTAGTTTTCGGCGAACAAAATAGGGGTAATGTATACAATTTGCTTTTCCAGATTGCATCGGGAAGGTTTGTGATGATCGGTAATGGTAATAATCGTAAATCAATCGCTTATGTTGAAAATGTTGCGGCGTTTATAGAATATTCAATTGCATTGAATCCTGGTACTTACGTCTACAATTTTATAGATAAGCCAGACTTCACTATGAACGATTTTGTTGAAAATGTTAATCGTGTATTGAGACGAACTGAAAAAATTGTTTTCAGGCTCCCATTTTCACTAGGTTACCTGATTGGAAAAGGATTTGATTTCATCGCCGCTGTAACAGGAAAGCGTTTTACAATTAGCTCGATAAGGGTCAAGAAGTTTTGCTCCAACTCTGTTTATGACTCGAATATTGATAAAACAGCCTTTATTAGGCCTGTTTCTCTACAAGAGGCTATCGAACGAACTGTTCGTTATGAATTCATTGAGTCACACGAGGGCGAGAATGTTTTTTACACTGAGTGATTTCTCGTGGTCTTGACCCCGTAACCCAGTACCGCCGGTATATTTAATTTACCGAT
>JACCDN010695177.1_pt1 | contig 18958 bp, 14 predicted proteins | sample 7441691 | NCBI WGS metagenome assembly JACCDN01 (sample SAMN15323439, study PRJNA562643) | freshwater metagenome | isolation source: river surface water | place: USA:Blue River Watershed | collected 2017-08-16 | reverse complement strand
GTATATTGGTGAGGTTCATTATTGAAGTATCGAAATGAATCGATAAAAGTATCATTCAAAATCTTTTCCATCCACTCTCGCTCCTCAGGTAAAAAGCCAGAAGAATTAGCATTTGTTTTTGGGTTATGGATATCAATGGGTCTGTGACAAATATTGTAATCGCCAGAAATTACTAATGAAGGATATTTCCAACTAAGCTCACGAGTATATTGTTCAAAATATTCCATAAACTCATATTTCACGTTCTGACGTTCATCGCCAGTAGTGCCAGAAGGTAAGTAAACACTAATAACAGAGAGATCATCAAAATCTGCACGAATCATTCTACCTTCAAAATCAAATAACTCATGACCACAACCATACTCAATATGATTCGGTTTTTTCTTTGATAAAATTGCTACGCCACTATATCCTTTTTTTTGTGCAGGATACCAGTAATGATGATACCCTAAATCTTCAATCATTTTAATTTCCATTGGAATCTGATCTACCTGCACTTTAATTTCTTGCAGGCATACCACATCAGCATCACTAGCTTGTAGCCATTGCAACCAATTTTTACTAATGGCAGAACGAATGCCGTTTACATTATAGGAAATAATTTTCATGATTATTTTTCAGTATCAGCTTTTGGTGCATTTTCTTGTTGAGGAATACTTTTTTCTTTTTTCGATTTCACTTCATCTTTATCATCATCAGAATCTTTTTTCCCTTTCTTTTTTTTCTTTTCTTTTTTGTCTCCCTCTTTTCCCTCTTTCTTTTTTTCTTTGAATTTCTTCAATAGTTTAGTTTGAATAATTCTTACATCTACAGAAGGACGATCGGCCTGACCAACTTTTACAGCTGCAATTGCATCAAGTACTTCCATACCAGATACTAATTCGCCATACACCGTATAATTATTATCTAAATGTGGAGTACCACCAATAGTTTTATACATCTCACGTTGTTCAGTAGTATACTTCCAACCGTTGTATTGTTGCATACGATCTAAATCTGCATCTGTAAATGTTTTACCTTGAACAATGTAAAACTGACAATTGCTACTCGCTTTCTCTGGGTTCCCATCGCGTGCAGCAGCTAATGCGCCTTTTTTATGGTATAATGAAGGGTTGAATTCAGCAGGTACTCTAGGTACTCCAACTATATCACCACTTCCTAACATTGCTTCTGGTCCGGCATATTTAGATGTTGGATCTCCACCTTGAATCATGAATGCTTTAATTACACGGTGAAATAATACGCTATCATATTGTTTGCTTTTCACAATATTTACGAAATTATCACGATGTAATGGTGTTTCATTGTATAATTTTAAAACCATTGTTCCCATTGTCGTTTTCATTTCGACATAAGTGTTTTTTTCTTTTTTCTTTTTTTCTTTTTTGTTGTCTTTATCTGCGAATGCAACATTGGCAATCACTAATAATGATAATGCTAGGCTAAGTATTCTTTTCATATCTAAAATTTAAAATTCTAAGATAATAAAAATAATATGTTAATGTGTTAATGGGATAATATGTTAATATGTTAATGTGTTAATATGTTAATGTGTTAATGGGATTATAATATAATTGCTATATTAACATATTATCCCATTAACATATTAACATATTAATAATGAAACATACTTGGATATTACTCTTGACCCTTATTTCTTGTCAAACTAAAGAAATGGCTATAAACATTAAATCGAACGACTATCATACAGCAGCTTCTAGAACAGATGCTCGTGTACAGCATTTGAGTTTAGATATTTCAGTTGATATGAATAAGCATATTATTACTGGAATAGCAAAGTATAAGTTAAGCGAAGATGCAAGTAGTGATACAATATATTTTGATACTAAAGATTTGAATATTTTAGCAGTTTCGGATGCCGATTTACAAAAGAGTTTACAATTTAAAATCTTAAAAAAAGATAAAATATTGGGTTCAGCTTTAGAGATTATACTAAACAAAAACACTAAAAATATTTCAATTGAATATTCTACTTCAGAAAATGCAGCAGCATTACAATGGATAGATTCAAGTTTCTTATATACACAATCACAAGCCATTTTAGCTCGTTCATGGATACCTTGTCAGGATGGCCCAGGTATTAGATTTACGTACGATGCAAAAGTACGTGTACCAAGCAGCTATTTAGCTTTAATGAGTGCTGAAAACCCTCAAGCGAAAAACGATTCGGGTGTTTATTATTTTAAGCAAACACGTCCGATTCCTTCGTATTTAATGGCATTAGCAGTTGGAGACCTGCAATTTAAATCTTTAAGTGAAAACACTGGAGTGTATGCACTACCAAATCAAATTCAACAATGTGCAGAAGAGTTTTCCGACTTGCCAAAAATGTTAAGTGCCGCAGAAAAATTGTATGGTAAATACCAATGGAACAGATATGATGTATTAGTATTGCCAGCAAGTTTTCCTTTTGGTGGAATGGAAAACCCCGAACTTACCTTTGCTACTCCAACAATAATTGCTGGCGATAAATCTTTAGTTAGCTTATTAGCGCATGAACTTGCACACTCATGGTCGGGTAATTTAGTCACGAATGCAACTTGGGATGATTTCTGGTTAAATGAAGGATTTACTGTTTATTTCGAACGAAGAATTATGGAGGCTATAGAAGGGAAAGAATACAACGATATGCTACAAGTGTTGGGATATCAAGATCTTCAAGAAGAATTAAAATCATTTGGAAAGAATAATCCAGATACTAAATTGTATTTAGATTTAAAAGATAGAGATCCTGATGATGGATTAACGGATATCGCTTATGAAAAAGGAGCATTGTTTCTAATTCACATTGAACGTATTGTAGGCAGAGAAAAGTTCGACGAATTTTTAAAGAATTATTTTCAATCGAATGCCTTCAAGACTATGGATACAAAAGGCTTCATTGCATATTTAAATTCTAATTTAATTAAAAATGATAAAGCTATAGCGGATAAAATAAATGCCGATGCCTGGATTTATCATTCAGATTTGCCAAATGATATTCCAAGTATTACTTCAAAAAAATTAGCTATTGTTGATTCTACATTAACTAAATTCACTAAAGGAGAAAAATTAACAAAACTAAATTTCAAAGACTGGTCTAGTCATGAATATCTATATTTTATAAGGGGATTACCTAAAGAGTTAAGTAAAGAGCAGATGGATGAAATTAGAGCAAAGTTTAATTTTGCAACTAGTGGAAACTCAGAATTAGAAGCTGCTTGGTTTGAGCACGCGATAAATCATCAATATGAAATTGATTATCCGGCATTAGAAGAATTTTTAATAAAGGTAGGTAGAAGAAAATTTTTAATGCCATTATATACAGCACTAATTCAAACAGAAAAAGGAAAAGATATTGCGAAGAAAATCTATTTGAAAGCGAGGAAAAATTATCACTATGTAGCAATACAAAGTTTAGATGAGTTATTGAATTAGTAATAACTCATCTAAACAATATTTTTTATAACCAGATACTCATGATATAATATACTAGAGCAGCGATAGTTGCTGAAACAGGTATAGTTAATATCCAAGCCCATAGTAGACTAATAGTTACACCCCAACGCACAGCAGAAACACGTTTTGCTAAACCAACACCGATAATAGAACCAGTGATAGTGTGGGTTGTAGAAACTGGAATTTTGAAGTGTTCAGACATAAACAATGTTATCGCACCAGCAGTTTCTGCAGCAACACCTTCTAATGGAGTTACTTTGGTGATTTTAGAACCCATTGTTTTTACAATTTTCCAACCACCAGACATTGTACCTGCAGCAATTGCAGTATAACAAGCTAAAGGCACCCAGAAAGGAGGTTCAAGAATTTTAGTTTTACCATTTACAACTTCATACTTTAAGTTTAACCAAGTTGGAAGTGTAGATGGGTCTAATTGATTTTGAGTGATGTAAACAATAATTGCAGCAGAGATAATACCCATTACTTTTTGAGCATCGTTACCACCATGACCTAAACTGAACGCAGCAGAAGAAATTAATTGAAGTTTCTTAAACCAGGAATCAGCTTTATGTGGAGTGGCATGCTTAAAGATATACATAATAATTACTGTAATAAAGTACGCCATAATCATACCTAATAATGGAGCAATTACAATAAATGATGCTACTTTAATGATTACTTGCATGTTTACCACACTGAAACCAGCATGTGCAACTGCAGCACCAGCAAAACCACCAATTAATGTGTGAGAAGAACTTGAAGGAATACCAAACCACCAAGTGAAAAGGTTCCAAATAATTGCTGCTACAACACCCGCTAATATAACTACTAAGTTAATTTGTAATGTATTTACGGTTTTAGCAACTGTATCAGCCACATTTAAGTGAAATATCCAATACGCTAAAAAGTTGAAAAATGCAGCCCATAATACCGCTTGAAATGGTGTTAATACTTTTGTAGAAACAACCGTTGCAATTGAATTCGCAGCATCATGAAATCCATTGATATAGTCGAATATAAGTGCTAAGACTATAATGACTATTAATAAAGTTAAACTCATGTTTAAATTAAATTAGGCATGCTTAACAATAATCGATTCCATTACATTAGCAACATCTTCACACATATCTGTAGCTGTTTCTAATGCTGCAAGAATTTCTTTCATTTTGAAAAGTTCAATAGCATTTGTCTCATTCTTAAATAAATCTGCTACTGCCATGTCAAATACGTAATCCGCTTGGTTTTCCATGCTGTTAATTCTAACACATGAATCCGTTACATTACGAATATGCTTCAAGTCTTTTAATTCTTGTACAGCTTTGTCGATGTCTTTACAACCTTGTGCAATTAAATCAGCTAATTTCTTAATCGGCTCAGATGTTGTGTTTAAATTATACAACAACATACGATTCGCAGATCCATGAATGTAATCCGCAACATCATCTATTGCAGATGCTAATGCGTGAATGTCTTCACGGTCGAATGGTGTGATGAAGTTTTTACTCAATTCTAAGAAAATCTCATGAGTAATTTCATCTCCACGATGCTCTAAATCGTCGATCTTCTTGATTAGTTCATTACGATGAGCTAAATCATTTGCATTCACTGCTTCTACTAATAAACCAGAAAGAGTGATTAAATTTGCACTTGCACTTTCGAAAAGTGGGAAGAACTTTTTGTCTTTTGGCAAAAAGTACTGAAAAATGGAGTTTAGTGACATTTTTAGTTTTTGTTTGCTGCAAAAGTAATTACTTAATGTTAAGTCAATGTTAAGAAATTAAATTTTAGCAATAAATTAATACAATATTTATAATTAACAGATAATCAGATTAATATGATTCAAATTAGGCCCGCAACGATTGAAGATATTCCCCAAATTGTAGATATTTCATACAAAACTTGGTTTAAAACCTATGAAAATGTGATTTCTAAAGAACAAATTGATTTCATGTTTGGAGAGATGTATACCCCTGAAGCCTTATGGAAACAAATGGATTTTCTGGGACATCGGTTTTATATAGCTGAGGAGAATGGCATAGCGCTCGGATTTGCATCGATGAGCGAAATGATTCATGAAGAAAAGAAGACTGCAAAAATTCACAAATTATATTTCTTACCTTCTACACATAAAAAAGGATACGGGAAAGAGATGTTAAAATACCTAGAACAAGTACTAGGATTAGAAGGGTATGAATTTGTAATTTTAAATGTTAACAGAAATAATCCAGCATACCATTTTTATTTAAAGGTAAACTATAGAGTAAGAGAAGAGATAGATATTCCATACGGCGATTTTATGTTGAACGATTATGTGATGGAAAAAAATATATCTACATTTGCTTAACTCAAAGGGGTGGTGCCATAACACGGTGCCTGAGATTAAACCCATAGAACCTGATGCGGATAATGCCGACGAAGGGAAGAGGTAATAAAATCGTTGTAGGACAATCAATCCCTTGTTGTCTGAGGTTTTATACATTAACTAATTAATTATGTTTTTAAAAAAACACCTTGTATTGTCGCTACTATTGTTTATAAGCATTGCAGCGCAAGCACAAAAAGTATTTACCCTAAAGGTTGTCGATGAACAGAAAAAACCTTTAGCAGGGGCAACGATTTCCGTAGATGGAATTCTATTTGCTCAAACAGATGAAAATGGTTTATATCGTTTATCTGTTAAACAACCCAAAGTAAACCTGAACATTAGTATGGTTGGTTTTACTACTTTAGTTATTAATGCTGATTTAAATGAAAACAGCACTTTTATATTAAAGAAAAAAATATTTATCTCAGAGGAAGCTATGGTAACAGCTACTCGTGTAAATGAAAAATCGGCTGGTACATTTAGTATGGTTGATAAACAATACATCGAAAAAACAAATTTCGGACAAGATCTTCCTTATCTATTAAATCAAATACCATCTGTTGTCATTACATCTGACGCAGGAAATGGTATTGGATACACTGGAATTAGAATTAGAGGTACAGATCAACAAAGAACTAACTTAACTATTAACGGTATTCCATTAAACGATGCTGAATCGCAAGGTACGTTTACCGTAAATATTTCCGACTTTGCTAGTTCGGTAGAAAACATTCAAGTTCAACGTGGGGTTGGCTCCTCTACCAATGGTGCCGGTGCATTTGGAGCTTCTATTAATATTCAAACTAATCAAATGGCAGATACAGCATCTGCGGAAGTTAACTTTGCTCAAGGTGGGTATCAAGCAAAAAATTTATTGTTCCATAACGATATGGAAAAATATACAGCTACAGTTAATACCGGTTTGATTCATGATCATTGGAACTTTAGTGGTAGACTTTCAAAAATTGCTTCACGTGGTTATGTTGATAATAGTTCAGCTGTATTGAAATCGTTCTTTACATCAGCTTCTTATCGAAATGAAAAACATTTAGTGAAGTTTAATGTGTTTTCCAACCTTGAAAAAACATACCTAGCATGGAATGGTGTGCCTGAAGATTCATTAAAAACGAATAGAACATATAACCCTATTGCAGATGAATACAATGATCAGTATGATAATTATCAGCAAGACCATTACCAAATTTTCGAATCGTATAAAATTAATAATAGAAATCATTTAAACATTGGATATCATTATACTAGAGGTAGAGGGTATTTTCAGGAATTCAGATTCGACCAGAAATATGCGAATTATGGTCTTGATACAATGTTCGTTGGAGGTGATACGTTAAGTAAAACAGATATCTTAAGAAGAAGATGGTTGCAAAATGAATTCGAAGGTTTAGTATATAGTTGGGAGTATAGCCCGAATACAAAATTTAAATTAACCGTTGGTGGCGCTTCAAATAAATATAAAGGAGAACATTTTGGTGAAATTATATGGGCTAAAAATGCTTCGAATAGCGATCCTGGATTTCGTTGGTATCAAGGCTGGGGATATAAATACGAATCAAATTTATACACTAAAGCAAATTATGAAATCAATTCGAAATGGAATGTGAATGTTGATTTACAATACCGTTATGTAAATTATGAAATTCAAGGAACGAATAAAGATCGAATAGATGTTAGTCAGAAACATAACTATAATTTCTTCAACCCTAAAGCTGGTTTATCTTATAATATTAGCAATACTCATATGTTATATCTTACCTATGGTGCTACGAATAAAGAGCCCAATAGAGATGATTTTGTGAATGGTTTCATAAATAATTTAACACCTAAACGAGAGCAATTAAGTGATATAGAATTAGGTTGGAAAAAAAGAAGTAATATCTATGCAATTGAATTAAATGCATATTATATGAATTATACTAATCAACTTGTATTAACTGGTGAAGTAAATAATGTTGGTGAATATATCAGGATAAATACTCCTAAAAGTTATAGAGCTGGATTAGAATTTTCAGGATCATATAATTACACTTCTCGCTTAAATCTATCTGCAGCATTAGCCTTAAGTCAGAATAAAATTGATGCATTTACAGAATCCATTTATCAATACGACGCAGCTTATAATTATGTTGGCGTTTTACTTCGCGACCATAAGAACACTGATATCTCCTTTTCTCCAAATGTAATTGGAAGCTCTAGATTGAGGTATAAAATATATCAGAATTTATTCGCCACACTTGAGTCGAAGTATGTGGGTAAACAATATATGGACAACACATCAAATGAGGACCGAAAAATAAATTCGTTTTTCGTAAATGATTTATTTATCGATTATACAGTACAGATAAAAGGATTCATACCAGCATTAAGTATATTGTTTAAAGTAAATAATGTTTTCGACAAACTTTATGAACCGAATGGTTATACCTATTCACTTATAGAAAGTGGAGTGGAGAATAATTATAATTATTATTATCCACAGGCAGGCAGAAACTATATGTTTTCTTTAAACTGTAAATTCTAATTACTTACTAGATAATATTACAAACGGCACGAGCATCTCTTCTAAAGAGATGCCTCCGTGTTGGAAGGTATTACTAAAGAAGTTTGCGAAATGATTGTAATTATTTGGATAAACAAAATAATAATCTTCTTTAGCAAATATGAAAGTCTGACTAACATTTACTCTCGGTAAAAATGCTTCCTGAGGATTTCTAATTTCTAATACTTCTTTTTTATTGTAGTTTAAATTTTTCCCTTGTTTATAGCGAAGGTTAGTGTTTACACTTCTATCACCTATTACTTTACTTGGATTTTTAACACGAATTGTTCCGTGGTCGGTAGTAATAATTAATCGAGAAGGTTTCTGAGAAATTTTAATAATTGCTTCCAATAATGGAGAATGTTCGAACCATGATAATGTAATAGAACGATATGCAGCTTCGTCTGGTGCAAGTTCTCGAATAATGTCCATTTCGGTTCGAGCATGAGAAAGCATATCCACAAAATTATATACGATAACGTTTAACGGGTTTTGAAATTTTTGATGAATAGTATCTACTAAATTTTTTCCTTCTTCATTGTTCACCACTTTTACATAAGAGAATTTAATATCTTTTCTCAGGCGAGTAAGCTGTGCTTGCAAGAACTCTTCTTCATGTAAATTTTTTCCTCCTTCATCTTCATCATTTTTCCAAAGTTTCGGATGTTGTTTCTCCATCTCCGACGGTAATAGTCCGGAGAATATTGCATTTCTAGCATATTGAGTTGCAGTAGGCAAAATACTACTGTAAATATCTTCTTCTTCTATTCTAAAATATTCACCAATTATAGGGGCTATAATTTTCCATTGATCGAACCTAAGGTTATCTATTAGGATGAAAAAAGTTGGAATATCTGAAGTAACTAAAGGCAGCACTTTACTCTTCATCAATTGATGAGATTGCATAGGTGCGACAGCAGGTTCTTTTAACCAACGCAAATAATTCTTTTCAACGTATTTAGAAAATAATGCATTTGCTTCTAGTTTCTGATGCGTTAATATTTCGTGCATTCCAGAATCTTGAAGCTTTTCTAATTCTAATTCCCAGAACACTAATTTTCTATACACATCTTTCCACTCTTCAAAATTAGATACATCATTTAATGCTATACCTAAATTTCGAAATTCTTGTTGGTAGGCAGAATTTGTTTTCTCAGAGACTAATCTTTTATTATCAAGAATCTTTTTTAAGGTTAATAATATTTGTTTCGGATTTACTGGTTTAATAAGATAATCGGCGATTTTACTACCGATAGCATCTTCCATTAAATATTCTTCTTCATTCTTCGTAATTAATACGATAGGTAAATCGATATTATTTTTTTTAATCTCTTGAAGTGTTTCTAAGCCAGATAAACCAGGCATATTTTCATCCAGAAATACCACATCTACACGCTCCGATTTTAATAAATCTAAAGCATCCGAACCATTTGTTGTGCTAATTACTTTATAACCCTTATCTTGTAGAAATAAGATATGTGGTTTTAACAAATCAATTTCATCATCAGCCCACAATATGATTGTTTCTTGCATATATTTTATATTAATTTCTGGTTTCCGTTAAAATTAACAAATTTGTAGCGGTTTTATTGTTGTGCTTTGAATAAAAAGAAAATATTTAACGATCCGGTATATGGTTTTGTAAGCGTGCCTTACGAAATAATATTCGATTTAATAGAACATCCATACTTCCAACGTTTGAGAAATATCAAACAGTTGGGCTTAACGCATCTTGTCTATCCTGGTGCACTTCATACTCGCTTTCATCATGCATTAGGTGCTATGCATCTAATGGGTATAGCTCTGGAAACACTAAGAAATAAAGGGATAGAGATTACGGAGGAAGAGGCAACAGCGGCAACTATTGCAATATTATTACACGATATCGGGCATGGTCCATTTTCTCATGCACTAGAAAGCTGTATTGTTCCGAGTATTCATCATGAAGATTTGTCTATTCTATTAATGAAAAGATTGGATGCAGAATTTAATGGTGCATTAACTTTAGCTATAGAGATTTTTGAAGATAAATACTCAAAACGATTTTTACACCAATTAGTATCTAGTCAGTTAGATATGGATCGAATGGATTATCTAAATAGAGATAGTTTCTATACGGGTGTATCGGAGGGTGTAATTGGTTTCGACAGAATTCTTAAAATGATTTTTGTAATTGATGATCAATTGGTAATAGAAGAGAAAGGGATTTATTCTATAGAGAAATTTCTTATTGCAAGAAGATTAATGTATTGGCAAGTGTATTACCACAAAACAGTAATCGCAGCAGAGCAATTACTGGTAAAGGTTTTAAAACGTGCCAAAGAAATATCGGTTCAAGGACATGAATTATTTGCTACACCAGCGTTTTCGTTTTTATTGAAAAATAATCCAACAGCTGCAGACTTTAAAGGAGATATTAGGTATTTAGATGCTTTTGCTAATATAGACGACCATGATATTTACTCGGCAATAAAAGTTTGGATTAACGATTCGGATCCCATTTTAGCTAAGTTATGTTCGGAGTTAATAAATAGGCAATTGTATTCGATTGAAATTCAAAATGAACCAGTAAATCCGGCATATGTTGAAGAAAAGACCAAAGAGGTGATAAAAAAATGGTCGGTTAAAGAAGAAGAATCAGAATATTTTGTGTTTACCGGAATTATTAACAATAATGCCTATAACCCTGAGGGTGGAAAGATCTTAATTTTAACCAAAGGTAAAGGCTTACAAGACATTGCGATTTCTTCAGACGGTTTAAACTTGGAAGCTTTGTCGAAAAACGTAAGCAAACATTTCATCTGTTATCCTAAATATAAATAGAGTGTTAACAAATTATTAAGCATAAATTGAATAATAGATTTGCAGCATTGAAGGATAATTTTATTTTTGTATAATGCAATTTAAGGCAATAGAAATTTGTGTATTACTTAACGGCGAATTAGAAGGTAATCCCGACGAAGTTGTCTATTCATTAGCGAAAATTGAGGAAGGTCAGAAAGGCGCATTGTCATTTCTTGCTAACCCTAAATATGAGCCATACCTCTATACTACAGAAGCTTCTGTGGTAATTATCAATAAAAGCTTAGTATTAGAAAAGCCTGTAACTTCAACACTGATACGTGTGGAGGATGCTTACAGTGCATTTTCGGTTCTCTTAGAAAAATACAACACCATTAAACTAAATAAGTACGGTGTAGAAGACCCATGTTTTATTAGCAAAACGGCCAAAGTAGGTTCAGATTGCTATGTAGGGGCTTTTGCATACATCGGAAATAACGCAGTTATTGGAAATAATGTAAAGATATATCCTCAGGTTTATATTGGAGATAATGTTACCATAGCAGATAATACTACACTATTTGCTGGAGCTAAGGTTTACTCGGATTGTGTAATTGGGGCAAATGTTATCATCCATTCTGGATGTGTAATAGGTAGTGATGGGTTCGGGTTTGCACCACAAGCAGATGGTTCTTTTCAGAAAGTAGCTCAAATAGGAAATGTAATTATTGAAGATGATGTTGAAGTGGGCTCAAATACAAGTATAGATAGAGCAACTATTGGTTCAACAGTTATTAAAAAAGGAGTTAAACTTGATAATTTAATTCAAATTGCACATAATGTAGAAATTGGAAGCAATACAGTTATTGCATCACAATCGGGTGTTTCTGGAAGCACAAGAATTGGAGAAAATTGTATTGTAGGTGGGCAAGTAGGCATTGTGGGGCATATTAACATAGCAAAAGGCTCGCAAATAAATGCGAAATCAGGTATATCCAAATCTATTACAGAGGAAAATAAACAATGGAATGGGGCTCCTGTATCGCCTTTCCGTGATTCTTTAAAAATGCAAGCCGTATATCGTCGTTTGCCAGATCTCGAAAAACGTATTGAAGAACTGGAACAATTAATACGCGATTTAAAAGAAACCATTTAAAATCCTACTCAAAGATTTTGTTTAAACCTCGTTTCTGAATACATTTGTCAGAATATTAGGTTAGCAATGAACGTAAAACAAACGACATTAAAGGCCCCTGTTACAGTGGTAGGTGTTGGGTTGCATACAGGTTCTCAGGTCACAATGACCTTTAAACCGGCACCCGAAAATCATGGTTATAAATTTCAACGTGTTGATATTGAGGGTTCCCCAATTATCGATGCCGACGTTGATAATGTTACAGATATCTCTAGAGGTACAACCATCACCCAAAATGGAGCTAGCGTTTCTACAGTAGAACACACTCTTGCAGCACTTGCTGGTTTAGAAATCGACAACGTTTTAATCGAATTAAATGGTCCCGAAGCCCCAATTATGGATGGTAGTTCGATGCCTTTTATTGAAGAAATTGAAAAAGTAGGCATTGTACACCAAGATGCAGACCGCGAATACTTCGTTATTCCTAATAATATTTATTACGAAGAAACCGAACGTCATGTTGAAATGACAGCTATGCCATATATCGATGATTACAGAGTAACGGTAATGGTCGATTATAATTCACCAGTTTTAGGCAGTCAACACGCTTCTTTATCATCTATATCAGAATTTAAAGCAGAAATAGCTTCTTGTAGAACATTCTGTTTCCTACATGAATTAGAGATGCTATTGAAACACAACCTTATTAAAGGTGGTGATTTGAATAATGCTATAGTGGTAGTAGATAAGGTAGTTGATGATGAAGAATTAGAGCATCTAGCTAAATTATTCAACAGAGAGAAAATTGCAGTTGCCAGAGAAGGCATCCTGAATAATATAGAATTACGTTACCAAAATGAGCCAGCTCGTCATAAATTGCTTGATGTAATTGGTGATTTAGCCTTAGTAGGTATGCCTCTAAAAGGGCATATTATGGCAGCTCGCCCTGGTCATGCGGCAAACGTAGCCTTTGCTAAAAAGATTAAAGCATTAATTAAAAAAGAAAAGGCAAAAAAGAATATTCCTACCTATAATCCAAGTGCAACCCCAGTTTATGATGTAAATGGCATCATGAATATCTTACCACACCGCCCACCATTCTTGTTAATTGATAAAATTACAGAATTAACTCAAAAGCATGTGGTAGGTATAAAAAACGTGACCATGAATGAAGATTTCTTCAGAGGTCATTTCCCTGGAAACCCAGTAATGCCTGGTGTTTTACAAGTAGAGGCAATGGCACAAACAGGAGGAATTTTAGTGTTAAACACCGTACCCGATCCGGAAAATTATTGGACATATTTCATGAAAATTGAAAATGCACGCTTCAAGGATAAGGTACTTCCGGGAGATACTATTATATTTAGGTGCGATTTAACTGCTCCAATTCGTCGAGGCATCTGTCAAATGCGTGGAATTGCATTTGTTGGTGAGAAGATTGTAATGGAAGCAGAGTTGATGGCACAAATTGTTAGAAAAAGCTAAACTATACGAATGATATCTCCACTTGCATCAATACACCCTAAAGCGAAGATAGCCGATAACGTTACTATTGAGCCCTTCACTACAGTTTCTGCAAATGTAGAAATTGGAGAAGGTACTTGGATCGGCCCAAATGTTAGCATCATGGATGGTGCTCGAATTGGAAAAAATTGTAAGATTTTTCCTGGTGCCGTGATATCCGCTATTCCTCAAGATTTAAAATTTAAAGGTGAAGAAAGTATTGTTGAAATTGGAGATGGTACCGTTATTCGCGAATGTGTTACTATAAATAGAGGTACGGTTGATCGTATGAAAACAAGTGTTGGTAAGAACTGCTTACTAATGGCTTATGCACATATCGCTCACGATTGTATTTTAGGTGATAATATTATTTTAGCTAACAATGTAAACCTTGCTGGTCACGTAACAATTGAAGACTATGCAATACTAGAAGGTATGGCAGCTGTTGGGCAGTTTTTACGTATCGGCGCTCATACATTTATTGCCGGCGGAACTTTAGTGCGTAAAAATGTTCCTCCTTATACAAAAGCAGCTCGTGAACCTATTTCTTATGTTGGTATCAACTCTGTTGGTTTACGTAGAAGGGGTTTTTCAGATGATCAAATTCGTCAGATTGAAGATATATACAGAATACTATATGTAAAAGGTTATTCTATTTCTAATGCTATCCCAATGATAGAAACTGAAATTGCCGATAGCCCAATAAAAGCTGGTATCTTGGAGTTTATTAATTCTTCTACGAATGGTATCATGAAGGGTTACTCTCGAGATTAATGCAAATCAATCTTCATCAAATCGGTAAAAAATTTAATCGCGAATGGGTATTTAGGAATATCAATTATGAAATTCCTGCTTCCAGTCGTATAGCTGTGCTAGGGTCTAACGGCTCTGGAAAATCTACGTTGTTGCAAGTCATCTCTGGTATACTTACCCCATCTCATGGAAATACAGAATACTTAGTGAATAATTCTTCTGTTCCTATTGAAGAAGTGTTTCAGCATTTTAGCATTGCCTCTCCTTACCTAGAACTTATTGAGGAAATGACGTTGATCGAAATGGTCGATTATCATTTTTCATTCAAAAAACGTTTGAATAATCTATCGAATACTCAGATCATCTCGATGTTAGGTCTAGAATCTTCAACACATAAAGAAATCAGACATTTCTCTTCAGGTATGAAACAACGTTTAAAATTAGCTCTGGCAATTTTATCCGATGTGGCTTGTATTTTACTCGATGAACCTTGCTCTAACCTTGATAAGCAGGGCATTGCATGGTATCAAGATCTATTAAAAAACTACACACAGCAAAGAACTCTTATCATTTGCTCTAACCAAGAATATGAGTATGAAATATGTGATAAATTCATTTCTATAATGGATTACAAGTCAGTATAAAAGCCTAATTTTATTATCTTTGCAACCTAATATACAATAATTATAAAAACAATCATATGGCAAAAGCATCCGATGTAAAAAATGGAAATGTGTTGCGTTTCAACGGTGACTTAGTTACAGTAGAAGAGTTTATTCATCGTACACCTGGAAACTTACGTGCTTTTTATCAAGCAAGAATGCGTAATGTTAAATCTGGTAAAATTGTGGAATACCGTTTCCGTACAGATGAAGAGGTAACAATTTGTAGAGTTGAAACTAAAGACTATCAATACTTATATGATGATGGAGATTTCTTTGTTGTAATGGACAATGAAACTTTTGAGCAATTTAATATCCCAAAATTCTTATTCGGAAACTCTGCAAAATTTGTTTCTGAAGGAATGAATTTAATTATTGCTTTTGAAAGTGATGAACCAATTTTAGCATCTGCTCCCCCACATGTAGAGTTAGAAATTACTTATACTGAACCCGCTGTTAAAGGTGATACCGCAACTAACGTAACTAAAGCTGCTACAGTTTCTAATGGAGTAGAAATTCGTGTTCCTTTGTTTATTAATGAAGGCGATAGAGTGAAGGTAGATACAAGAACAGGGGATTATGTTGAACGTGTGAAACAATAACATTAATATGTTAATATGTTAATGGGATAATATGTTAATGAGATAATGTGTTAATGTTTTTTATTTATAGAAAACATTAACACATGTCTTAAAATGCCCAGAGTTTAGAAGGACTTATGGCATAATTCAATTTTACATCGTGCTCGTCGATGTCTTCAATTTTTTCAATTGGTTCGAAATAACTTAATCCAATTTTTATAACATCATTTCTGCATTGCGTTAAAAAGCGATCGTAGAATCCTTTTCCATAGCCAACTCTATATCCATTTTTATCAAACGTTAATAATGGACAAATAACCATGTCAATATTTTCATACGGAATAATTGTTCCGTCTACTGGTTCCATAATTCCATAATCATTCTCGTTTAGAATAGTATTATCATCACAAATAATATTCTGCATTTCAAAAGTTTTAAAATTACTTCTCGGTATTACAATGGTAACATGTGGAGCAATTAATCGAATAAAACTTATGATTGGAAATGTGTCGATTTCATTTTTCTTTTTTATCGGAAGATAAATATGAACAGTATTTATTTTTGAAAAATCAAATTGATTCATTTGATCAATGACACTTTGCAGTAAAGCGCATTTGTTTTCCTCACTCAACATTTCGCGTTGCTCGAGGATGTATTTCCGAATCAGAACCTTATTCACGGCGATTTTTTTTAATTGGCATTAGAATTGTTAAATTTATGAAATACAATTAGATAATCAACTCATGCAAAGAGCATTTCTACTATTATTTTTATTGCCTTCTATTGCCTTTTCTCAGGTATTTAAACAGAATGAAAGCAAAAACCCTAGCAATTTTACCCAATTGCTTACAGAGTTTGATGAATATAAACAAACACACGACCTAAATAATACACGAGGTTGGAAATGGTACAAACGTTGGGAATCCCATTATGAACAACGTACTCCTTTAAGCGGAACAATTGCCGACCCTTCCATCTTTTTATCAGAAGTAAAAAAAATACAAGCTCAAAAAAACGTTGCAAGTAAAAACACTTCAGGTAATTGGATGCCTTATGGTCCATCGGAATTACCCCCATCTGTAGATCAAATTACGTCACACGGAATGGGACGTATCAATTGTATTGCATTTCATCCAACCGACTCTGCAACTATATTCGTAGGTGTTGCCCAAGGTGGTGTATGGAAATCAACAAATTCAGGTGCTTCGTGGACTCCGTTAACCGATAATTTACCAATCATCAGAATTAGTGATATTGCAATTGATCCTAATAATACAAACACCATGTATATCTCTGTTGGAGATTATGGATACTTAGGAATTTCATTACAATCTGATGGAAGAAAACGTCATACACATTATGGTATTGGGGTATATAAATCTGTTGATGGTGGAAATACTTGGACAGAAACAGGGTTAAATTTAGCCCTAAATACATTAGACGAATCGCTTATTCGTAGAGTGGTTGTAAACCCTACAAACTCTCAAGAAGTAGTAGCAGCAGGTATTTCAGGCATCTATAAATCTAACGATGGTGGTGCTACCTGGACAAAGAAAAACAGTTCAATAATTTGGGACTTCGAAACAAATCCTAAAAATGCGAATACAATGTATGCAAGTACAGGGTTTATTGCTTCATTAAATGAAGGCAGTGCTGGTATTTTAAAGTCTTCAAATTTTGGTGAAACATGGTCGACACTTTCTACTGGAATTCCAGCACAACAAGCTCAACGCGTAGAGATGGCAATTTCGCTTTCAGATACTAATTATGTTTATGCTGTTACTTGTGGCTTAGACAGAGGCTTTGAAGGATTTTATAGAAGTATAAATGGAGGTGCAACATGGACGAAGCAATACAATAATACTACAGCATATAATTTATTAGGATGGGATAATAGCATGGGTGGAGGCGGACAAGGAACGTACGACTTAGCTATTGTAGTAGATGGTATAAATAAAAACAAAGTTTACGTTGGTGGAATAAATATGTGGGGTACAGATGATGGAGGATTAACTTGGGATGGTATGTCGTATTGGTTGCCGTACTATGGACAATATCTTCATGCCGACCAACATCAATTTAAATACAACCCTTTAAATAATGCATACTATGTTTCTAATGATGGTGGTTTGTATAGAACAGATAGTGCAATTATTGGATCGTGGTCTGCCGCGAATACAGAACCAAATTACTCGTGGCCTACACGTTGGAGATTTTTAGGAAGTGGTATGCAAATTTCTTCATTCTACAGACTTGCTATTCGTAAACGTTTTGGCGATATCATTGCTGGAGCCCAAGATAATTCGACATTCTACAAGAGTAGTGGCAAATGGGTAAACATGATTGGTGGAGATGGTATGGATTGCGCATTGCATCCTACAGATACAAATATATTATATGGTTCATCGCAATATGGAAACTTAGTTCAATCGTATGATGGAGGATTATCATTTAATTATATGAATGTTGCCAATGGTGAAAATGGAGAATGGACAACACCATTTAAATTAGATCCGAAGAATCCAGAAATTATTTATGCGGGTTATGAAAATATGCATATTTCTCAAGATGAAGGTGCAACATTCGATCCATTCTCTGCATTTCCGAATATGACTTCTGGTGCTGGTGCAGTAATCTCAGCATTCGATTTCTGTGAAGACAATACCGATTATGTTTATGTAGCAAAAAGAATTGTTCATCAACAAAATGAACCAATGAAATTTTTTGTTACTACCAATGCTGGTGCTACTTGGCAAAATAGAACAACAGGATTACCTGACTCTTTATATTGTACAGCTATAACAGTAGATAATTTAAATCCTAGCACTGCATGGGCTTGCTTCAGTGGTTTCGCAGCAGGTGTTAAAGTTTTCAAAACTACGAATGCCGGCGCTACTTGGGTAAATGTTTCTATGGACTTGCCAAATATTCCAGTCAATGCAATTATACACCAACACGGTTCTTCTGCTAACATAGTGTACATTGGTACCGACGCAGGTGTGTATTATACTTACGATGGTTTAAACAAATGGGAATTGTATAGCAATATGCTACCAAATGTTATTGTAAGCGATTTAGAAATTCATACCGATTCAAACAAACTTTTTGCAGCTACATTCGGAAGAGGAATATGGGCTACAGATTTAGTTGATGTTACTGTAG
>JACCDN010407193.1_pt1 | contig 18958 bp, 15 predicted proteins | sample 7441691 | NCBI WGS metagenome assembly JACCDN01 (sample SAMN15323439, study PRJNA562643) | freshwater metagenome | isolation source: river surface water | place: USA:Blue River Watershed | collected 2017-08-16 | reverse complement strand
GCTTATTGGGGCTAAGCTACGATTAAAAACTCGCAATAGAACTGGCTATTACTCCTTTTTAATCGTAGCTTAGCCCCAAAAATCAAATCGCCTAAAATCCCTAAAATTCATCCGTAAAAGGTATATCGTTTATGTCGCATAATGATTAAAATTATTGGCTCAGGTATACCCTTCATCCGTGGAGAGTATGTTCCGAAACGAGCCAGAAATAACATTCCATATTTAGCTTTGCGCAAGAGTGGGGTGTTATTTCTGGCCCGTTCCTTAGACAAGGAAGTCACTTATGAGGTCAGGGGTTCAGCCAAATGAACTAGAACAAGGTCTTGAACTGTTACAAGGAAAATCAATTCTTATTCATTCTCAAGAAGATCTGAGTGACAGTATTCAATTCTTTCGTTACATTCCTTTATTAGTGCAATTGGGAGCACGGGTATTTCTCGAAATACAGCCTGCATTAATTCCGCTTTTTTATGCCTGGCGTAATACAATTAGTCTTATTGCTACAGGGGAACCCTTACCTTCTTGTGATTATCATTGTCCCTTGATAAGTTTGGCGCGATTGTTTAAAACAGAAATGGATATGATTCGTCGTTCAATACCTTATTTGTTTCCTGATATGAATGCCCTTAAAGCATGTCAAAAAAAATTAGGGTATTCCAGCCGTCAACGTATTGGTATTGCTTGGAAAAAATGTTCGCTTCCCCTTACTACTTTACTAACATTACAGCAAGCCAATCTGGATTTCATTTGCTTACAGAAAAATATTGATTTCGAAGAAAGCAAAGAACTTGATCACTATCAGATCGCCCACCATAGTTTGGAGTTGAGCACGCTCACAGGGACAGCCGCATTGATTTCATGCTTGGATTTGGTGATTACGATTGATAATTCTATTGCTCATTTGGCTGCAGCCATGGGCAAAGAGGTGTTGGTTTTATTGCCATTTTCTGCAGAATGGCGTTGGTTTTTACATCAAGAGGATAGCCCTTGGTATCCTAATGTCAAACTTTTCCGACAAGAAACATCCGAAGATTGGAATGCGCCCTTGGTCCGTATAAAAAACGCACTGATGATACTACCCTCTATCGAGCATCAGATAGTGACTAAAAATTTAATGAATGAAGCTCATCTGCAATTCCAAAATGGCGTGTTTTTTAAAGCAGAGCAAATTTATCGCAGTATCTTGATAAAAAATCCAGAATCTCATCATGCATCACAAGGCATTGCTTTGGCAGCACTGCAGCAAAATAATATGGCAGATGCCATTCAATTTATGCAGCAAGCGGTAGAAATAGCGCCTAAAACTGCTTTGTATAGACGCAATTTAGGTGAACTGTTACGCCGAGTGCGTCAATTGAGAGCAGCTATAGCATCGCATAGCATGGCCATCAGTTTAGAGCCTACGTCTGCCGAAAATCATTTTCTATTAGCTTTGGCCTATCATGACAATCGTCAATTTGAATTGGCTATTCAACATTATCGTATCGCATTATCTTTTGATCAAAACTATGGTCTGGCTTGGAATAATCTTGGCGCATCTCTTGCAAGTACGGGAGATAAGCATCAAGCTAAAACTGCTTATGCCGCAGCGATTCGTTTAAATCCCCATCATGCAGAAGCGCAAAATAATCTAGGCGCTATTTATAGTGAAGAAGGTCAAATTGATGCAGCACGCACCCATTTTGAGGCAGCTATTGCAGCAAATCCAGATTTTATAGAAGCGCACTATAATTTATCACTGATAAAAAAATACACAGCAAGCGACACGCACTTAATGACATTAGACGCTTTAGCCCAGAAAATAAATCATTGCTCAGTACCTACTCGGATTCATTATTATTTTGCACTAGGGAAAGCGCTGGATGACTGTCAACAATATGCGCGTGCTTTTAAAGCCTATGCTGAAGGCAATCGATTGCATTATTTGCAAAAACCTTGGAATAAAACACAAATACATGACATTGTCGAAAACTTGCCTACCGTATTTTCTCAATCTTTTTTAAAACAACCGACGCAGACAAATGAAACACGTTGCCCCATTTTTATTGTGGGAATGCCAAGAGCAGGCACAACGCTTATTGAGCAAATACTTTCTAGCCATAAACAGATTTATGGCGCAGGAGAATTAAGTATATTAGATGATCTCATCCAAGAGGCTTGCCTTGCTTCTCGTACGCCATTTAATACTTGGGTTACTCAGTTAACGGATGATGAATTGGCAAAGCTAGGTGAAAAATATTTAGATCAAACTTGGACATTAGCGCCAGACAAACAATTCATTATTGATAAAATGCCCAGCAATTGTTTTTATATTGGCATGATTTACCGCATGTTCCCTACTGCAAAAATTATTCATGCCATTCGCGATCCCATGGATTCTTGTTTTTCTTGTTTTACTCATTTATTTAAGACCAGTATGTTATTCGCCTATGATCTCGGTGCATTGGGAGAGTATTACGCATTGTATTCCCAAGCTATGCAGCATTGGCAGAGCGTATTGCCATCAAACGTTATTTTTGATTTGCCTTATGAACAAATGATTGCTCAGCATGAAGCGCTTTCAAAACAGCTCTTAGATTATATCGGATTGCCTTGGGACCAGAATTGCCTTAATTTTTATAAAAATGATCGTGTCGTGAGAACAGCCAGCCTAATTCAAGTTAGACAACCTATCTATAAATCCTCCGTACAACGCTGGCAACATTTTGCCGAAGAGCTACAACCCTTATTACAGATGGTTGCCCCTTATCGGCATAAAAAAGGAATCAGTGCATGATGTCAGTCGATGAGGCGATGCATAGAGCAACGCAATTGCAGATGGAAGGTAAATTAGAACATGCTGAAACCATTTTAAATCGTATACTAGCCATTCATCCAGCACATGCGCATGCCCTGCATTTGTTAGGAGTTATCGCCTATCAAGTCGGAAAAATTAGTTTGGCTGTGATCTTAATCGAACAAGCCATTCAACATAATCCCCATGTTGCCTTATTTCATAGCAATCTAGGAGAAATGCATCGCAAATTAAAAGCAACTGATTTAAGTATTCAGTGCGGACAGCATGCCGTTGCGCTAGATCCTAATTCTGCAAACTCTTTGTCTAATTTAGGCATAGCTTATTATGATGCCAAACAGTATGAGCAGGCAGAAAAATGCCACAAACAGGCACTTGCGATCAATCCACAATTAAGCAACTCACTTAACAATATGGGCAGCCTATATAAGGCCTATGAAAAAACACAGCAAGCAATTGAATTTTATCAAGCGGCTATAGCCGCCACCCCTGACTTCATTGAACCCTGGAATAATTTGGGTGCGCTGTTTTTATTCCAACAGAAATATAAACAGGCATTGGATTATTTGAACCATGCGATTCTCTTAGCACCCAATTTTGCTGATGCACACTGTAATCTAGGACTCACATTACTGGATTTAGAACAATGCGATAATGCTTTGCTGCATTTTGAGAAAGCAGCGCAATCAAACCCTGATTGCGCAGAAGCCTATTATGGTTTCGCAAAATTGTATTTATATCGGCATCATTTTACCGATGCCGAATCTTGTATTCGTAAGGCAATACTGATTGATCCACAGAAGATTGAGTTTTATCAAGTTTTGGCAGACATTTATCAAGTGCAAGGTCAGCAAGCACAAGCGTTATTCTATTTAGAGCAAGCACTGTCGATGGATGCCACCATGTCTAGTTTATACCTTAGCAAAGGCAATGTGTTGATGGAAATGGGCGACATATCCAAAGCAGAAGAACAGTTTTTAAAAGTGACTCCAGAGCCCATCATGGACATGCGTATCCTTGCACATTATGGCTTAGTTCAATTACGCAAGGTGAAGGCAGATAATGCCAGTCTACAAGATTTATTATCGATCACTCACGATATCCAAGCAGTATCACCCAATAAATTACCCTATCTCTATTTTGCTTTAGGAAAATGTTATGACGATATGGGTGAATCCGCGAAAGCATTTGAGTATTTTAACCAAGGCTGTCGTTTAAAACGTCAGTACATTACTTACAATACCGCAAAGCAGCTCCAGTTTACCCATCAACTCATGCATTGTTTTACCCCACAAACCATTGAATCCTTACAAGCATTCGCCAATCCCTCTACATTACCCGTTTTTATTGTCGGTATGCCACGCTCGGGTAGCACGCTTGTCGAACAAATTTTATCTAGTCACGCGCAAATCTATGGTGCTGGAGAGTTAAAACAATTGAATAATTTGATTCAATGGCCCATTAAAAACCAGCAATCGACTGTGTATTATCCAGAAAATATACTGCATTTTTCACCTGAAATATGCCACGCTATCACCGATCAATACGTATCGTATGTACAACATTTTTCTCCTGATGCGCTCCGGATTACTGACAAAATGCCACACAATTATATTGCTATCGGACTGATTCATGCATTATTCCCGAATGCTAAAATTATTCATGTGAAAAGGAATCCAATGGATACCTGTTGGTCCTGTTATACGCAACTTTTTGCTCAGGGACAGCCGTATTCTTATGATTTAGCAGAGCTGGGCCAATATTATCAATGTTATGAGCTTATCATGCATCATTGGCGCGCTATCCTTCCAGCCGGTGCTTGGTTGGATGTAGAGTATGAAGTCATGGTTAATAATTTGGAACCTGAAGCACAACGCTTAATTGATTTTTGTAATTTACCTTGGGATCCCGCTTGTCTTGCTTTTTATCAATCGAAACGCCAAGTGCGTACGGCTAGTTTTGCACAGGTACGGCAACCTATTTATACCTCATCCATTGAGCGTTGGCGGCGCTATGAACAAGAGCTTACGCCGCTGATTCAGATTTTGAACACGCAAGCAGGGCTGAGGACTGAGTGCTCCCTTCATTTTAAAACCAGCCACATGTCTGAGACTTAAACGACAATGTCACCGTTTCAATTTCTTTTTAACCGTAGCGTTGTCAGTGTTTCGGGGTCCTGTAGCGTGCTCGCAAGCTGCGCGCTAGGAGCCCTCCGTAGCGCCACCCCTCAATCCAGATCGATCTCCATTGAGGGGTGGCATGTTGGTTGCTATTTTGCGCGCACAGCTTGCGAGCACGGAAAATAGTAACTAATATGACAGGACCCCGAAACACAGTTTTCAAGCAACGGCTCGTTTAAAAAGAATTTAAAACGGTGACATTGTCGTTTAAAACCCAGACATGCCAATGGTTTTTAACACTCATACCTCAGGGTTGTGCGTCAGTCCTATCAAGAGGGCATCCAATCTGTTACCCAACAACAGACATGGTCAAAATTCGGCATCACCTTAATGTTTGGTTTTTTTTCTGTAGGAAAATGCTGAGCAAATGCAAAGGCAACCTCTTTAGGAACCACCCTATCTTGGCCCCCTACCCAATGAGTTTGTGGAATAGATATTAGATTTTTCCATTCATCAGCAGGGTTTAAAGATCCATATAGCGGGGTTAAACCGTCCTGTTTCACCCAATAATCTGTATCCAATATTGCCGCAACGGTAACCAACTGAACCACATCGGTACGTCTAGCAGCAACTAATGTCGCGATAGTACCCCCACCTGAATAACCTACCAATACGAGTTGTTTAGCATGATAATATTTTTTTAAATACGTCACTGCTTGGTTCATAGACTGGATTACTTCGGGTGAAAAACGCAAATTAGTCCAATATTCTTGCCGACAATTTCTCCACTCTTCTTGAAATACAAACTGACAAGGTCGAGCTAAATAAGCGACCGGATAGTCTTTTTTATCGTGAATGGCCATTTTCAACCCACTAGAAACATGGGGACTTGGATTATTGGATGGCCTGTTTTTAGACAACCAGGCCAAGCCATCACCTTCTATATAGACGGTTAAAGTTTTAGTTTTTTTGGGTGCTGCTGAACCATAGGCCTTCAATGTAAACGCACTGGTATGAATAGCATGCTCTTTCCAACCAACCTTTTTCGCAAGCTGAGCGGCGTGCACTGAGCGTGACTCTGGGGAAGGTATAGTTGATGATATGCATCCCGATAAATACAAACAGCTAAGTATGATTAATAATCTCTTACAGTTTATATTTGATGGTTGCAGCGCCAATACCACTGTATGCATTGTTCCCTGCTTGTACGTCATAGTTTAGTTCAATAGTGAACGGTTTAGTTGGACCTGTGATCGATAAACCCGCACCACCTCGAAATACTACTTCATTAAATTGCACGCCAAAAGTTGAAAAACTGGTGCCACTGGCCACAAAAGTAGACATAATTTGCGGTTGACTATTCATCACATCACCAGCAATACCTGCATACCCAGTTAAAGCGATATCATCATGTTGATTTTTTAGGGTTGTCAGATGATAAGCGGCATTAGCATAAGCACCAAGAACAAGAGAAGAGTTGTTATTATTGGCAATAGATAAAGCCATAGGAGATCCAGACTCCTGATAACTACCTTGATTGATAAATACGTAACTGGCATCAATCTCCGGGGTCAATACCAAATTTGGGCTAAATGCGGTGGTACTCCATCCCGTCTCCGCACGGATATTAGTAAACCAGCTATGGTATGCGCCTGTTGCAGTACTCGTATACAAAGGAATGGAGCGGTTGGTATTATTGTTTTCGTATCCCACCAGACCTTGTCCGGCAAAATAGACCTGATTGGGAAGTTTTTTAGCGCCATACAACATGCCTTGGTAGGCATTACTATTAATTGATTGGCCACTGAGTACCGACTTGCCATGCATATTATCTCCACCAGCTGCAAACGCCCCCCCAAACAACCCATCATTGTTTAGTTCTACGTCCTTTCCAATCACAGCGCCATATGCTGTAGCATTAAATCCATTCACTGTATTCCGTTCATTTTGTGTCATGGATGCGCCGTAAGGCTTGAGCCATACCTTACCCGGTTGATAAAACATCGCATCTCCCGCTGATTTACCGCGTAAGCTACTCCACATAGGCACGATGTCGACAACAGCTCGGGTTATCAATTGAATCATTTGAACGTTTTCATTGGTTAATTCTGACGTTGCTTGGCTTGCAGCGGTTTGCAATGCGCTGGCTGACGATAATGTGCTGTAAGAACCAAATACCGAATTTCCCGCTGCTACTTGTCCCATGATTGCGTTCGCAGCACCTTGACAATAAGCGCCTTGGCATACCGCTGAAGCTTCTGGATTAATCGCGGTAGTAAGATCAACTCCCGTACCGGCATTATTAAGTGCGGCAGTAAAACCCCAAATAAAACTATTGGTACTAACATTAAATCCATTCGTTGGTAGGGGCAAGGTGCTACCACTATTGATCACATTGAATAAGACATCGCCTAAATGAAGTGAAGAGTTTGGCTCAATTTGAGCATAAATATCACCGCTTTGCGATAAATCGGCCACACCAGTCACAGCTAACTGACCGTAATTGGTTGTACTGGAAACATTAGTTTGAAACAGGGCTCCCGTGTTTTGCGTATAAGCACCTGTGATGATTCGTAAGCTATCTGCGACCGCTAACGTACCTGAGTTGTTAACACTACTGCTGGCAATAATGTTATTCGCCATATTAAATACGGCATTCTGATTGATATTAAAATTGTTAACGGCGTAATCGCCCTCACTGGTAAATTCCGCTCCATTAGTAATAGTCAGATCTGTATTGCTAGCCTGTACTGCTCCTATAATCCGCGCGGTTTTACCCAGAATATCAATATTACCCACGTCACTAGCATTAGCAATATTAATTGCAGCCGTGCCGCCCTGGATGATTCCACTATTGGATATGCCCCCAGCGATGGTTGAGTTGCTGGTAGACGATATACCATAGTCACCACCGCTGATTGTTCCACTATTGGATATGGCTCCGTTGATGGTTACCTGGGTGGTAGACAATATACCATAGACGCCGCCACTGATTGTTCCACTATTGGATAGGCCTCCAGAGAGCGTTGAAGAACTTAAATATATACTGGTATCATCACCGTTAATGATGCCACTATTCGAAATGCTGCCACTCACCTGGCTATTACTGCGGAGTAATATACCTTGTGCACCATGAATAGTCCCAGTATTGGAGATAGTACCTAGTATATTTCCTTCATTCACGCTAGCAATACCGCCACCAGAGGTACTTTCAATTATTCCACTATTAGAGATGTCTCCGTTGATTTCACTGAGACTTAGGAGCAAAGCATTACCGCCAACCGCCGTAATCGAGCCTTGATTAGTAATGTCACCGGTAATGGCTGAATGAGATAAGATTGATATGCCACTGAAGTTGCCACTACTACTTCTAATTGTCCCATTGTTCGATAAACCGCCTTGGATAGCAGTACCGTTGCCGATAAGTAAGCCGGTACCTATAGCATTTATAATCCCACTATTAGCAAGCCCATTTGTCAGTGAAGAATTTTGCATAGCTATACCATTAGCACCCGCACCAGACGTACCCGAATTATTGATCGTGCCTCCTGACTCGACCAAAATAAAAGAGTTTACCGAGGGATTATATGCTGTCATAAGAACCCCCCCCACTGTCCCAGTGTTTGCCACAGTAACACTGGAGTTTGGTGCGGTAAAAGTACAAATTGCAGTGCTAAAATCCGATATTATAGTAGAACACGGATCCGCCATAACTACTTCCGCATTAAGACTAAGAATGGCAGATGCAGTTGCTTTGAGCGCGGTATGTTTCATTTTAGTATGGCGAATTTTTTTATTGTCTCGAATGTCCATATATGCGTTCTTTAGTCCTTAAGAACTACGCGGTTCCTTATCACCTACTTTTAATATCCCAAATGGAACAAGTCCCCAAATTCTTTCGTGTAAATAAAAAAATACTAGTTTGCACCCAAAATCTATAGATCCTATATATAAAGCGAACTGTGTTTTTCCTGTAGCAATATAAACAACCAGCATGGTGATGAGACTGCCGTTTAAACGCCAACTCAATGCTTTCATCAAACTTCGAGTATGTGATTCTTTCACATTCAAGACTCCTGGGGGGATTCTTTTTATAGTAAAGCTATGTTTCGTCTTGTGCAAGAGATAACCTTGCGTGGTCAGAGACGTCAAGCGTGATAGGCATCCATAATGCACCAAAGGCGTTTCCTTGAAAGGTGCTGAATAGTTACCAATTGATTATCCCAGCATGCTTTCATATACTGTTACCATCTTGTGCTTACCCCTAGGATCTCATGCGTGCGCGAATCAAATTCATGCTAACTCTATCTTGCATCCTAATCGCCATGCTTCTCAGCGCCTGTGGCCTACGAGGTCCCTTGTATTTGCCCAACACACAAACACTGCATTCATTAAGTCACTTATCATGATCTCATTTACCAAAATGCATGGTTTAGGCAATGATTTTATGGTGGTCGATGCCACCCAGCACCCCCTGACCCTGAGTCCCAAACAGATTGCACATTTGAGTAATCGCCATACGGGCATTGGGTTTGACCAATGTTTGATTGTAGAAACAAGCACTGTCCCTGAAGTGGATTTTTTTTATAGAATTTTCAATGCAGATGGCCAAGAAGTGGGCCAATGTGGGAATGGCGCACGCTGCTTGGCACGATTTGTTCAAGCCCGCGGATTGAGTTCTAAACAAGAACTCTGTATTCAAACCTTAAAAACCAAAATGTATTTGACTCTGCATGACGATGACACCGTCACGGTTCATTTTGCGCCACCGAATCTAGCACCCCATCTCATCCCAATCCAAGCTACTCAGCAAGAAACCCTGTACTCGCTCACTATTGAGGAACAAACATACTCGTTTCATGCCATCAACGTTGGCAATCCACATGCCATCTTGTTGGCCAATCATTGGACTGATGCTGATATAGCAACCATTGGACCGCAATTGAGTACCCATCCCTGTTTTCCTGAGCAGACCAACGTTGGGTTCCTAAACATTCTGAACCCTCACCATCTACAGCTCAGAGTATATGAGCGTGGCTGTGGCGAAACGCTTGCTTGTGGTTCCGGCGCCGTGGCAGCAGCAGCTATTGGGCAGCTTTATCATAATATGACCCATGAAATTAGGGTGAGCCTCCCGGGTGGCGATTTACAGGTGTCTTGGCCCAAACGCACTGGGCCCCTTTATTTGCGCGGCCCAGCAACCTTTGTCTATGACGGCAACTTAGGGGAGGATGCATTATGCGAATCATAATTCTAGGAGCAGGCCAAATTGGTGAGACATTAGCCCGCAACCTGGTCAGCGAAGACAATGACATCGTCCTGATCGATCAGGACGCCACTATTTTAAATGATATTCGTTCCCATATAGATGTTCAAACTATCGAAGGCAATGCGGCCAGTCCTAATATTCTCTTGGAAGCCGGTATCGAACAAACTGATTTGGTCATCGCTGTCACTGCCATTGACGAAATCAATATGCTCGCTTGTTTGATTGCAACCAAGGTTTTTCAAATCCCCCGCACCATTGCTCGGATCCGCTCGCACGACTACCACGAGTTTCCAGAATTATTTAAGAAAAAAATTATTCCCATTCAAACCATCATTTATCCCACTCATGCAGTCGTTCAACATATTATCCGCCTGATCAAATACCCTGATTTTACGCAAATTTTGAGTTTCTATCAGGATAAAATATGTTTGGTCACTTTTGATGTGCATCCAGATGATTGGGTCAACGGCAAAACTATTGCTGAAATCCAACAACAAATTGCAGATAAACAAATTGGCATCGTCACGCTATTTAACAAGAAAACAGCGATTTTTTTTGATGAGACTTATCTCATAACTGCAAAAGATAAAATTCTCTTTATCGCTTATGAAAACAATCTCTATACTCTTTTAACTCAATTAAAGCGTCCGCCCAAGCATAATTCTCGAATTATGCTTGCCGGTGGTGGGCGTATCGGTGGAGAATTGGCCAAGTATCTCGAGTCCGATTATCAAATAAAATTGATTGAAAAATCCCCTGAAAAAGTCGAAAAAAACGCCGCGCAATTAAATAATACCTTAGTTATTGAGGGCGATGTCAGTGACAGAGAACTTTTGATAAATGAAAATATTGAAGAAATTGACATGTTTTGTGCCATCACTGATCATGATGAAACCAATATTATGGCCAGCCTGCAAGCCAAATATTTGGGCGCAAAATATGCGATGGCGTTGGTGAATCACGAAAATTACATTGATTTGATTGACGACAGCGTCATCGATACCGCCTTGTCACCCCAAACGATTACTATTGGCAGTATTCTCAGTAAAATTCGGCATGGCAATATGGTCCGAGTCCATCGTCTTCAAGCGGAAGAAGCTGAAGCCATTGAACTCATCGTGGAAGGAACAGATAAGACGTCTGCCATTATTGGTCGCCCCATTTCTGAAATAGAATTGCCGCCGGGATGTATGATAGCGGGCGTGGTGCGCAACAAAAAACTTCATTTTGCGCAATCTAATTTGCTGTTAGCCCCACAGGATCATGTTATTTTACTATTACTCAACCAGAAATATATCCACCAATTAGAAGCACTATTTGCAGTTAACTTAACATTTATGAGCTAAGTACGTATGCAATATAAAACTATTTTACGCTTAATTGGATTATTGCTCCTTCTTTACAGCTTTAGCATGCTACCGCCACTCCTCATCAACATTATTTTTGCAGAAACGGTTTGGTTACCTTTTATAGTGCCCTATTTACTATGCGCGGTGGTCGGACTAGTGCTATGGCTGTCCTTTCGCAATCATCAACATATGCTAAAAATCCGCGAAGGATTTCTAATCGTGGTGATCATTTGGTTTAGTATCAGCAGTATTTCTATTCTGCCATTCCTCTTATTTCAAGAATTGCATTTTAATCTAACCGACATCGTATTTGAAACGGTCTCCGGTTTAACCACTACGGGTGCTGTCGTATTTTCCAATTTGGATCAGTTGCCACATGCCATTTTGTATTATCGCCAACAATTACAATTTATCGGTGGCATGGGCATTGTTGTTTTGGCTGTCGCTATTTTTCCTATGTTAGGCATGGGCGGCTCGCAATTATTTCGTGTAGAAACCTCAGGCAATCTCCGCGACAGTAAATTAACCCCTCGCATTACACAAACAGCCAAAGCACTCTGGGGCATTTATTGTCTACTTACGATCTCTTGCGCAGGGTGCTATTGGTTTTGTGGTATGGATTGGTTTTATGCTTTGGGAGAAAGTTTCGCCACCGTTTCCACAGGCGGATTCTCCATGCATGATGAAAGTTTCTTTTATTATCATAGCCGCGCTGTTGAAGTGTTTGCATGCCTTTTTATGCTCATCGGTTGCATTAACTTCGCTTTACATTATGTAGCCTTTCAAAAGCGCACCTTCAAGTTTTATTTCAAAGATGAAGAAAGCCGTTTCTTTTTCATCGTTTTTTTAGTCATTACGCTGTTATCTATCGTAACTCTATTTGCCCACAATCACTTTGCTCTCCACCAAGAGTATTGGATAGACGGTGTTTTCATGATTATTTCATTATCAACCACCACTGGCTTTAGCCTCGTTCCGTTAGACAATTGGGAAAGTTTTACGCCTATTTTGCTTATTATCGCCTCGCTGATCGGGGGGTGTGCTGGCTCAACCACAGGAGGAATCAAAATATTACGCTTGATGCTGATTTTCAAACAAATCAAACGAGAATTCATCCGGCTTCTGCACCCTCAAGCAGTCCTTCCCATCAAAATAGACGAAAAAGCGATGCCAGAACCCACGCTACAATCCATCACAGGGTATGTCAGCTTATTTTTCGGTTTATTCGCTATCTTGATTTTAATATTCATGGCATTAGGCAATGATTTCACCTCTTCATTTTCTGCTATTGCTGGTGGCTTAGCCAACTCTGGGGCAGGCATTGGGAGTGTTAGTAGTAATTTTGCAAGTCTCAGTATCGCTAGCAAATGGCTACTGATTTTCACTATGTTATTGGGGCGTTTAGAGTTGTATCCTTTGTTTATTTTGTTTACTCGGCCGTTTTGGAAGGCGTAGCCAATCATTTAGACTAAAGAATCACAAATAAGTTCTTTTAATCGAGGGGTGGCATTGTGGAAGGGCGCGCGGAGCTTGCGAGCACGATGGGATACCCACGATGACAGGCCCGAGTCACAAAATCAGATTTTGTGCTCGTTTGAGTATGAACTCACATAAGAGATAATTAGGTGAACAATGCGCTTTATAGCTTCCAACGCCGATGCATCCACATCCATTGCTCTGGATGAGCTAAAATAATCCGCTCTAAAGCTTGATTATAAGCTAACGTATTTTGATAAATAGACTCTTGATTGGTAGGATATTCTTGCCACACAATAGGCTCATAAAATTCTAAAATATGGTGTCCATTCGGTAAGCGGTAACTCGCAGCTGGAACCACCGGTAAGTCGGTGTGGCGTGATAAACTTGCCAAGCTCCGATAAGTACCGGCTTTTTTTCCAAAAAACTCCACTGCCACCCCATCGCGATTCTGCAGGGTAGCGTGTTGATCTAGTACAAAAACCACTGCATGATTTTGGTCCAAGGCAGGTTTCACTTGTTGCAACGCTTCATGTTTGGGAATGACATTCAACCCAGCACGGTAGTACCGTCGAAACAAAATTCGCTCCATGAATTTCCATCCCAGACGTCGGCGAATAAAATGAAAATGGCCTTTAAATTGCTCAAAATTGAGGATCCCACCCAAAGGCGCAAATTCCCAACTGCCTACATGGGCAGTCAAAACTAAGACCCCCTGTCCTCGGGCAGCAATCTCTAATAACCGTTCATGACCCTTTACAGTCACTCGTGCGCGCAAGGTCGCATCACTCATAAACCGCAATTGGACGGTTTCTTTGATTGAGGTCAACAAATGCGAGTAAAATGCCTGCGCCAAATGTTTTTTTTGTGCGGCACTCAATTGGCCGCCGTATACCTGATCAATATTTTTCAGGACAAGAGAACGCCGATAAGGCAAAAAACAATACGCAAACCGTCCTGGCATCGAAGTAGGTAATGCTAAAATTTGTGTCGCCAAATCAAGGGCAGGCACGCAGCACCACACAGGCATTCATGCCCCCAAATCCACGATTGATCACTAACATATGATCGGAATGCTCAGACCAAGTGCGCGTATCGCGACTCACATTAAGGGCTGCACATTCCGGAGAAACGGTATTTAAATTAGCAATACCCGGCACACAGCGTTGTTGCATAGCATGCAGCCCGAGAACCGTATCTAAAACACCCGATGCACACAAAGTATGACCCATAGACCATTTGAACGCCGTCACCGGAACAGGCTCTCCGGCTAAGATTGCCGTCAATGCTTTCGCTTCCGTCACATCTGAAAGATGCGAGCCATTACCATGCGCAATAATCATACCCAAATCCTGGGCAGACAGATCATAACGCTCTAGAGTCTGCGTCAGCAATGCCTGCAAGGCCTCTGCCTCAGGATCGATTGCAAATAATCCTTTGGCTTCCGTTGCAGTACGCCCTCCAATGACCTCCGCATAACAATGTGCAGAACGTTGTTGAACCGCTTCTTCGCTTTCCAAGATCAGTGCGCTGGCCCCTTCTGCCAGAATAGTCCCATTGTGTTGCGCATCAAATGGCTTTAAATCCTGCGCAGAAATTAATCCTAATTTATCATAATAAAATAAGGCTTGTGGCTCAGCACCCAAATCATAGCCCACCACCAGTGCCCGTTGCGCTTTACCAGAAGCAATCGCAGCATGTGCTTCTAATAACGCTTGCATTCCACCCACTGCATGATTCGTAATATTATGATTCATGCCTTTTAAGCCATAAGTAATCCCAAGATAGGCCAACACATTATTGGGTAGGATGCGCAATAACCACATAGGATGCACTTCAGAAAACAAATGCTCCGCAAAAACTCGCATGTCTCCTTGCGAATGCATCATGACTGATAAAAAATCGTATTGCTGGAAATACTTATTCCCGGGAGAGCCGACATAAACGGCAAACTCATCTGCAAATTCAATCTGAGCAGCAGGATCGAGTTGATCTCGATACGCAATCACTTGGCTGTCCAATACCGCCTGCATGCCAGCACTAATCCCCGTCACATCTTGACGGGAGATCATTTTCAATAATTTACGATCGGGTAACATTTTAGCCGGCTGAAAATCTTGTAACTCCCCTACCATACGATGCGACCAAGTCGACAGATCCCAGAGTGTCGATTCGCCCAAACCTTGCTGCCCCGCTAGGAGTGCTTGCCACGTGGCATCCACATTCATACCCGTTGCTGTCACCGCCCCTACGCCGGTTACAAAGACTCGTCGTGGTTGACTCATCGCGTTCCCCCAAATTCTGGATGCTTAAATAACAGGCAACTATTAGACCCGCCAAACCCAAAGGAATTGGATAAAACGACGCCCAAAGAACGCTCACGCGGTCCCTCAATCACATAGTCTAAATCACAGTCTGGATCGGGATGGTGTAAATTAGCAGTCATGGGCACCCTACCATGCTGGATCGCCAACACAGAAAAAGCGGCCTCCAAAGCACCCGCAGCCGCAATCAAATGCCCTGTTTGACTTTTGGTCGAACTCACAGGGATCTGGTAAGCTCGTGCTCCAAATACTGCTTTGATGGCATTTGTTTCACTCAGATCATTCATTTTGGTTGACGTACCATGCGCGTTAATATAGTCAACATCTTCTGGCTTCACGCCCGCATCTTTTAATGCACGCGCAATCGCTTGCAAAGCACCATTCCCATCTGGAGGAGAATCTGTAATCCGGTATGAGCTTAAAGTATTCCCTTCTCCAGCCAGTTCAGCATAAATATGTGCACCACGAGCCTTGGCATGCTCCCAATTTTCTAAAACTAAAAAAGCCGCGCCTTCGCCTAAAATAAATCCATTCCGGGTCAAATCAAACGGTCGACTCGCTAGATTTGGCGTAACATTATCCGTAGACAATGCGCCTAATAAACAAAAACTCGATAATCCAAACGGAGATATCATCGAGTCAAATCCCCCTGCCAACATATAATCAGCATCTCCACGCCGAATGACGTCCATCGCCAATCCCAATGCCTGGCCACTTGAAGCACATGCCGTATGCACAGATGTGGCATACCCTTGCATACCAAATTGCTGAATTAAAGCAGACAAACCCGCATTGGCAGTCGGTTTAGCAAAATCACTCAATTGATAAAAATCCTGCGATTTGCTCTCTAACTGAGACCAATCAATCTTTCCATCTACAGCACAAATTTGTTGAAACCGTTGTAAACTGTCAAAATCCACAGTCATCATCCCACTGCCAGCCACCACGCCAAAGCGATGGGCTAACACACCGTCCACACCAGGAGAGATGTGCGCATCACGCATGGCTTGCAAAGCAGCTTCCAGACCAAACCATACAAAACGTGAGGCAAAGCGATTTTGCTTGGTCACCAAACTGGGATCGGGTTGAAAATCTTTGACTTCGGCTGCGATATACGTTGGAAAACCGCTGGCATCAAATTGTTGAATGGGGGCAATACCCGATTGCCGCGCCATCAATTGCGCCCAAGATTCGTTCGCATTATTTCCCAAAGGAGATACCATGCCTAAGCCCGTAATGGCTACGCGCCGCTCACTCATCATTGATCTCCCGTTCCAACCAAAACCATCTCTAGGACATTCATCCGTTTGCCCGCAACCGTTGCACAGAATCGTAATATCAATTCGTGGGCATTGTGAGATTTTACTGTGACATCACAATTCACCACATCGCCGGGGTAAACAAAATCACTCATTTTAATTCTTCGCAAACTATGAATCCGGTATTGGCCGCTGAGCCCTGCCCGCGCCAAAAACACTTTGGCCAAATTCATGTGACATTCTAATAAAACCGTTAAGGGTAATACGGGTTTATGCGGAAAATGATCTGGAAAATACGGTGCCGCTCGCGTCACATGTTTCACCGCCGAAATGCGGATGCCAGGCTCACTGTCGGTGATATGATCATATTCTAGTGCAAACTGCCGTTGACTCTCTGCAATCGCTAACGGTGCTGGTGTGGCCACATAAGGCCAGTCGCCCGGTCGATTAATTTCAGCAAATTGCCTACGGACCGCAATCGGATCAATAAAATCCTCCATCGGCAACATCGGCCCCAGTGCGCCCTCTAAACGAAATATCAACTCAGAGCCCACACGGACTTCACCATGGTATTGAACAGCCGTATCATCCAATGCATCGATCCAAGACTCTAATTCTAAGGTTTCACCCACATAAGCTGCTCGCTGGACGGTGACAGACTCTACAATGCCAGCGACTGGACGCAAACGAAAATCGTTTTGATGCATCACAGCCCAAGCCGTCATTTGCCCCAACGTTTCACCAATCAGCGCGGACATGAAACAATGGCGTCCTGATTCATCTGAGGATAGATAAAAGTCAGCAGGCGTAATGTGTTTGATTCCACAAACCGAGCCGGTTGGAGAAGATAAAGCTAAAATCCTATCGACGAATAAAAATCGCATTAGTATTAGTGCGCGCCAACTGTTTGTGCTTGTTCCACAGTAGCGGCCACAATTAATTTACAAAAAGTTTCGACGGTAAATAGCGCAGGAATTTCATTCAATTTCATATTGGGTTTGAAATGTTCAGCAGGCACTTCTGATAAATATTGACGTAATGCTTGCATACCAGCAACGGTTAATACCCCATTTTGTTCAAATTCTTCTTCACTCAATTCGCCGCGAGCATTTTTTTCCAATTGACCACGAGGGATTTTGATCGCAAATTCTTTTTCCAATTGAAACACCAAATCTAGAAAATCAATCGACTCCGCGCCCAAATCCCCAATCAAACGACTGCTCAACGTCACTTCCTCTTCGTCGAGTACTAAGACATCAGCAATAATCGTCTTAACTTTAGGGTATACACTCTCAACATTCATGATCTATCCTCAAGGCTGCAAAAATAATCGCTGATTTTAACACAGGATTATCTGTACCTCAATTTACTAGTGCTGGATGACTATTAAAAACACATTGAAAATAGCTGAGCGCATCGAAGGATCTCCTGAACTAGGCGCAAACCTAGTCAATTAGAGATCCTTCGCTGCGCTCAGGATGACGTACTACGGTGTGATACTCTTATTTACTTGTACATTTTTTCTGAAGCGCTTCTGCTTCATGCAAATGCTTAGTAACTGCTGCGTGGGTAGCTTTGAGATACGCAGTTAATTTTGGATTAGTAGAGTCGTTGATGGCTCTATCTAGCATTGCCAACGCTTTGTGATGACAATGAATCATTGATTCAATAAATTCTTTGTTAAAAGCATGGCCGCTTAACATTTTTAGCTCTGCATATTTATGTTCGCTTTTTTCTTCAATACGCATTGCGTCAGAGTTCATAGTAGGTACAACGCCAATTTCATGACTGAGACGGCGTACTTCTCTTAAGTTTTGATGATGATCTCTTACCATAGTAGCCGCAAAATGTCTAACCATTGGGCATGAAGATTTTGTTTTAGCCAAGTTCGCTGCTTTGATTTCTGCTTCGTTTAATTTAATGCAATTCTCAAGAATATTCCCAGGCGTGCCAGCAGCATGCTTATGGTAGTGGTGATGATGAGGTGCGAACAACCATGGAAACTGACTTTGGTTTGATGATGAATTCATAGTGTTACAACCCGTCAGCAACGCAAACATAACTGGCATCACAACAACAATTGGCTTCAGTTTCATTGTTTTCTCTCCTTGAATAATGATTTGGAATACATCTAGATATTAACTATAGTGTCTATTCAAAGATTTTACAATCACAAGGTTTACAAATTGATTTTCAAGTAATTTAACGTAGGCTGGGCCGAGGCCTTGCTTCCGCCGGCGAAGTGTATAGCTAAGACACATAGGTAACAGTTGGAACGGGAGATAGGTAACACTTAAAATGGCAAAATCATAAACTGAAAAGGGGATGGTTTTGCCATGGAATGAGGAAAGTGTTATGTGTCAGCGC
>JACCDN010864817.1_pt1 | contig 18963 bp, 22 predicted proteins | sample 7441691 | NCBI WGS metagenome assembly JACCDN01 (sample SAMN15323439, study PRJNA562643) | freshwater metagenome | isolation source: river surface water | place: USA:Blue River Watershed | collected 2017-08-16 | reverse complement strand
GCTCATACCAAAAATAGAGGTGAAGTGCAATGATCAACAAAGAAGCTCTATAAGCAAAAAGGTAATGGAACGGCGAGAGTTGGTGATAAGAAATCTCCAACTAGAAAGAAATGATGAGTGGCACGATGACCGAGGTCAGATAGAAACTTTTCTCTCTCTATGCCCAAAAAGATGAGAAAGGCTGCGTTGAGATCTGCTTTGTCCTACAGAGCTGCTGATAGTGCTTTACTTGGTTTGGATGCATTTACGGTGACTGTTCCATCGACAAAGACGGCATCTAGCGTACTACAAGCATTAGGTCTTCACACTAGCAAAACATTATTAGTTGTCGACAAATCAATAGATACAATGAAGTCCTATAGAAATATTCCTTCCATCGATATTGTTGATGCTGCGTATGTGAGTGTCTTTGATATCCTAAAGGCACAGAAAGTACTATTTGTTGGTAATGCTCTTGATGTTGTTGTTTCGTCTATTAAGTCAGTGTAGTCTCTTAGTTCTTCTTTATGTAGTTTATTATCCTATATCATGTCTTTTACTCATATTCTTAAACAAAGAGCAAAGAGAAGTGCATCACCAAGGATGCTTGAACATTTTTCTGTCTATGATGTGATCAAATATCCCATTATGTCAGAAAAATCTTTATCGCAATCTTCGCTCCTCAATGCATATCACTTTGCGGTAGATATGAAGGCCACAAAGAATGATGTTAAAAAAGCTGTTCAAGCTATTTATAATGTCGTGCCACTCTCTGTAACGACATCTCGTCTTCCTCACAAAGGAAGGATGAATAGAAAGACGGTAAGAAAGCCATTCAAGAAAGCTGTCATTACGCTCAAAAAATGAGATGCTATTGTTATTGATTAGTCTATTCTCCTGTATTAATTTTATTCATCATCGTATTGTCTACAAATGCCGATAAAAACATATAGACCATATACTCCATCCAGACGTGAAATGACTGGTTATTCGTTCGCTGAATTGACGACAAGTGTCCCATATAAGCCACTGACTGTCGGTGCGAAGCGTGCTTCATGAAGAAATAATACATGAAGAGTCACATCGAGATTTAAGTGAGGAGGTCATAAGAGACTTCATAGGATTATTGATCGATCGATGAGGGATAAAATGAATATTCCAGCCAAAGTAGTCACTGTAGAATATGATCCGTTTAGAACTGCATATATATCATTGCTTTGTTATAAGGATGGTGAAAAGAGATATGTGCTGGCATGGAAAGGTATAAAAGTCTGACAAGAGATAATGTGCTCTGATGCTGTCGCGTGAAACTTTGACTACGGAAATAGAAGACCATTGAAATATATCCCTGAATGATTACTTGTCCACAATATTGAACTTACGCCTCATACAAAAGGAAAGTTGGTAAAATCTGCTGGTTCATTTGCCACTATTGTTGGTAAAGACGCTCTCCTTAAAGTTGTGTTTATCAAATTGGCGTCAGGTGAGGTGAGAAAGTTTCATGAAGAGTGTCTCGCATCTATTGGAAGTGTTGGTAATGAAGATCATAAAAATATCGTTATAGGAAAGGCCGGAAGACAAAGATGGATGGGTAAGAAGCCATTTAATCGTGGTAAGTCGATGAATCCTGTTGATCATCCACATGGATGATGAGAGGGTAGTACATCTATTGGTTTGAAATATCCTAAGGCATTTAATGGAAGAGTTGTTGCTCCTGGTAAGAAGACGAGATCAAAGAAGAAATGGTCTACGAAGATGATTATCACAAAGAGAGTGAAGAATTAATAGTGTAGAATTCGCAATTACCTTATAACTTTACAAACTTTATAACCTTATAACTTGTATTTATGGCAAGATCTCTCAAAAAATGATTCTATATCAATGACAGAATTCTTAAGAGAATTCAAGATATGAATAAATCTGGTGATAAAAAGATTATCAAGATCTGGGATAGGGCAATGCATATTCTTCCTGATATGGTATGATTTACTCTCGCTGTGCACAATGGTAAGCAGTTTGTGAGTGTCTATATCACTGAAGATATGCTATGACATAGATTGGGTGAGTTTTCTTTCACGAGAACATTTAGAGGTCATCCGTTCTAGTCTTCATAATTTCATTATTGTCAGTTATTATTGTTTTGTTTACTTCTATCTCATTATCCTATGCGTGAATATAGTGCCACATTGACATATGCCATCACCTCATCAATAAAGCTTGGGTTGATAGCAAAAATGGTCAGAAATAAGAAAGTAAGTGATGCTCTCAATACTCTTGACTATCTTCCCAAAAAGGCATGAGCAATCCTCCAGAAGGTGATCCGTTCGGCATATGCTAATGTCTTACAAACATCTCCTGATGCGACTGATGCACAGATTGTCAGGGTAGATGTCGGTAGATGACCAAAGATCAAGAGAATGAGATTTACATCGAGAGCAAGAGTATATGGATATACGAAGCATAGATCGTTTGTAAGAGTTGTTTTATCTGCATAATTATTGTCTATCATATGTGATCAAAAGCACATCCAATTGGATTAAGAGTCGGTGTCGTCAAGTCATGGTTTTCTGAATGGCATGCCAAAGATAAAAAGCAAAATGCTGACTTTGTCATAGAAGATATCAAGATGAGAGAATTCATCGATGCATTCTATCCAAGAGCTGGTATTAGCAAGGCTATTATTAGGAAGACTGCAAAAGAAGGTGAAGTCATCTTATTTGCTTCTAAGGTTGGATTGATTATGGGTAAAGATGGTATCAAGATCAAGGAATTCGAAGATAAATTGCTGAAGAAGTTTGGTAAGAAATTCACTGTATCTATCAAGGCGGTGAAGGTGCCTGAATTGTCGGCTAAGATTATGTCTGAATTCGCTGCATCGCAGATAGAGTGAAGAATGCCTTTCAGGAAAGTTGCTAAACAAATCGTTGCACAGGTTATGGAAAGAGGTGCGTGAGGAGTGAAGGTCAAGATGTGATGAAGATTGGGAGGTGTAGATATTGCAAGAAGAGAGACATTTAATCAATGAAGAGTTCCACTACAGACATTGAGGGCTGATATTGATTATCATTATACGACAGCAAGTACAAAATATGGTATTATCGGTATCAAAGTATGGATTGCAAAAGGAGAAATATATACAAAAAAATCAAAACAATCGCTTATGAGAGATATCGTTGATTTAGTTGATGGTAACGGTGCAAAATCTGATGCTGAGTAGAGTGTAGAAAAGCATAGCATGGTTATTTATAGTATCATTTATTCCTTCATTTATCGCAACAATGTTGCTTACACCCAAGAGACGAAAACATAGAAAACAACACGTTAAACACATTTCTGGTCTTGCTACGAGATGATCTGTTGTATCGTTTGGTGAATATGGATTGAAAGCTATAGAAAGTGCTTTCCTTACAAATAGACAAATAGAATCTGCCAGAAAAGTTATCGTCAGGTATACGAGAAAGTTTGGTAAGCTATGGATCAGAATGTTTCCTGATGTGCCGATGACGAAGAAGTGATTGGAGATGCCGATGGGAAAAGGAAAAGGAGATGTCGATAAGTATGTTGCTAGGATCAAAAGATGAAGAGTAATGTTTGAGCTTACCTGACTGGATGCAGAGACCTCTAAGAAAGCTCTTATCGGTGCTGGTAAAAAACTTCCTATCAAAACTATAGTTATTAGTAAGGGTGATATTAGATAGATATGCATTATAGTATGGAAGATTTATATTCTCGCTATCGTGTTTCATAAACAACATTTTACCATTTCTGTGTTATTGTCCTATGAGTCGTTTATCCTTTCTGCAAGATCTCTTGCAAAAGTCAGTCAAAGAGCTTGTGACTATCAAAAAAGATATACAGAAGTCTTTGTTTACTGCAAAGATGAAGAATGCTTCATGATCTCTCAAGAATACTTCTGATATTCGTACAATGAGAAAGAATATAGCGAGAGTAAATACACTTTTATCTCATAAGATAACAAACACCTATGGCAGTACTATGAAATAAAAAAATCAAAGAGATGGTCGGTAATGTCGTCAGTACCAATATGCAAAATACATTGACGATATCTATACCAGTTGTTACTATGCATCCTATCTACAAAAAGAGATATGTGAAGTACAAGAAATGTTACGCTCACATTGCGACTGATAGTGATTGTCAGGTGGGTGATCGTGTGACGATTAGACAATCTAGACCTCTCAGTAAGCTTAAGAAGCGAATATTTGTTAGTAAGGTTTCGTAATTATATCTTTTATTCTATCGAACACTTTTCATTATGTTGTTGAGAGAATCTATTATTAATGTAACTGATAATACAGGAGCTACTGTTGCGAAAGTAGTTGGTATACCTTGATCAAATAAGAAACAAGCATTGCTTGGTGATATTGTCAATGTATCTATCCAGAAAGCAACGCCAGCTTCGTCACTCAAAGTATGACAGGTGTGTAAGGCGGTGATTGTAAGAACAAGAAAAGAAATTAGACGTCCTGACGGAACCTATGTTAGATTCGGTGATAATGCTGTAGTGATACTTGATATTGATGCAAAAGGTGAAATTAAGCCCAAAGGTAAAAGAGTTGCTGGTCCAGTGGCGAAAGAGCTCAGAGTAAAATTCAAATCAATTACCAATATCGCAGAAGAAGTTATATAATTATATGTTAGTTTTGCTTTAGTTTCACTGTTATCGTATCATGAAAAAAATCAAGAAAGGAGATACTGTTAGGGTTATCTCAGGAAAATATAAAGGCACTATCGCCATGATTGAGCAAGTTCTCGATGACATGGTTATCGTTGCCGGTGTCAATGTTGTCAAACGTGCTGTCAAAGGTAAATGATATGTAGAGAAGAAAAAGCCAGTTCCTCTTTCTACTGTCATGTATTATGATACAGAGACGAGTCAAGCATCAAAAATATCCATCACGACTACTACTGACGGTAAGAGAAAGAGAATGATTGTCAAAACCAAGCGTGTTTTGGAAAAATAATAGCACATTATCATCATATATACATAATTTATAATTTACAATTTCTTTCTCATGCAATACGCAGATATAAAAAAGACACTCCAAAAGAAGTTGATGGATAAACTTGCACTTAAAAATATCCACCAAGCACCTGCTATCGACAAAGTTGTTGTTGCTATCGGTACGGGTTCTCTGCATACGAGAAAGTGAATGAAAGATTTCTCTGAGTTTGAAAAGAATCTGACGCTCATTACTGGTCAAAAGCCATCTATGGTAATGTCCAAGAAGAATATATCAAACTTTAAATTAAGAGCGGGTATGCCTATCATGTTAAGAGTGACATTGAGAGGTAAGAAAGCGCATTATTTTCTCGAGAAAGTGATGAGTATTGTTCTTCCGAGAGTAAGAGATTTCGCATGACTATCTAATAAATCATTTGATCATGCAGGTAATTATTCTTTTGGTCTACAATCGTACGCACTCTTTCCTGAATTACATCCTGATACGATTACTGTTCCTACATGATTGCAGATAACAATAGCTACTACTACAAATGATAAAGCTCATACCAAGTATATGCTCCAAGAAATGTGATTTGTATTTAATGCATAGGTTTTATACTCTCTATTCTTTTTCTCTTCATGGCAAAGACATCTCTCAAAGTCAAACAGAAGTTACTAATGGATCGCTATATGGCCTTCAAAGCATGAACTGCAAAAAAGCCTAAACATCTCACCAAGTTATATAATAGATGCCGTCTCTGTGGAAGAGCTGCATGATATATCAGAGAGTTTGGTATTTGTAGAGTATGTTTTAGAAATTATGCGAGAGCTGGTCTCTTGATGTGAGTCAAGAAAGCAAGCTGGTAATCTAGCATGTATCAGTTTAGAATGTTAGTAATTGAAAAATTCTTTAGTTATTATTATTACTCATTATGAGTGTTATCGCACCTGCACAAGATCTTCTTATGAGAATAAAAAATGCGTATTTAGCGAGAAAGAATACCGTTGATGGCGTCATCCATTCGCAATTTTTGGAAGCTATGGTCTCATTGCTCAAAAAATACAAATTTGTCAGAGACTATCGTATTGTCGAGGAAACTCCACAAAAGAGATTTCTTTCGCTTGTTCTCCATGATGTTGTCAATCCTGCACAAGATATCCCCGTTATTCGTCTTTACTCTAAGCCTTCGAGACGTCGGTATGTGAGCTATAAAGATCTGAAGCCGGTTGCATGATGACTTGGTATTGGTATCATCTCTACCAGCAAAGGACTGCTACCTACCCATGTAGCAAAGAAGTTGAAAGTCTGAGGTGAGCTTATCGCTGAAATATACTAGTAATGTAGTACATTGGAAAGTTGTTTTAGTCTTATAGTATACATTATGTCTAAGGTAGGAAAAAATCCCATTACTATACCGCAGTGAGTGACCGTGACTGTCGATGGATCTGTTATTTCGATAACGGGCCCTAAAGGTTCTCACACGCATACTGTCCCTTCGCAGGTATCTATCAGTTTGGAGAATAATGCTCTTTCGTTTGCGTGTCCTGTCGTTGATGACTGGAAATTGCGATGAACAACGAGAGCTATTGTAGCTCACAAGATCCATGGTGTGCACGAATGATATGCTAAGACATTGCAAGTATTGGGTGTGTGATTTGATGCAAATATGCAATGAACAAGTACTATTGCTATGAAGCTCTGATTCTCTCATCCAGTAAACTTTACGGTCCCAGCATGAATAACAGCAAAAGTAGAGAAAGATCCTAAAGGTAATGCACTCATACATCTCGCTAGTCACGATAAACAGCTTATCGGTCAGGTAGCGGCAAATTTGAGAGCACTCAAGGAACCAGAACCATATAAAGGAAAGGGTATCAGATATCTTGGAGAAGTTATTAAATTGAAGGCTGGTAAATCTGCTAAAAAATAATCTATTATTCTTTATTCACGTGTATAAGTATTCTCATGTCCTTGCAATTGTCACTTCATCAATACACACAGAGAAAGAGAAGAACAAATACTTCTATAAAAGCACATTTTCCTGACTATAGATGTATTGTCGATAGATCGTCCAAGCATATCCGTGCTCAGATTATCGATATGAAAGGTAATGTTCTTGTCGCTGCTTCTGATATAGGATTGTCATCATGAACTAAGTCAGAGAAGGCTTTTGCTGTTGGCAAACTCCTTGCAGAAAAGTCACTTGCACAAAAGATTGATCATTGTGTGTTTGATAGGAATGGTTTTCTCTATCACGGAAGAGTAAAATCTCTCTGTGGAGGTGCAAGAGAATGATGATTGCGTATCTAATTTTATACTTTTGTTTTCTCCCTCTATGGCTAAAGAAAAATTGCAGTGATTTGAAGAGTCTCTCTTGGAAGTCAGGAAAGTAACGAAGGTTACTACTGGCGGAAGAAGAATGAGATTTAGAGCGACAGTATTGGTATGAGATAGAGCAGGACATATCGGTCTCGGTGTCGGGAAGGGTAATGATGTTTCTATCGCAGTATCCAAAGCTACGCATGATGCATATAAGAATGTCACTGCTGTTCCTGTGACTAAATCATGATCTGTACCGTATATGATCACGCAAAAATATAAGTCATGTATGGTAATGCTTCGTCCTGCTACCACAGGTACTGGTTTAAAAGCATGATCATCAGTCAGAACCGTTCTCGAATTGGCGGGATTTGCTAATATCTTGTCGAAGATCATTGGATCCAATAACTCACTCAACAATGCTATCGCAACAATCGAAGCTCTCTTGGCATATAAAGTCAATCCTGACACTATCCAAGCAGTCAAAGAACTTGTCGTCGAGAAGGTAGAAGACAGAAAACCAAGATGAGATAGAGAGAAAAGACATGACAAGAGACAGGATACTCCATCGCATTCTTCGAGACCATCACAGTCAGTAGCTCCTGTGCAAGCGGAAGTACCAGTGTTGGAGGTAGCGACAGATGATGTTGTGTCAACGGGAGCAAAAGCGACTATTAATCTCGAACAAGCTACACCAAAGAAGACAGCAGCTCCAAAAGCAGAAGCAAAAACTCCTGCAACTAAAGCACCTGCTAAGGCTACACCAAAGAAGACAGCAGCTCCAAAAGCAGAAGCAAAAACTCCTGCAAAGACAGCAACAAAAAAAGCAAAATAAATTCCTCATTATTGTCCATTTTATCAATCATAGTATTTCATCATGTTACATCAACTCTCTAGACCTGCATCATACAAAACCAAAGGTATCCAAATAGGAAGATGAAATGGTAGTGGTAAAGGTAATTATTCTACTAAGGGTCTCAAAGGTCAAACTTCGAGAACATGATTTAGTCAGAAACCATGATTTGAATGAGGACAAACACCTCTTCATATGAGATTGCCAAAGCGTAGATGATTTAAGAGACATTTCAAACTCATCAATCATACGGTTGCGATAAATCTTAACGATCTGGAAAATAATACAGAAATAGAAAACGGAAGTACTGTGTCACTTGAGACACTTTTTGAACTTGGTTTTGGCAAGAGACTCCATACCGTGAAGATACTGGGTAATGGTGCATTGACGAAAGCTCTTCATATTCAAGGTGTCGTTTGTTCGCAAACAGCGAAGACGGCAATCGAGACAGCAGGCGGATCAGTACAATAATATTGCTCTCTATAGACTTGCAAACGCTTTGTCAATGATTATAGTAGACACAATATCCTGTACTGTTGTATATGGTATTGTGTTTTTCTTTTTTACCCTTTTGAGCGTTATCCAATGCGTTGAATCATCTCGTATATTACTACTCTCTGGTCGAATACATGACTAAGAAAAAAAATACTTATCACTCTCTGACTCCTTGCATTGTATAGATTGTTAGTGATGATACCTGTCCCTTTTGCGAATGTCGATGTGCTCATGGCACAGACACAGTCTGCTACTGAAGGTCTTGGTTATTTCGTGATGCTTTTCGGAGGGTCGCTTGATCAGTTTTCGCTCATCGCTGTCGGTTTGACACCATTTATCAATGCGTCGATTATCGTCCAGTTGTTGACTGTCGTGATTCCGCACTTCGAAGAACTTCAAGAGATGGGTGATCAAGGTAACAAGCAGCTCCAGATCTATATGAGATATATGACATTTCCTCTCGCATTCTTGCAATCTATCGGTATGGTGTTTTTGATCAATTCTATGTTTACATGATTGATTGATACATCATCACGATTGACTATATTGTTCGCAGCATTTGTGATGGCAGTCGGTTCTATGGTAATGCTCTTTATATCCGATATTATCACGGAAAAAGGTATTACCAATGGTACATCATTGATCATCTTTGCTGGTATCATCGCATGAGTAGTGACGCAGGCTACAGGTAGTTTCAGTGCTGGATCAGGTACTTTCGGTATTGTCGGAATCCTTTTCTTTATGATATTGATCATGGGATGACTCGTTGCATTGTCGATATTGCTTCTCAAGACGATGAAGCATATCCCTGTCATCTACGCGAGACAAGGTAAAGTACAGGAGACATCTAAGCTCCCCATTCCTTTGAACCCAGTGGGTATGATACCTATCATCTTTGCATTGGCATTTACATCTTTCCCGTATTTGTTATCGCAAGTAGTGATGAAATTTGGTATGCCATCGAGCTTTATCGGTGATATAGCTCAGTGGATCAATGTCCATTTCAATATCTACACCCAACAACCCGGTGTATGGGCGATTGTCTTCTATTTCCTTTGTATCGTTTTCTTTACCTATTTCTATACGCTCATTACTTTTAATCCTGACAAGATTGCTGATAATATCCAGAAGAGAGGTGGATTTGTTCCTGGTATCAGACCAGGTGATGAGACTGCCAAATATATCAAAGGCATCCTCAATCATCTTAGTCTCTGGGGTGGTATAGGGCTTGGTGTTCTAGGTATTTATAGTTATGTACTCTATTATATCCCTTTCATCCAAGATATCTCTGTCCAGTTAGGATCTATCCCTGTGATCGTCACGGGTTCGGGTATCATCATCATCGTATGAGTAATCCAGCAATTGATGGATAAGATACAGACGGATATGCTGATGGCGAAGTACGAGACGACAGAAGAGTAGGATAATGTATTACATTGTCTTTAAAATCAAAAATAAGACGGCGGAATGCCGTCTTTTTGTTTATTTAATTTCCTCCTCTTTTCATCTTTCATTTCTTCTTCATATACTCTTTATATATTTCTATCAATCAATCATCATATCTTTTCTCTGACTTTATTGGCACGAGGTACTTTACTCCATTGTGAGATACAATGACATACTTCTTTAAAATATTTCTATACATTGCCTGTTTACATCTATATTTCCGGTTTCCAGCTCTATCTGCATTGAAATAATCATACTGACCATTTTTACTCGTTAACTGTCCATAGATTGCATACCAAGGGTTAAAGGCTGACATATCTTTGCCTCATTCCATCGCAAACTTTCACCTTAGATAATGCTCTTCTTGTTTCATTGCATTGTCTACTAGGTGGTCAATAACATTAGATGTAGTGTTATCGCCGATTGGTATAATCTCATTATGAAGTCTCAAGAGAATCTCTATTCATTTATAACCATCGTATATCCAGTGTCATCTTTCACCTAGTTCGTTATGTGCAATAGGTGCGAGATTGCCGTTATTGATTTGTTCTTTTGTCCTTATTTGTACTTCAGTACCTGATGGCATGATGAGTTTGAATTCTTCATATCCTATACCCGTTTTCCTATTGTCAGTCTTTTTGCTTTCTCAATTATTCTTCGCTTCATAGATGGATTTCGCGAATTGTTTGTTTTTATAGAGATATTTAAGTTTTTCCTCCTTTATTCAGAATGAATCAATAGATTCTTCATTAAGCCTGAAAGAATATCCATCTTCACTTTTCTCAACTGACTCTATATGTTCGAGAAACTCACTCCAAGATAAATCTCATTTAATATCCAATTTGACATTAGTTAAATCATTACTATCTATGCTATTGATCATATGCATAAAGACCTGACAGGAGTTCTCGTGGCCTTTTGTATGGAATGTGACTGCACCATTATCAGTCATATGTTTACCATGTTTATATTTGGGCGTATTGATTAGTTTCCACACACTACTATGGAAGCTTTTGATCCTTCCAGAAAATTCCACATCTATGTTATTGCCTATTTTCATATTTTTGAAAAGTCGTGAATGGCTTTTTCAATTATATGCGGTTGGATTTCTTGAAATATTTTCACCTTCAGAATTCTTTATTCATCGCCTTTCAATTTCTTCTGTTCGCATGATCTCAGATTCCCTCTCCATTTGTGCGTCAAAAGCTTTCTCAAAGAGCTTAATAGCATTTTCTCAGTATTCATATGTTATGAGACCTCCTGGATTGTGCCTACCGATTGTATAATCAAGTCTTTTATGTGATTGAATATGCATTATCGCACGAGTGATACTCAGAATATGGGACTTCTGTTCTTCATTTATAATACTACCATCATGTAGTACTAAGTTTCAGCTTTCATAGATATTTTCTATATCTTCTTGGGATTCAAGGACGATATATCTTTTTGTGCTTTCTTCGGGCGGTATGCCATGAAAGCTTTCTTGGTACATTTGGTATGCACAATTTATAGCTTGTCTATATGATGCAATACCGTATGGCTTGATAATAAGAGCTCCCTGATTATCAAGTTCATAATACTTTGAGTTTTCTGTCATGTTACTATCGGCGATAGTATTACCGCATTGTTCGTGGAGGAAAAGCTTTGTATATATAAGTAAATTTCTGTCTTTCGGCGATAAAGTTACATCATCGAGATTACAATCAATAAGGCCGATGTGTCTTTTTTTGAGAATCTCTTGTACTGATGGTATCATAACACTTTTTATGTCTTTTACTTCATATATCTTTGCTATGGTAGCATCAGGTACTCACTCAAGACGAGCCATGCCTATGACCATTTGTCTCGTAAACTCTTTTTTGAACTCTAGATCTTTTTCGATCTTGGACAATTTCTCAACCCTGTTTTTAATTTTAGTAATATCTTCTTTGCGAAAGTTTGCAATTAAGTCATTACCTGTACAAGCTGTGATGAGGTCTTGGCTATCTGAGCTCAATCTTTGACATGCATAAAGAATTGCAGCTAAAGCATCGGGCGTATTATTCTTTGTTTGTTTTTCTGCAAAAGTAGTAAATGTTGCATTATCCAAATTACTTTGATGGTTTCAACTACTCGTAGACGCTATACTCATTGTTTAACTGCCTATTTCTTAAATAAAAATATCCTCACTGGCGATGTCAGTAAGGATAGTATAATCATAATGTTTAGAAAGTCAATTTTTTAGACTTTGTTGCATCATCAATATCCTCACTGATCTCCGAGAGAGACAATAAGACAGATAATGTTGAGATAGCAGTGTTGCGAATGTGTCATAATCAATAATCGATACAAATATAAGTATATATACGCAAACTTGATCGGGAAATCAAGACTTTTTAAGCCCCCTCGATGATTGTCTTGCCTGATTCTTTCTTGATCTGATAGGTATATTTCTGCCCCTGTGTAGTCGATCCTAGGCCAGATGCTACGAGTCGTATCAATAAGATATCATCTATGATTCCGATCGGTGGGATAGGTACAATATCAGGGATGATATCGATCGGTGAGATGACATAGATGATGCACGCTATCATGACTATCTTCATCCACAGAGGAGTGGCTGGATCACGAAAGAGCTTTGCCATGATACTGATTTTATCTTTGAATGATTGTCGGATTTTGGTCATGATGGAAATGATGAATTATAAATGGTGAATTGCTATATTGTATACTTCTCTATTTCTTATGCAAGAGCAAAGATGTCGGACGTGCTTTGCTGTATGATCTTCTCATCGAGCATCGCTTGGAGGATGTGATCTCGCTCCTCATGTGGGAAAAGTTCTTGTAAAGTCTTTTTATCAGCTTTCCCATGTTTGATGAGATATTTCAGGACATTTCCTCTCACTTGTCTTCTCGATCATTGGAAGGTCGATTGAGGAGCTGACCTGATGCCTGTCTTCTTGCTATGGAGGACGAGCGATCCATAGTCCATCAGAGCATTATGCCGATCGCGAGATCTCCCTATCTGGACACAGGCGAGAGCTATAGTTCTCAGTTCTTTATCGGACATCTTTGGATCCAGGTCGAAGTTATGGATTAGTACCCTCTTGATATTGATATCCAAGACGGGGACTTCGAGGTTGTATGCGAAAGCGAGGATGGCATGAGCTGTATAGAGACCTACCCCAGGGAGTCAGAGTAGTACTTTTTCATCTGGCAGTATTTGTCCATGATAGTCATGGACGATTTTTTGAGCGGCTTTATAGAGATTCAATGCTCTACGATTGTAGCCCAATCCTGACCACGCAGTCAAGATGTCTGCCTGTGTCGCTCATGCGAGATCCTTTACTGTGGGCCATTTCTCTAGTCGAGCATGATACTTTGGGATGACCCTGTCTACTTGTGTCTGTTGAAGCATAATCTCGGAGACAAGAATAGTATAAGGGTCAGTTGTCTGACGCCATGGGAGAATGCGTTGATGATCAGCGTATCGCTCTCGTATCGTGTGTTGGAGATGGGTGATAGCGTCGCTGCTGGGGAGGGTCATAGGTTATAAGTCATAAGTTATAAGTTGCTATTTTTTTTGATGAAAATCGCGATGCTGATAGATCAAGAAACAGATAAAGAGTGTCATAGCCAGCACATAGAGTGGGCTAGATAACAAAAACAGATGGAGGAGGAATGGTCCAAATCCGAGTATGCAGATAATATCTCGCTTGTTGTGTGGTATCTCCCGCTTCGCGATTGCTACGACGATAGATACGAGACATCGTATGATGAAGCAGAGGAAGAAGTATCGGAGAGCCATTGTGATCAGTAGGAGTATGCTAACCATTATAACGATACCTTCGACTATCAATACCAGTGAGTCAATATGAGTATAGACCAGTGTCTGTATCTGTGCTGGTCGTGTTTGTATCATCTCTTGGGTGATGGCTATGCTTTCGTCGTGGCTTGTATCTCATGCACTCATAGTATCGAAGTCATAGACTTTACTTTTGTTCCAGTCATTGATCAAGACAGCATTTTGTGTGATCATTATTATATGTTTACTGTTCGTCCGCATGGTCGAGAGGGATGTATCCACTAGGACAGTCGGTCACATATCGTTTGCATGTCCATCATCTATTTTCTCATCTATATCTTTCGTGAGATTGATGACAAATGCTTTGTCATTGTTTACATGGAGCCTCATTGTCCCTGAAGAGACGATGATCTCTCATGTCATACCTGCAGGGAGTTGTGCTATGATACCTGATGCATAACTACTTAGTCAGTCAGCTATGGATGTTTTGTTGTAGGTGATCATGAGAGCTCCGATAGCACTGCCGATGATACCGACTATCAAAAATACCAATCCCACTCGCAAGAATGCGATGATACTTCTGCTTCGATCGGCGTTCTTGAGTCTGGCGTCGAGATCATTGTGATTGGTATAGATGCTGAGATGTTTGCGGTATCGAGATTGGATGCGGGACATGATAGTATGGTAATATAAGAGGATAAAAGATACATATTTATAGTTATTTACTCTAGAGAATGCAACATATTGTATCGTTCTGCTTCTGGTCTGTGAGAGTTTTTTCGTACTTGTGATTGTATTTGCTTGTCTATTTGTGTATAGTCGCTATTGATAATTTTTTGCTCCTTTTATGCTTTGTCTCGCCTCTCTATGACACACAAAAAGATATATATCATCGATCGATATACGAACAAGAATCTCTGGATGCAAGTAAACGAGTCAGAACAGTTTACTCTCGGCGAAAAGATCGCTTTCGCCTATACAGGCGGTGATGGCAAGCAAAATATGTCTATCGGTACCTATATCGGTGAGAGATATAAGGGGATAGATCGTGAAGCCAAATATGAATGACGCTTGACGGCAGAGGAGATAGAGGAATTTGATATGATGCAAGCTAAAGCTCGTGAGAAGTTCCCAATGTTCAAGAAAGACTTTAGAGAAGCATTTCCCGAAGCCATCCCTGTGACAGCGAGATATCATATGTTTGCTCAGCAGCGATATTTCTATTTCTATGCAGAGCAGAGATTTCTCTTTACGGAGTTTATCAAGATGTTTCGCGAGAAACTCGGCAGTCATTTTTTTCTCTTCCAGGTCGGTGCTAGAGATATGGTCAAGATGTCTCCTGCAACTGATCATATCATCGGCTGTAATGGTCGCAACCTCTGTTGCAAATCGAATCGCCCCCTTCCGAGCATCGATATCGAAGATCTCTTGATCCAACATCTCACGGGTCGTGATGTCGAGAGACTCAAAGGTCGCTGTGGCAAACTCAAATGCAGTCTCATGTATGAGGTCGAGACCTATCTCTCCGAGTCGAAGAAGTTCCCGAAGAGATGATCAAAGATCGAAGTAGCAAACTGTGACAAATGCGGTATGGTCACGAACTTCAATATCATGACCAACAAGATCGATGTCGTCTTAGATGAAGGTAATCGTATTCAGATCAATCTCGAAGAAGTAAAAAAGATTTACGAAAATAAAAACACAAAGATGTCTGACCAGTATGCACACGGATTGGTTGGTGATAGTGCAAGTCTCGCATCACTCAAGCAGGCAGCGGGGTAATTTTAGTTAAGAGTTTAGAATTAAAAATTCAGAATCATTACCTTCTCTATTCTTAACTCTTCATTTTAAATTTCTAACTCTTTCTTCATGTCCTGAACAGTAGCATATATCTCGATTCTTCGACAAACGCTTATCCCATTGGGATATACGAGTCTTTTTGATTGGTGAGTGATCTTCACATTACTCGTCTTGTGACTGCCTCTTGTCTATTTGGTCGCCAAGATAGTCTATGCTCTCTATCGTCGTCTGACGATGGCTCGTGCACATATCGGTCACAACGATATGCTCGAACAGATCAAAGATAATATCGTCACCGTCGATGACGGGATGGCGGAAGAAGAATTGGAACAGATAGACGGACCACAAGGAGTCCTGACGGATCAATCGCTAGAGGAATGAGAGCTTGAAAGCCTGAGAGCATGAGAGCACGAAGGAATGACAGAATGAGGGATCGAAAGTGATCAGATGTCCTGAGATATTGTCGCTTCGCCATCCGTTCAGGAGGCATGACCTTTGGTTCAGGCTGATCCTGATATTGCAGTCAGAGAGTCTCTCTATTGGGAGAAATTTCGAACAGATGCAAATTATCTCAAACATAGAGGGAAAATGGAAGACTATGAGAAGAAGTTGATCGAGTGACTTGCTATCGATCCACAGAGTATTGATATTACGAGAGCATTGGCTGATTACTACTTTGCAAGTGGTCAGTCGAAGAAAGCCCTCCCATTACTGAAGAGAGTAGTCGACTATCATCCTGATGATCATAAGTCGCTTCGACAGATAGCGGAGATGTATCTGGACGCAGGTGACTTCGAGACTGCCGAAGTCCTCGTCAATAAAGCCTGCAATCTCGATCATGACAATCCCAAATATGCGACGACGATGGTGGAGATTTATTACAATACAGGAAGGATAGAAGATGCTATAGCCCTGATGGAACAAGTCGTGAAGCGAAGGCCATCGCATATTGGTTATCGAGAAGCACTTGCGAAGCTCTACGAAGAAGTCCAAGACAAAGAACTTGCCAATCATTGCTATTATGCTATCCTCGAGATCGATCCACAGCATGCGAAAGCAAAGAAGAAATTAGCGAGATAGGTAAGAGTTTAGAATGAAGAGTGTAGAGCTCAGAGTAAGTATGACAAGATATATTCTTAATTTTTAACTTTTAACTTTTAATTCTTCATTGTCCTTATGTCCTCCAAAACCATGACCAAAGTAATTGCTATCCTGATGATAGTCTTCGTCTTAGCGACGCTCTTTATCGGCATCTTCGATGCGACACAGACGCCAACTACTACTGATAATCAAGCACAAACATGAGCAAATCTTGATACTGGATCAGCAACTGATACTGTGTTGTCGGGATCATAATTCACGAGGCGAAAGCAAAACTATAAAGCTAAAGTTAGCTTTTGCTTTTAGCCTTCGCTTTTAGCTTTCATCTTTTCCTATGATTGATCGAAGTACGCTTGCATCCAAGCGACAAAAAAAACGGTCTGACTACGCTGTCTATCGTACGAGTGAGTGATGAGATAAACCCAAGTATTATGCTCTGGATATGTTTCCCTATCCATCAGGAGCAGGACTGCATGTCGGTCACCCGAAGTGATATATCGCTACGGACGTCGTCTCTCGTCAGAAAAAACTCGCTGGCTATAATGTCCTCCATCCGATGGGATTTGATTCATTCGGTCTGCCGACGGAAAACTATGCGATGAAGAATAAGATTCATCCGTCCGTAGCGACTGATCAGAATATCTCAGTCTTCATCGATCAACTCAAGAAGATAGGATTTAACTATGATCGAGATCGTATGGTCTCGACGGCCGATCCAGAGTTCTATAAACGAACGCAGTGGATGTTTATCCAGCTCTATGAGCATCGATATGATAGCGAAGCGGAGAAGGCGAGACCGATTAGCGAGCTTAAACAATTGTTGGGAATGAGAGACTGAAAGATTGAAAGAATGAAAGATATCCGCAGCGAGTGACGGGGCAGGTGAGAGAGTAAAAAGAGATATGATAAAGTGCTTATCCTTGATGGGTTTGGAGGTGATGGCGAAAGTAACTGGATACCTTGGTTAAAAAAAGAACTAGAATGACAAGGATATGAAGTACAAAATCCAGACCTACCTGCCTCCAAAAAAGATTATTGTGATTTCCAGGAAAATCTGACTTTTGTTATTGATAAGTTTTCGTCTTGGATAGTAGATGATACTGTCATAGTAGCCCATAGTGCTGGTGCATCTCTTGCTTTGATGGTGGTGCAGAAACTTAAGAAGAGATGCAAGATCATATTTGTCACTCCTACCTATTATCAGATGGATGGGACATTTGCCATCAAGAATGCTCCTCGTTTTACAGAATATGAAGAGCTGTTAAAGCCATATAGAGATGCTTTCAAACCTGATTATACTCTCCTGCAATCCTATATTGTCAGTATGGATATTATTTTGTCGGATGATGATCCATATATTCCCTATGAAGAAGCGAAAGACTACTTTTCTACTCATTTCCCTCAGGCATATATTCAGACTATACACAAGTGACATTGTAATTATGAAGCATGATGTCTAGAATTGCCAGAGATACTTGATTGTCTTAAATCGATAAAATATCTCATTTTTGACTTTGATGGGGTATTGGCAGATACATTTCCTGATGCGGGGAAGATACAAGTGCTACTATGAAATGCACAGAGCGAAGAAGAATGAAAAGAGAAAAGTATTCAATATTCAAGCAATAAACCTGATCATACAAAAGATCATACGCTGACTGATGATGAAATGCTTGCCAAAAAAACATTTATTAAAGGATGGTCAGATCATCAAATCAATCTATGATTTAGTTTGTTTGATGCATTTGTCGACGAGATACAGAAGTTGCAGGATACTCGTATCGCTATTGTTACGTCCAATAGTGTCGATATTGTCCATCACAAAAAAGATGCATTCGCATTCACCCCTACACACATTCTCGGAATCGAGGATCATCATAGCAAAGAAGAGAAGATAGAGCAGATCTGTCGTGATCGATGATGTGATGTGTCAGAAGTCTATTATTTTACTGATACAAAGGCGGATGTCTATGAGCTACAGGATATGATCACGCCAGGGAAGATTATCTGATGTGGACGAGGCTTTTGCGGCTATGATGCATTGTGTGAGGTATTGCCTAGAGAGTGTGTAATGAGAGATTTTCATGAGATACATGATGTAATAAGCAGACAGTGAGACCCACGCAGTTCTGCGGGGCAGGACAGTAAGACAGTCAGACAGTGATGATCTCTCATACCAGTTTGGACGCTCCATAAGTCTCACTATCAGAGAGATGAAG